>FWPV01013316.1_pt1 | contig 12410 bp, 10 predicted proteins | sample 2228371 | NCBI WGS metagenome assembly FWPV01 (sample SAMEA103939776, study PRJEB20133) | metagenome | reverse complement strand
TTCCAAGGGTTGGGCTGTTCGCCCATTAAAGCGGTACGAGAGTTGGGTTCAGAACGTCGTGAGACAGTTCGGTCCCTATCTGTTGCAGGCGGAGGAGACTTGAGGGGATCTATCCTCAGTACGAGAGGACCGGGATGGACGGACCTCTGGTGTTCCGGTTGTCATGCCAGTGGCAATGCCGGGTAGCCATGTCCGGAAGGGATAAACGCTGAAGGCATCTAAGCATGAAACCCACCCCAAGATTAGGTCTCCCAGGGAGCAATCCCTCTGAAGGTCTGTGGTAGACTACCACGTTGATAGGCTGGAGGTGTAAGTACAGTAATGTATTCAGCTGACCAGTACTAATAGACCGTGTGACTTGACCCTTATTTTATTTCCCTCCTGTTGTCAAAGGAATTAAGGGCCTTTGAGTAAAAAGGCCCTTTTTATATGTACTTAAGGAGTAGAAATGAGAGAGAGAGATATTTTTGAAGAGATTATTGATATTGGAAAAAGACGAGGAATTCTAACTTATGATGAAATAAATGATGCACTTCCTTCTGAATTTTTCTCGCCAGATGAAATAGAAGATTTGATGGATGTGCTTCAGGATATGGGGGTTAAGGTTGTTGACCATGAGGAAATTTTACCACCTGAAGAAGAATTAGAAGAAGAATTAGAAGAATACGAAAAGACCGAGGACCTTGTTCAGGCATATTTCTATTCGATGGGCGATATATCAATTCTCACGAAGGACGAAGAAACAGAGCTTGCAAAAAGACTTGAAGAAGGTAAATCTATTATAAGAGAATTGGTAATTGAACTCCCAATTTACAAAAAACTTGAAGCAAGTTTAGATGGTGATAGCGAAGAGGAAGAGGAAGAAGAGTTAGAAACTGAGGAAGAAAGAACAGATGAAGCTTTATTGAAGAGTGTTGAAATTATAGAAGCAAGAATGAAGGAAGTTGAAGCTGCTGATAAAAAAATTTCAAAATATGGCTCTCTTAAAGGTCTTAAGAATCTTATAAAGGAAAAAAAGAAAAAGAATATTGATACAAAAAAATATGAATTACTGGCAAAAGAAGTAGAAAAAGTTTATAAAAAAGCAGAGTCCGAAATAGGTGCAAAAGTTGACCAGATCAGAGGAATGTGGTCGCGTATTCAGAAAGCAAAAATACTGATATCTACAGCAAAAGATGAATTAATTACCAGGAATTTACGCCTTGTTGTCAACATTGCAAAGAATTATGTTGGAAGGGGGCTCCCTTTGCTTGATCTCATTCAAGAAGGCAATATAGGGTTAATGAAAGCTGTAGATAAATTTAAATATGAAAAAGGTTTTAAATTTAGCACATATGCAACATGGTGGATAAGGCAGGCAATTACAAGAGCATTAATTGATCAGACAAAAACTATAAGAGTGCCTGTCCATATGATGGAATTTTACAACAGGGTTACAAAAGCATCCCGAGAGCTTACCCAGCAGCTTGGCAGAGAACCTACTAATGAAGAAATAGCTCAAAAACTTTCAGTCCCTATAAGAAAAGTTGAAGAAGTTTTTAGAGCTATACAGGACCCGATTGCTCTTCAGACACCTGTTGGAGATGAAGACACTGAACTTGAAGATTTTATCGGTGATAAGAATAGCCCTTCTCCCTATTCTGATGCTGAAAAGATAGAGACATCAGAGCAGATTCAGCAGGTTCTAAAAACACTTACTCCAAAAGAAGAAATGGTAATTCGTATGAGATTTGGAATAGGTGCTGATAGAGATCATACTCTTGAAGAAGTAGGCAGACATCTATCAATAACAAGAGAAAGGGTAAGACAGATAGAAGCAAAAGCTCTCAGGAAACTAAAACACCCGAGTAGATTAAAAGCTTTGAAAAGATTGCTTACTACTCCTGCTTAACTTTTGTTACAGGGTCTCCTTTTGTAAGAGCATCTGTGCTTTTCTTTATAATTACTGTTGATGTTTTCTCTCGAGGATTAATTACCTGAAGAATCCCGTTGTAGATTACATGTTTGCCCTGCTCAAGAGTTGCAAGCAGGTCTCCTGTCTGTAACCCGTCCCTTGTGCCCCTGTCAATATATGCAATGTCATAAGGCACATTAATTAAATGCAGGTGTTTGGAGGCAACAATATATCCTTTTACATCCGGGGTTCTCGGATTTTCAGGCTCAATGGGTGGTTCTACTTCATAGTAATCATCTAAATAATAACCTGTTGAAATATCTGTATATGCCTGAGTTACTATGATTTTTGGGTCATCATTTTCTTCCTGACCAATAACTTCAGCTGTGCCAACAACATCGATTAGATAACCGAGTTTTTTACCTGTTTTTGGGTGTTTAACTTTTTCCAATACATGAAAGATATAGAATTTGTCACCTTTTTTAACAGGTTTTTTAACTTTGATAAAAGCATAGTCATCTTTTCCAATGATGGTCCTTCCAGTTGGTGTATCTTTTATATATCCAATATTAGGAATTGTATCGGATATATATCCACTTGCAAGGAAAATATGTTTATTAACAATATAATTTTGCTTTTTAGGAGTGATTTTTATTTCCTCTTCTTTTTTTATTTCAGGTCTGGTTACTAAAGGCATGGATTCTTGTTTTTTTATTACAACAGGTTCTGCCGGTTGAACTTCTTTCTGCAATAAATATAAAGGAATCTTAATTTTCTGGCCAGGGTAGATTCTGTCAGGGTTTTTAATTTCAGGATTCTCCTTCCATACCTTTGGCCAGAGAAAATAATCACTTAACTCTTTTCCTGAAATATCCCATAGAGTATCACCTTTGAGAACAGTATAGTCTTTATATTCCATTTCCTGTGCTGAAAGATATGAGAACATTAAAAATATCAGAAAAAATGTGGCAGAGTATAATATTATTTGTTCCTTTTTGCTCATTATTTATGCTCCTTTATAAAAGTTTTACTTTAATTAAAAATAACTGAGTTAAATAAAACTGTCAAGTAATATATTTTCAAAAATAAAAAATCTTTCCTAACCGTGATGATTTCTGATAATATTTAAAAATGGGAAAAAATAATAAAACAAGGTTCGTGATATTTTTTATTCTTTTAATTCTTTTTTTGCCCCTCAATCTCAAAGCAGCAAATATACAGGAATATCTTTTTTCAAATGGGCTAAAGGTAATAATTATAGAAGAACATAAAGCTCCTGTAGCAACATTTCAAATCTGGTATAAAGTTGGTGCTGTGGATGAACCTGTGGGAAAATCTGGAATTAGTCATTTGCTTGAACACATGATGTTTAAGGGAACAAAAAAATATGGACCTTCAGAATTATCAAGAATTATTCAGAAAAACGGTGGAACCGATAATGCTCATACAACAAAAGATTATACTGCTTATTTTGAAATTCTTCCTTCTGACAGGATAAATATCGCAATAGAGCTTGAAGCAGATAGAATGAAAAATCTTCTATTTAATCCCAGGGAAGTTGTATCTGAAAGAAATGTAGTTATGGAGGAAAGAAGACTTAGATATGAAGACGACCCGCAGAATTCACTTTTTGAAGATGTTGTTGCTACTGCATTTAAAGTTCATCCTTATCAAAAACCGGTTATAGGCTGGATGTCTGATATTCAATCTATTAATTATGAGGACCTTGTTAATTACTATAAAGTTTATTATTCTGCAAATAATGCCGTAATTATAATAGTTGGTGACATAAAACCAGATGAAATTATTAAACAAATTAAATCAGAATTTGAGGATGCGCCTCAGACAAAAATACCTGAAAGAATTAAGTCAATTGAACCCGGGCAACAAGGTGAAAGAAGAATAATATTAAAAAGAGAAGCAGAAGTTCCTGCCGTTATGTTAGCTTATCATGTTCCTAATTTCCCTCATGAAGACAGTTATGCTCTTGATGTTCTAAGTGTAATTTTATCTGGTGGAAAAAGTTCAAGACTTTATCGGACGATGATTTATGAAAAGAAAATAGCCATTGAAGCATATGCTGATTATATAGGGTTTAGCAGATTTCCTCATCTATTTTACTTTTTTGCTGTCGCAGTTCCTGATAAAACTCCTTCTGAACTTGAAGAAGCATTATATGAGGAAATAGAAAAAATTAAAAAAGATAATCCTTCAGAGAATGAGGTTCAAAAGGCTAAAAATCAAATAGAAGCTTCATTTATTATGGAGCAGGATTCAATTTATATGCAGGCTATGAAATATGGTTTGTTCGAGATTCTTGGTGACTGGAGATTGGTTGATAAATATCTTGAAGGAATACGCAGTGTATCTGCTGAAGATATTACTCGTGTTGCAAAAAAGTATTTTAATGAAGACAACAGGACGACTGGAATCCTTATGCCAACAAAGAAAGTGAATAGTGAAAAGTGAAATTGGGAAATCTGGTATCTTATTTTAAGAAAAATAGGATTTTAATATTATTAATATTTGTTGCATTTCATTTGCTATCACTTGCAGATGCATTTGCAATTAATGTAAACAGAACAGTACTGCCAAATGGTCTGACAGTTTTGCATTCAGAAAACCATAATCTTCCGATTGTAATGGTTACAATGATAGTGAAATCAGGACAAGTTCATGAACCATCTGATAAGGCAGGACTTGCAAACTTAACAGCCGAACTTCTCGATGAAGGCACAAAAACAAGAACATCAAAAGATATAAGTGAAGCAATTGATTTTATAGGAGCTTCTCTGAATGCCTCAACCGGTAATGATTACATAACTATAAGTCTTTCAGTATTAAAGAAAGATTTAAACAGGGGTTTTGAAATTTTTTCGGATATAGTTTTAAATCCAGTATTTCCACAGCATGAAATTGATAGAAAAAAACAGCTTATAAAAGGTTCACTGAAACAGAGGGAAGAAGAACCTTCTTTTCTTGCAGAAAGAGCTTTTATTAAAGAAGTATTTGGAGAGCATCCATATTCAAGACTTATAGAGGGTTCTGAAGAGACAATTGATAAAATTACCAGAGATGATATTTTGAAATTTCATTCAGAAAACTTTATCCCGAACAATTCTATATTATCAATTGCAGGTGACATCACACAGGAAGAATTAATAATTCTTTTAGAAAAATATATAGGAGAATGGAAAAAAATAGAATTGCCCGAAAGAAAGTCTTTAAATCTTGAGATAAATAAAAACAAAAAAATTGTAAAAATTGACAGAGATATTACTCAGGCTAACATTATTCTTGGAAACTATGGTATCAGTAGAGATAATCCTGACTATTACGCAGTGACAGTTATGAATTATATTCTTGGCGGAGGAGGTTTTGCATCAAGACTCATGAATTCAATAAGAGATGAAAAAGGACTTGCCTATGATGTGCATAGTTACTTTGCTGCATATAAGGAAGCAGGATATTTTCAATCAGAATTACAGACTAAAAATGAGACAGCTAATATTGCTATAGATGAAATTATCAGACAGATAACCAAGATAAAAACAGAAAAAGTAACAGAAAAAGAACTCTCAGAAGCAAAATCATATCTGACAGGAAGTTTTCCAAGAAGACTTGATACAACAAGAAAAATAGCTGATTTTCTTGCGATAGTTGAATTTTTTAACTTAGGTCTTGATTACGATAAAAAATATATAGATTATATAAATTCTGTTACTGGAGAAGATGTTTTAAGAGTGGCACAGAAATATCTTACCCCTGAAAATTATATTCTTGTAATAGTTGGGAACCAGAAAAAGATTGAATTGATGCAGAAATAGTAGATTCAATTTCAGTGACCTTTCTCTGAAATTGCTTGTAAATTCATCACAACTTAGCAAAGGCTCCATTCCCCGGGTTAAAGGCTTGTAGTTCTGATAGCTTTGAAAATACATTTTTGGTGGACAATTAATCATAAGATTGAAAAAATAATCAAAAAATGATTATTATTAATGTCCATACATAGAAGGGGTTAAAGCGAATTCCATCAGGATTTGCTAAAGTTGGTTTAAAATTTATGAACGAAATAGAAAGACTGCGAAAAAAGATTGATGAGATCGACAATAAAATATTAAAGCTTCTTAATGAAAGAGCTGATATAGTCCTTGAAATAGGCAGGATTAAATCTGATAAAAAAACAAAGTTTTATTCTCCTGAACGTGAGCGCCAGATTCTCGAGCGTCTCACAACTATTAATAAAGGCCCTTTCCCCAATGAACCGCTTAAAGTAATCTATCGTGAAATTCTTTCTGCTTCCCTTTCACTGGAAGAACCACTGAAGGTTGCATGTCTTGGACCTCTGGCTACATTTACCCATGTCGCTGCGATTAGACATTTTGGTTCATCAGCGGTATTCGTGCCTGTTACTACTATTAAGGATGTATTTGATACTGTTCTTTCTAAAAAAGCTGATTTCGGGGTCGTGCCTATCGAAAATTCGAATGAAGGTGTAATAAGTTATACACTCGATCTTTTTACTGACTATGATTTGAAAGTCTCAGCAGAAATCATGCTCAGAATAGTACATAATCTTCTCTCAAAAAGCGGTAAAAAAGAGAGAATCAAAAAAATTTATTCTTTCACTCCTGCAACATCTCAATGTAGAAGATGGCTCGCTAATAATATGCCTGGGATACCAATAATTGAGGCTACAAGCACTGCAAATGCTGCGGAGCTTGCATCAAAGGACCACGAAGCTGCAGCTATAGCGAGTGAACTTGCGGCAGAGATTTATAATTTACAGTTTGTTGAAAGAAGTATCGAGGACAATAAGGATAATCATACACGTTTTTTAGTAATTTCTGAGGAATATCCTAAAAAATCTGGTAAGGATAAAACTTCGATAATGTTTTCTGTAAAAAATAAACCCGGTGCTCTTTATAATATTCTTGAACCATTGAAAAAAGCCAATATAAATCTAACAAAGATTGAATCAAGGCCATCTAAAAGAAAAGCCTGGGAATATATATTCTTCGCTGATATGGAAGGTCATATTGAAGATAAAAAACTTGAAAAAGCGATAGAAGAAGTAAAAGAAAATTGTCTTTATTTAAAAATACTTGGATCATATCCACACGGAGGACTATCATGATTAAACCGCCTTCATATGTTTCAGAAATCAAGCCATACGTACCTGGCAAGCCTATTGAAGAACTCGAACGTGAGCTTGGAATTACAGATTCTGTAAAACTTGCTTCGAATGAAAATCCTATAGGACCATCTGTAAAAGCTATGAAGGCATTACTTGAAACAATTATGACACCGGATGTATCATCTGGAATCAATCGCTATCCGGATGGAAGCGGTTATTATTTAAAAAAAGCTATTTCAGAAAAACTTTCAGTAAAGGAAGATGAGATTATTCTTGGCAATGGCTCGAATGAATTAATTGATATAGCTGTCAGAACTTTTATTCAACCCGGAGATGAAGTCATTATGGGTAATCCTTCTTTTGTTGTGTATTTTTCATCTGTTCATGCACAGGGTGCAAAAGCAGTACAGGTTCCCTTGAAGAACTACACGCATGATCTTGATGCAATGGCAGACGCAATAACACCAAAGACAAAAATGATATTTATCGCAAATCCCAATAATCCCACCGGGACAATAAATAAAAAAGAAGAATTGAAAAGATTGATGGAACGTGTCTCTGATAATATACTTATTGTGGCTGATGAGGCATATATTGAATATGTTACTGACCCTGAATATGCAGAAAGCATGGAATATTTTAGAAATGGTAAAAATGTTCTCATTCTAAGAACTTTTTCGAAGATATACGGTCTTGCAGGGTTAAGAATTGGATATGGAATTGCTCCCACATATATAATCACTGAGATGAATAAATTGAGGCCACCATTTAATACAAGCACATTAGCTCAGAAGGCAGCACTTGCTGCAATTCAGGATGATGAACATGTGCATGCTTCACGTGCTGTAAATGAAAATGGTAAGCAGTATTTATACGAAGAACTCGATAAAATGGGTATAAAATATATACCATCACAGGCTAATTTTATTTACATGATTCTTGAACAGAATTCTTCCGAGATTTATGAAAATCTATTAAGAGAAGGTGTAATTATAAGACCTGTTGGACAGAAAGAAATAAGAGTTACAATCGGATTGCCAGAGCAGAACAGACGTTTTATTGAGTCTATGAGTAAATTTATGAGTGATAAATAATACTTTTATATGAGGAGAAAAATATGGATATTATTGTATTAAAACCAGGTGCTACTGAAGAACAGATACGTCATATCATAAAAAAACTTGAAGGTAAGGGATTACAGGCAAATGTCTCGAAAGGGACTGAGAGAACAATTATCGGGGTTATCGGAGATACTTCAAAAATCACTGAAGAGGAAGAAAGTGTTATAAGCATTATGCCAGGTGTTGAGGATGTAATGAGAATCCTCAAACCTTATAAACTCGCAAGCCGTGAGTTTAAGCCAGATGGCACTACTATTAATGTTAAAGGAAACGTAATCGGAGGAAAGAAGATACAGGTTATCGCTGGGCCTTGCGCTGTCGAGAATCGAACCATCTTAATGAATATAGCAAAAAAAGTTAAGGAAGCAGGAGCATCCTTTATTAGAGGTGGAGCTTTTAAGCCGAGAACTTCTCCATACTCATTTCAGGGACTTGGTGAGGAAGGATTGAAATACCTTGCAGAAGCACGGGAAAAAACAGGATTGCCAGTTGTTACAGAACTAATGGACCCGAGGGACATGGAAGTTATACAGAAATATGCTGATATAATTCAGATTGGAGCAAGGAATATGCAGAATTTCAGACTCTTGCTTGAGGTTGGTAATTCATCAAAGCCTGTCTTACTGAAAAGAGGTTTATCAGCAACAATAAAGGAATGGCTGATGGCTGCTGAATATATTATGTCAAAAGGAAATCATCACGTAATTTTGTGTGAGAGAGGAATTCGCACATTTGAGACAGCTACGAGGAATACCCTTGATTTAAGCGCTGTTCCTGTTTTGAAAAAACTAACACATTTACCTGTTTTTGTTGATCCGAGTCATGGTGTTGGTAAATGGGATTTTGTAGCCCCCATGGCAAAAGCTGCGGTCGCAGCAGGTGCGGATGGTCTTATAATTGAAGTTCATACGAATCCAGAGGAAGCTCTCTCAGATGGTGAACAGTCACTTAAACCTTCTGATTTCAAAAAATTAATGAAGGATTTAACCCCTATAGCCACTGCGATCGGAAGAAGCATATAGTATCAGATGAAAAATGCCAGCAATTTTAAATTTCAAAAGACTACTGTTTTTGGTGTAGGTTTAATAGGAGGCTCTTTTGCTCTTGCTCTGAAAAAGAAAAAATTATCTGGACATATCGTTGGATTCGGAAGAAGTGAGAAAAATCTCAGAAGAGCAAAAAATAAAAAAATAATTGATTCATTCGAGTTGAATCCTGTTGATGCCTGTAAAGATTCTGATCTAATTTTATTTGCAACTCCGGTAGGCTTTTTTAATGAACTCGCAGAAAAAATAAAAGGTTCTCTTAAATCTGGAGCGATAGTTACAGATGTTGGAAGTGTGAAGGGAAAACTTGTTTATGATTTAGAAAACATACTGCCAGAGACAGTTTATTTTGTCTGTTGTCATCCGATTGCAGGTAGTGACCAGTCAGGCATTGATGCTGCTTCAGCAAATATTTTTAATAATGCTAAATGTATCATTACTCCTACAGATAAAACAAATAAACATGCGATGAATGCAATAATTTCAATCTGGAAAAAATTGGGCTCTATCGTGAAAATTATTGATCCTTACGAGCATGACAGAATATATGGCGCAATAAGTCATCTTCCGCATGTAATAGCATATAATCTTGTCAATACAATCGCTGAAATAAACAGTTCATATCTTTTATTTTCAGGACAGGGATTCAAGGACACAACAAGAATAGCATCAAGCCATCAAGAACTCTGGAGAGATATTTGTATTCTTAACAGAAATAATCTTCTTAAGTATATAGATATTTTCGGTAAAAATCTTAATAAATTTAAAAAATATCTCAAGGCATCGGATGCAAAATCTATTGAAAAAGATTTTGCGAATGCCAGGAAATTGAGAGATGGTCTTGGATAAAATAGAAATTTATTCGGCAAAATATTTTAAAGGTGAAATAACACCAGCACCTGATAAATCTATTTCCCACAGGGCTGTAATTTTTTCTTCAATCGCAAATGGTAGAAGTGTAATAAGGAATTTTCTGAGAGCAGAAGACCCGTTCAGTACCATTAATGCTTTCAGAACATTAGGGGTTAAGATTGAAGATAAGGATAATGAAATAATAATAAATGGAAAAGGATTAAATGGATTGAAAGAGCCTGAGGATGTTATAAATTGCGGCAATTCAGGGACAACTATAAGACTTATATCAGGGATTCTTTCAGGAAATCCATTTTTCTCGGTTCTGACAGGTGATTCATCTCTTCGCTCAAGGCCCATGGCAAGAATTATAAAACCTCTGAGTCAAATGGGAGCAGAAATCAGAGCAAGGGGTGATAATAAATATCCACCACTCGCGATAAAGGGTGGGCAATTAAAATCAATAAGATACGAAATGCCTGTTGCAAGTGCACAGGTAAAATCTTCTATTCTGCTGGCAGGACTTTATGCAGATGGAGTAACAGAAGTTGTCGAACCTTTTAAATCAAGAGACCATACCGAAAGAATGCTGCCTTTTTTTGGAGCTCATATAGAAATAAAAGGCAATATTATAAGTATAAAAAGTGGAACTGAATTAAAAGGAAATATTATTGATATTCCCGGGGATTTTTCTTCTGCGGCTTTTTTCCTTGTAGGAGCTTTATTAATTGATAACTCTGATTTGACTGTAAAAAATGTTTGTATAAATCCAACGCGTACAGGACTTTTAGATGTTCTTCAGAAAATGGGTGCTGATATTAGGATTGAAAATATAAGGTATGTTTCAGGAGAACCGATTGCTGATTTGTATTGCACTGGAAGAAAAAAGCTCAAGGCATTAAATATAACGAAAGAACAGATTCCTTCTATGATAGACGAATTCCCCATATTATGTGTGGCTGCAACTCAGGCTGAAGGAATTACTACTATAAGAGGTGCTGAAGAATTAAGAGTGAAGGAATCAGATAGAATAAAAAGCATGTCAACTGAATTGAGAAAGATGGGAGTGGAAATAGAAGAGTATCCTGATGGCCTAAGTATTAAAGGTGGCACTCCTCTTAAAGGTACTGTTATAGAAAGTTACAATGATCATAGAATTGCTATGGCAATGTCTATCGCCGGACTTATTGCTGATGGCATTACTACTGTAAATGGTGTTGCTTCGGTTAAAATATCTTTCCCGGATTATTTTGATATTATAAGGAGACTTACTCACTGAAAAAAGTTATTGCAATAGATGGGCCATCAGGTGCGGGCAAGACAACTGTCGCAAAACTTGTTGCAGATAGACTTGGTTTTAATTATCTTGATACAGGCGCTCTCTATAGAGCTATTGCGCTTTCATTATGTGAAAAAAATCTTAAACCTGAAGATAATGACGAGAAATTGAGTCAAGTCCTTGAAAATATTGAAATTCATTATATTAACGGGAAAGTTTTTTTAAATAAAAGAGATGTCTCGGATATGATACGTACCAGAGAAATTGATCATTATTCTTCGGTTTTTTCTGCAAAGAAGATTGTTAGAGATTTTCTTCTTAATTCACAGAGGAATGCTGCCTTGCTTGACAATCTTGTTGTTGAAGGAAGAGACACTACAACTGTTGTATTCCCGGATGCTTATAAAAAAATTTTTCTTGATGCTTCAGTAGATGAAAGAGCAAGAAGAAGATTTCTTCAATTTAAAGGAAAAGGGATGGATATTACGATTGAAGAGGCAAGAAATAGCATAATTGAGAGAGATAAAAGAGATGCAGGTCGTGATATTGCTCCTCTTACCATAGCTCCTGATGCTTTATTGATAGATTCTTCTAATCTCTCTATTGAAGATGTTGTAAAAATGATTCTTGATTATGTTAGGAACTGATTAATTATATGGAGATTATTATAGCTAAAACAGCAGGTTTTTGTTTCGGTGTAAAAAGAGCAATAGATATTGCTTTTAAATTAGCAAATGGTAAAAACGAGGGAATATATACGTTAGGCCCAATTATACATAATCCGCAGGTTGTTGATGAATTGAGAAGAAGAGGAATTATTCCGATAGAAGATTTTCAAAATATAAAAGGAGTAAAATCTTTAATTATAAGAACCCATGGAATACCTCTTGAACTTTCAGAAAAAATTGAAGCATCGGGTTGTAAAATAATAGATGCAACCTGTCCATTTGTAAAAAAAGCACAGTATTATGCTAAACTTTTAAAGGAAGAGGGGTATCAGGTAATTATTCTTGGTGAAAAAAATCATCCAGAAGTGCAGGGTCTTTTGAGTTATGCAGGAAATGATGCAGTGATTTTTAAT
>FWPV01013307.1_pt1 | contig 12411 bp, 12 predicted proteins | sample 2228371 | NCBI WGS metagenome assembly FWPV01 (sample SAMEA103939776, study PRJEB20133) | metagenome | reverse complement strand
AAAGGCTAAAAATCTAGCTTTTTGGCATTAATAAAGATTTTTCAGGAGAAATGCGATAATATCAATCAAATAAAACATTTAACCGGGTTTTTGAATATGTCTAAAGATTTTTTTGAGAAAATATTGTTCAAATTATTTTGCCTTAAAATCAGCTTTTTTATCACAAAACTACTTAACTAATGTTTACCTTTCCGAATTACAGATCATTAGTAAAAATTATTGACATCATCGGAATAACTGTCTTATAATTTGTAACTGAACGATAAATTAGTAAGACTTTTACAGAAAGGATGAATCGGAAAATGTATAAAATTGCAGTTTTGCCAGGGGATGGCATAGGACCAGAAGTTGTAAACGAAGGTTTGAAAGTTATAAGAAAGGTAGCGGAAAAAGTTGGCTTTGACTACGAAACAGTATTTTATGATTTTGGCGGGGAAAGATACTTAGAAAAGGGCGGAGACCCACTGCCGGATTCCGCTTTGACCGAATTTAAGGAAATGGATGCAATATATCTCGGCGCAGTCGGTCATCCTGATGTAAAGCCGGGAATTCTTGAACATGGCATACTTTTGAAGATCAGATTTTCACTTGATCTGTATATCAACCTCAGACCTATAAAACTTTATCCTGGTGTGTGGACTCCTATCAAGGACAAAGGTCCTGAAGATATAGATTTCATCGTCGTTAGGGAGAACACAGAAGACTTATATGTAGGTATGGGCGGATTTTTTAAAAAAGGCACTCCTGAAGAGGTTGCAATTCAACAGTCAGTTAACACACGCAAAGGCGTTGAACGTTGCATAAGGTTTGCCTATGATCTAGCAATGAAAAGAAAAAGAAAAAAACTCACGCTTTGTGATAAAGCAAATGTTTTGACCTATGCACATGACCTATGGCGAAGGGTATTTAATGAAGTTGGCGAAGAATATCCAGATGTAGAGAAAGATTTTGCTTTCGTTGATGCTACTACTATGTGGATGGTCAAAAATCCAGAATGGTTTGATGTCATAGTTACCTGCAATATGTTCGGCGATATAATAACAGATCTCGGTGCGATGATACAAGGCGGAATGGGAGTTGCAGCTTCTGGCAATATAAATCCAAATTCAGTATCAATGTTTGAACCGATACACGGATCAGCTCCGAAATATAAAGGAACTAATATGGCTAATCCTATCGCTGCTATCTGTGCAGGCGGAATGATGCTAGATCATCTCGGCGAAAAGAAATCTGCTGAATTAATCGACAATGCAGTATCAAAAGCATTGGCAAGTGGAAAAATAAAAGACCTTTCTGCTGGTAAGATGGGAATGACAACATCAGAAGTTGGCGATTTTATCGCCAGTTTGATTTAAGTAAAATTTTGTTATGTCATTGTCATTTAATTTCCGAATAATGCTAAATGTAATAGTCCTGTATGTCCTGACAAATCTCACTCTATCCTATGTAGGTTTGGACTTTGTTTCTGAACAGATATTAGAGGGACATAGCGAAACTGTAACCTCTGTTAGATTCTCACCAGATGGCGAAATGCTTGCAAGTGGAAGTAATGATAAAACTGTGCGATTCTGGAATGTTAAAGAAAACAGGTTAATTAGAACGTTAGACGGACATGACGACGAGGTTAAATCAATCGCTTTTTTTCCAAATGGAAGAGTGATTGTAAGTGTTACTTGGAATGGCTTCATAAAGTTTTGGAATGTCCAAACAGGAGAATTGATCCAAACTATTGCACATAAAATTCCATATCGAACTATCTATGGTTTAGCACAGAAAAACAGTATAATATGGTCGGTCGCAATTTCTCCGGATGGCAAATTAATGGCAACAGGAGGGCAATATCGTAAGAATTCCTCCAGCCCTTTATGGGATGGCAGGCTATGGTCTGGAACGGTTCGGCTATGGAGTCTTCCGAAAGGAGAACCATTACGTAATCTTGAATGGCACACAGACGCAGTGTATTCGCTTGCTTTTTCCCCAGATAGCAAGATTATTGCCAGTGGCAGTGCAGACAAGACAATTCAATTCTGCAACACTCAAACAGGCGAATTGCTGAAAACCATAGAAGGTCATCAGGATACAGTGCTTGCGGTCGCATTTTCGCCAGATGGCAAGATATTAGCCAGTGGTAGTGCAGATAAAACTATCAAATTCTGGAATACGGAAAATGGTAATCTTATTAGGACGTTAGAGGGTCATAGAGATTCAGTGCTTTCAGTGTGTTTTTCAAAATATGGTAAGACTCTTGCTAGTGGAAGTAGAGACGGAACGGTAAAGATATGGGATGTCCAAAAAGGAGAACTATTGACTACTTTCACAGGACATCAAGGGGGAATTACAGAGGTAGATTACTCTCCCGATAGAACTATGATAGCAAGTGGTAGCACTGATAAGACTATAAAGATATGGTATATCAAATGAAATTGGCTGATAACGATATTTGACAAGCTTTGACAAGAATTTTACAAGTTAAAGATTAATTCGTTTGGTCGTTAATGCATATTCATTATGTTAATGAACCAGTGAAATCCCATCAATTGCATAACTACACTGATCAAGATCAAAATAATAACAGCGAGCTTTCCATAATCCTGACCTTTAAGGCTTCCGATCAGTAGTGGGTCTTTTGAAAGGTATGCACTCGCAGCGTAAAGCTCTTCTCCCATTAACGTATAATCACAGGTAGTTATAAAAAATGGCAATTGCGTTATGGAATCTGTCCCTGCTATCTGAACTGCACCAGAGGCACTGCCAACCTCGCTAAAAATAAGTGATTCCGCTAAGAATGATCCCATATAGAATATAGTTGCAGGTCTTTCTCGCATTATTATACCATCAACAGCAGCAGCATATGCAAACTGCTCTTCTGCAACAAAGTATATTTTATCTTGATGATATGTCTCTGGATGTCCAGCGTCAATATGTGCATTTTGCACTATCTCACGTTCAATGTTCATCACAACAGGATCATTACAGGGAATATAAAGAGGCGTATTGTACTCAGCAGATAGACGTGCCACTCTTGACAGTATGTTCATAGAAGCTATGGTAGCGATAGACCTAATACTTCCAGTTCCAGATACATAAAGTATATGGCTACCCATTTCGGTAGCTCTACCAATCGCTTCATCTATTGCATCAAGACCAGCTATTCGCCTGATGAATACGTTTTTTCCAGACTTAGCATAATATATATAAAAGATCACTAATCCGGAAAAAAAGATAACAGCTATTCCAACAGGAAGCATTTTCATATTAAACCATTGGGCGGTTGGAATCACAGGCCCTATAACTGCTGAATCCCAAGATTTTCCTTGCTTATTTCTAATTCTAATTACATAATAATAGGCTTTGTTTCTTTCCAGTTTGGTGTCTATATACTCATTTGAACCAGCATCAGCTTTTCCAATGAGTTTCATCTCTCCTGATAAGCCTGATCTTAATATTTCATAAGTTGTTATTTCTTCTAATTCATTGGTAATCGATATTTCCCATTTCAGTTTTATAGAACTTCCATCGTCGTTAGGAACATCTGTTGCGGTAACTTCAATGACAGAGGAAAACGAATTATTTATGATCTGTAATAACACTATGAATACAAAAGGTATGAGTTTCTTGTTCAAATAAGTCATATAAGAAATCCTTTATTAAACAACTAATTCCATAAGGCTTTCTATCACATAAGTGGGGATAATATTAAGCCGTTGAATGTCGTTTCTTTGATGAAGTCCTGTCAGGACTAGCGCTGAGTCTATTCCAAAATCCAAAGCTCCCTTTATATCAGTGTTTAAGAGGTCGCCGACCATAAGCACATTTGATTTATCCAATCCCATCTTTTGTATAGCGATCTCAAACATAGTTGGATATGGCTTCCCCACAATTAAAGGCTCTGTTTGTGACGCAGTTTCGATAAATTTCACAATAGCGCCTGTTCCTGCGAAGATCTCGCCATTAGGGACAGGTTTGGCAATATCAGGGTTTGTTGCAATAAATTTTGCCCCATAAACCGCTATAGCATTGGATGCGTAATTACCTAATTCCCAATCAAAATCAGTGGTTATTCCTACGACAACATAGTTTGCTTCTTTATATTTCTTCGGATCAATGATCTTGAATCCAGCTCGTTTTAGAAGAGTCTTAACCGCATTTCCGCATACACAAAGGACTTTATTTCTCTGTGGGTCTTTTTCTAACTCGCCTTTTAAATATGATGTTGCAATATCGCCCGATGTCATAACTTCGTCATCCGCAACATTTGAGATGCCGATCTCTTTGAGTTTAATAGCATACTCTTCAGATAGTTTTGAAGAATTGTTTGTTATGAACATTACTTTGCAACCTCTGCTTTTAAGGATGTTAATTGCTTTTACAGCATCTTGAATGATTTCATCACCGCGATAAATAACACCATCCATATCGAAGATATATCCATTATATAGTTTCATATGGTATTTCCTATTAGCAAAAATGTAAAAATCAGAAGAAAGAAGGAAAGTATTAAAGCAGGAAAATAATAGCAGAAATTGATGAAATTGTCAATTTTGTTATGCTGATGATCAGACGTTTTGGCGTCTAAGACGCTGGAATTAGCAAGCATTTAGCGAATAATCAAGAAATATTTCTCCTATATGTTGATAGTCATTTTTTGGAGTAAATATAGGATACTACAAAAATTCTGCCCAAAATAACGTCCGATCATCAGGAAAATAGTTATTTTTGCCGTTAAAAATGTCCGTTAAATGGAATTGGTCTTAGCTTTTTGAGTTTCTCTTTTTGATCTTTTGTCAATACATTTTTGGCATCAATTAAAGAATGAATGTCGTTTATGCTGTCCTCTATTTTTATTTCTCCGATCTCCCTGATTTTCGCATCTACATCTGCAATGTTCACTTCTGCCTGATTTAATAAATCTTGGAGTTCCATTTCTGCAACTTTTATTCTTGCCCTGATCATTACATTTTTCTTTTCACATTCAAATTTGATATTTTGAAGTTTTTTAACCTGTTCTTCTGATAATTCAAGCTCATCAATCAAACATAGATAAAAGTCAAATTCGTGATGCTTGAACTCCATTGGCGGAAAAGTTGACATAAACGGCGGGAAAAAAGGCATTTTCGGGGGCATACCTATATGCGGAAAATGCCTATGTTCCATTTTCATCTTTTCCATTTTATCATGGAAAAAATGATGATGTGGATGTTTTTCAAAAAAATCCTCTGGTTTTGGATATTTTTCTGAATTATCACAACAACGTTCTTCCTCTGGTTTGGTAGGTTTTTCTGGTTTCATAATTTAATCCCTCCGTAATTATGGTTTGATAACTGATTTTTTAAAACTAATGCGAAGTGTAAGTATCAACATGATCCTTTGATTCGTCATTTAGATAATGCGAAAGCATCTTTTTCAAAGTCCGTTTACCTTGAAAAAGGCTTCCTTTGACTGCACTAATCCTGCATCCTAAAATTTCTGAAATGGTTTTATAGTCCAATCCTTCATAATACCTTAGTATAAACATATTTTTCGTTCTTAGTGACAAGCTATTCAAAGCCTTCGCAACTTCTTTTTCCAATTCTTTTATCTCCAACTGCTTGTAAGGGATTGAATCCAAATTTTCATTTAAGCTACTCCCTGAGTATCTAAGTTCAGAATCTAAGCTGACCTTTTTATGCCTAATATAATCTACGCAAAGATTTTGGGCAATACGATAAAGCCAAGTATAGAAATTTGCGTTTTCCTTGAACCCATCTAATGAACGAAAAGCCTTTAGGAATACTTCCTGAGATAGATCAAGAGCATCTTCAACATTCTCAGTAAAGTAATAACACAATCTATATATTTTGTCTTGATACTTTTTCACTAGCTCATCAAAAATGCCCTTATCACCTTGTTGAAATTTTTGAACTAATGAGCTATCATCCATTCTATCTGTTGCTTGCATTAAGACTATTCACTCCTATGAGAAATCTGTTTTCAATTGATTTTTAATCTAACTTTACATTCACCCATATTAGACGGATCAAATGTCATAGAATTGTCATAGAATTATAATAATTTTGTCAATTTCGCAGGAAGTCGCAGAGAAAAAATTAGATCGTCGTCTGAACTTTTGTCTCAATTAATAACATCTTGAAAAAGCTGACTTCTTATATTAGAATTTATATTGTTCATCAAGCCTTATCTTTTTCATATTATTTTACATTAACAAATACGTTTGTCATTCGCCCTTAAACGATCTAATAAAAAATATGTCCACATGGATAGAAATTAATCTTAAAGCGATATTATACAATCTTAGTCAAATAAAAAGCCTAGTAAAGCCAAAAAATGCAAAGATTCTTGCGGTCATCAAGGATAACGCTTATGGTCACGGCGCGTCGGAAGTAGCAAAGGCAATTGAGAATGAAAATGTCGGTATGTTTGGCGTCGCAACAGTTGAAGAAGCTATCCAATTACGACAAGCTGGTATAAGAAAGCCTATACTTATATTTTGTTGTATCCTCCCTGAACAAATAGAGTCAGTTATAGAATATGACATCACTCAAACTGTTTGTGATATAGGCATCTGTAATGCTTTATCGCAATCGGCAAGGAGAATTGGCAAAAATGCGAGAGTCCATGTTAAAGTAGACACTGGATTAGGAAGAATTGGTGTCCGTTATGAAAATGCGGTTGAGTTGGTTAAACAGATCAGTCAAACTCCTAATATCATAATTGAGGGGATTTATACACATTTTGCCTCTGCGGATATAGACGAAAACTACACAAGGCTTCAAATAGATCGTTTTAATTCTGTCCTCTTTCATTTGAAAAAAAATGGCATTCATATTCCCATAAAACACTCTGCAAACAGTTCAGCGATCATCAACTACCCATCATCTTATTACGACATGGTAAGACCGGGAATAGCTTTATATGGATATTCGCCATTTGTCACGGATAAAATACATCTTATGCCAGCATTGAGCTTCAAAACACAGATCGTTCACATAAAGGAGTTGCCATCTGGATCAAGCATAAGTTATGGTCGGACATATATAACTGAAAGGACTACAAAAATAGCTACTCTTTCAGTAGGATATGGTCAAGGTTATAATAGAAAATTATCAAACCAAGCGGAAGTTATTATAAGAGGGAAAAGGGCAAAAATAATAGGGACTATTTGTATGGATCAATGTCTTTGTGATGTCACACATATCCCAGGGGCATCTGTTGGAGACGAGGTTGTATTGATCGGCAAGCAAGGCGATCAAGTTATAACAGCGGATGAACTAGCAGAAAAAATTGGGACTATTTCTTACGAGGTCCTCTGTGGGATCAATCCAAATATCAAAAGAATATATAATTTATAAAATAACAAATGTGTCTAATCAGATACAATAGTCTGTAAGATAGTTTTTAAAAATCTCTCACACTGACCAGTGCTTCCCTAAATTGACCAAGTTGAAGACCATCGTAGATTAAGTCAAAGGGGATAACATATAGCTTTGGATCGATGCTCTTTGGCACAACAAATGAAAAGACTATATTTCCTTCACTTTTTGCAGGAATAATCGTCGATTTTGATTTGACTTCAACATCCCAAGATTTTGGCAATATTGGACGACAAATTGCCTTTTTTTCTGATGCAGAATGATTTGTGATGTCAACTCTGATCTCAACAGTATTTCCCAATATTGCATCCTGTTCGTAAGGATAACACTTTACCCAAAACTCATCCATACCATAATTCGGAGAATCCCATAGGAACAACTCGCCATATATTTTTTCTCTTTCTGCTAAATTTGATCTCATAAAGTTTATCTCATCATCGTTGAAATCAAAAGCTAGGTCAACATGACAGTTGAATATATGCGTTGGCTTGATCTTTTGGATTAATTCAAGACAACGATCAAACCCAACACCTTTACCCAGCCAATTTCGATTTCCAGAACAGTAATCATCTATTCCAGACATTGTAAAAGAATCGCCAGCAAAGAACATCTTTAAATTTTGACCTTCTATTAATAGCCCGCCGTGATAATAAGTCTGACCAGGGAAATGATAAGCAGTAAGCTTAAACTCGTTCCACATCCAAGACTGCCCATCTTTTGTAGGATTACTAACTTTTACTTTTGACGGTGATATACACGGCAAACGGTATCCTCTCGGATTTTCCAATATGTCTACCATTTTTTCATCAACATATATTGGACAATTAAACACACTTAAAAATTCTGGAACTGCGTCAAAATGATCGTCGTGATAATGTGTGATCCAAAGACCAGAGACATTTTTTATTTGCCCTTTATTCTGCATCTCTTGAATTTGCTTTATAACTGCATTGTTTCCACAGTCAATAACGAATAAATCTTTGTTTTCAGATATGACAAACCACGATGTCCCATAATGTTGAAGACACTGTGGAACAGGTTTACCCGGTCTGATCTGCATATGCCCTGCTTTTCCATCATATTCAGAGAACATTTCGGGGAAATAATGCCTTAATGCGGATATAGCCACATATCTATCATAACATACATCAAGGCGATTTATTAACTTTTTTATTGCATCTTCGGGATCGGTCATAGCTTGACCGTGAGATGGTATTAGCATATTTGGCGATTGATCCAAAAGCTTTAAAAGACTTTGTTTAAGCTGTTTTCTGCTTCCTAAAAAACCATGATAATCCGATACCATTGCCTCAGCCTTTTGCAAACTATAAAGCTCCCAAATTCTGCCTGAATCATATATTAGGTCTCCACTGAATATGACTTTCTGACCATCTACGTCCACAAGGTAAGATATACTTCCGTCTGTATGTCCTGGAGTATCTATGACTGATATAGTCGCATCTCCGAATTTGAATGAATCACCTTCTTTGTATCTATCTGTTATTGGAATTGACTCTGTCAGCATAAGATTATGCGGATGAAAGTTGTATATATGCCAACGATATGATTGGTTATCCCAGTAATTCTCTACCTCTGTAAACCATTTATACTCTCGATCGGGCACCCCTACTTTTTCGCTATCAGTCGCTTTGAAGCCAAAAGCCTGATCACGATGATGATGCGTAAACACGACAGAATATATGTTATTCACTCCAATTTTACTTAGTTCATCTCTGACAGTTCCATCTCCAAAATCGATTAATAATGCCCTGTTTCCATCAATTAGAATTCCGATATTAATAACTCCGGAGTGAATATATAGATGCTCACTTATTTTAACCAGGTTATTTGGCATAATATCCTCCTTGGATTACATATCAATACTTATCCTCGCTCTTTGAATTAGATAAAGCAACTGTCCAGCTTGTGGTCCTGAGTATGGTCCATATTGAAAATTGCTAACTTCTATCCATTCATCGCTTATCTCACAGACCTCATCCCATTTGCAGAATTTACCTTCTGGGACTTTTCCAGAACGAATATCCTCTAGCCATTTTATGCCCTCTTCCTTTGATCCTGTTCTTCCTTCTGCATGGTTATGCTCCCATTTCTCTGACACAGGATCAAGTCTTGTGATAATCATCTCTGCCATAAAGCTCTCCTTGAAAATAACGAAAAATTTTCATAATAGAAAATATCGTCTATTTTATATCAGATATCAATTTCGATCAAAGCCTTTCCCTTACCATCTTTGCAATATGAGTTAAGACAAAACAAGCAACTGCAACAAGTATTATCGTTGCACCAGTGGCGGAATCAAAGTAATATGACAAAGCCAACCCTACAACAGCGGAGAATATGGATATAACTAATGAATACCAGAACATCTTCGTCGCACTTCTAGCGAAATTTCGTCCAGCAGATGCAGGGACAATAAGCATTGCTGTTACCAATAGTATACCAACTGCACGGATACTGAATGTAATAGTCAAAGCAAGTAAAACAGCGAAGAGATATTCATAATTTTGGACAGCTATCCCGCTTACTTTGGCTACGTTATCATTTATACCCATAAGCATTAACTTATTATAGCTATAAAACATAAACAGGACGATCAAGACAAAAAAACCAATAAACCACAATATTTCAGAATCACTGATAGCCAGTATATCTCCATAGAGAAAAGACTGCAAATTCCTAGTCAAGCCTTTCTTCGCACTGACAATGGCTATTCCCAAAGCAACCGCGGCAGAGAAAAACACGCCTATAACTGCATCAATTGATAGTTCCGTCCCACGTTTTGCCCTTGTTATACCTATTCCCACAACTGCACCAAATAAAATCATAGTAAGATACGGATTAAAATTTAATAACACACCTAACGCGATGCCTGTAAACGCAGAATGACTGATCGCATCTGAGAAAAAGGACATACGGAAATTGACCATCAAAACGCCCATCATAGCACATATAGGCGATATTATTAACAAGGCTAGAAATGCCCTTTTCATAAAAGTCGGTTCTAGCCAAGCAAACGGTAATATTTGACCAATTAGATTGTATATTGACTCAAAATCCATATATCATTCGATTTTACTTATGCATTTATCAGGTTTATGCTCATATAATCCAACATTTATGCCATATATAGCGTTTAGATTTTCGGGCGTCAAAACCTCAACTGTCCTGCCTTCGCATTTAACAGTTTTATTCATACAAATAACATGGTCTGCATATTTTGTCACAACTGACAAGTCGTGGCTTATTAAAACCAACGTAAATTTTGCAGATTTTTGAAGATTTGAAAGGATTTCTGTAAAAAGTTCTTCTCCGGCAACGTCAATACCAGCGACAGGCTCATCCAGTAAAACAATGTCGGGATCATTCTGCAAAGCCATAGCCAAAAGGACTCTTTGTAATTCGCCGCCTGACAGCTTTCCTAATGGACGATCTATAAGATGTAAAGCAGAGACTCTTCCAAGACTTGATATTACATTCTCTCTGATTTTTTTGCTTTTTCTAAGCCATAACGGTAGCTTTTGGTCTCTCAGAGAAAGAAATTCAAGGACGGTTATAGGCATCCCTCTATCAATATCAAGTCGCTGTGGAACATAGCCAATTTTTGGTCTTGAATTGCCATGGCTACATTCTTTACAAAAAGATATAGTCCCAGTATAAGGGATCAGGTCCATAATAGCCAACAACAAAGTAGTTTTTCCAGCACCATTTGGACCAATAATTGCAGTTATCTCGTTGCACATTATAGAGGCATTTACATCACTGAGTATCTGTATTCCGCCCCTACGGACAGATAAGTTTTCAATTTTTATTGATATATGCCTTTCTTTGTCTATCATTTTCCATCGCCCAAAGCCTTTTTTAAGACCTCAATGTTTTTACGCATAATTTTTTCATAAGTGTCAGGTTTTCCGTCGCCAGTAGCAGATGGATCAAGTTGATAAATGGGAACTTTCGCTTCTTTTGAAAGCGTAACCGCAACCTTTTCTGGATATTGTGGTTCGGAGAAAATGGCACCTGCTTTTGTCTTTTTTACCATCTTGATCAGTTTTGATAACTCACCTGCGGATGGTTCTTGACCCGGGACAACTTCAATAACTCCGACTACTTCAAGTCCAATATCCCTTGCGAAATAATCAAAAGCATCGTGGAAGGTCACAATCTTACGATTTTTGAATGTTTTTGAGACATTCGTCAATTCATTAGATATCGCATTAAGCTTTTCTATGTATTTATTAGCATTTGCAAGATATAGCTTTGCATTGCTTGGATCGGCATCAGAAAGAGCCTTTTGAATGTTTTTAACTTGAATAATTGCTAACTTAGGGCTTACCCAAATATGAGGGTTATAAATACCGTGGTGATGTTCTTTTTCGTGATGCCCTTCTTCAGTTTCTTCTGCACCTCTCGTTGCTATTGGCTTTATTCCCGCAGAAGTGTCAATAACTTTTAATTTCGGATTTGTCTTAACTGCTTTTTCCAAAAATTCCTCAACTCCAAGGCCATTTATGATAAAAAGATCAGCCTTTGCTAATTTTTTCATATCGCTTGGAGTAAGAGCATAGTCATGCGGACCAATATTGAAAGGAAGTAGACATTCAACGTTAACATTTTTGCTAGTCCCGACTACGTTTTGAGTGAATATATATATCGGATGAAACGAGCAAAGAACGTCTATCGAAGCGAAATTATTGTTAATAAACGAAAAAGTGAAAAAAAAAAAAACTAAAAAAATGGTTAATTTCTTTGACATAAGTATCTATCCCCAGAGAACAACTGTCAACTAGACTATTGCATAGAAAACACTTGAATTAATATAGAAGATAATTTATCCTATCTATGTAAAAGGCTGAAAAAGCCCTTCATAAAGAGAATTGTTAATGTAGACGAGAATATATTAAGAATATATTAATATAATAGGTGATCTTTTTCAAGATGCAATTTCTGATGATCGGACATAAGTTCGGACAAATATGCCCTCCTATGATAAAATATTAGAAAATATTAAAAAATTATCACAGGA
>FWPV01013305.1_pt1 | contig 12414 bp, 11 predicted proteins | sample 2228371 | NCBI WGS metagenome assembly FWPV01 (sample SAMEA103939776, study PRJEB20133) | metagenome | reverse complement strand
GCCCAGCATCAGGAAGGCGGTGCCGGGATAATCGAAACCGAGTGCCGCATCGGAGAAGGTGATGTCCCAGTGCCGCCGCGAGACGCCGAGCGTGCCGGCTCCCATCATGAAGAGCGAGATCCCACCGGCGCCGATGCCGAACAAGTAGGGCTGCCACTTGGCGAGGGTGGGGAACATCACCTCGCGGCGGAAGATCAGCGGGATCACGAGATAGGTGAGGGCCATGAAGGCCAGCGTGGTGCCGGCCACCACCGTGGCGTGGAAATGGCCCGGCACGTAGAGCGTGTTGTGCATCATGATGTTGAGCTGCTCGGCGCCGAGCACCACACCGCTGATGCCGCCGAGGAAGCCGAACAGGACGAGCGAGAGGAACATGCCGGCGAAGGCCGGATTGTCCCAGGGCGCCTTCCGCAGCCACTCGAAGATGCCGTTGGTGAAGCCGCGCTTGCGCTGGGCCGCCTCGATCGCCCCCGGCACGGTCATGCCGTGGATCATCGAGCCCAGCACCGCCAGGTACATGGCGTAGGAGGTGTTGAAGACCTTCCATTCGGCCGAGAGACCCGGCTCGACCAGCATGTGGTGGGCACAGGCGAGCTGCAGGAACAGGATGTAGAAGAAGTAGGCGAGCCGGCTCACCTTCTCGGAGATCGGCTTGGCACCCAGCACCAGCGCGCCGATCAGATACCACACGGCGACGTGCGCCGAGACGTTGATCTGCTGGCTGGAGTGGCCCATCCCCCACCAGACCAGCTTGTACATGAGCGAGTCGATGTGGCGGATGTAGCCGAGCGACCACAGGAAGGTCGGGATCAGGATGATCGCTCCCGAGGCGATCGTGAAGATCGCGATGATCGCCGCCGTCAGGGCACCGAAGGTCACGAGCGGGATCGAACCCTCGTAGGTCCGCTCCTCCTTGGCGATCACGAGCGTGCCGAAGAAGATGCAGCAGCCGACCAGCGCCCCCACCGCGAACAGGATCAGGCCCAGATAGAACAGGGGCGAGGCCTGCATCGGCACGTATGAAGTGAACATCACCGAGCTGTCGCCCTGCAGCACGGCCCAGTTCACGGTGAGCGCGCCCAGCACCATGAGCACGAAGCCGGCCCAGGCCAGGCGCGGTGCGGCCAGCCGCGAATTGAGGACCACCGCCGAGGCGAAGTAGAGGATCGCCACCTCGAAGAAGATGATCCACAACAATAACACGTTGATGCCGTGCGCGGTGAGCACGAGGTAGAAGGCCTCGGGCCCGAGCAGGTGCACGCCCTGCCAGCGGGTGAGCGCCACGAGCAGGCCCAAGAGGCCGCCGATGGCGAGGAAGATCACCGCCGCCACGGCGTTGGCCTTGATGAGCGTCTCGGCGGCGGCATCGATGCGGAGACCGGTCACGGGACAGGTGCGGAAGCGGGCGGCCAGCGCCTCGAGCCCGCCCACACCGGCTGCTGCGGTCGCCATGGCTCAACCTCCCTTGCCCGGCTCGACCACCCGGATGCGGCCGATCATCTGATGGTGACCGACGCCGCAGAACTCGTTGCACACCACCGAGAACACGCCCGCCTCGGTGGGCGTGATCGTGAGCACGTGCTCGAGGCCGGGATGGACTTGGATGTTCATGTTGACGGGCTGCAGCGAGAAGCCGTGCTGCCAATCGAGCGAGGACAGGTGCAGCCGGTAGGTGGCGCCCTTCTCCAGCTCGAGCACCGGCCACCACTCCCACAGCCGGCCCAGCATGTAGGCGTCGCCGCCGGGCGGCACGCGGGCTACCGGGATTCCCGTGTCGCCCTCCTCGCCCACTTTGTGCCGCTCGACGAACGCCTCCACTTTGGCGCGGTAGACGTCCGGGTCGATCCGGTAGACCTCGGTCGAGAAATTCTGCCTTCCCTCCAGGTGCCACCAGATCATCATGAAGAACATGACGAGGCCCCAAAGGAAGGCCACGCCGATCCACACCAGCTCGCCCTTGGCGACCGGCTCGTTCCACCAGATGCGCGCTTCGGGGGGTTGCACGGCCATGGCTGTTCTCCGCGGACGGCGGTCAGCGGGCGACCGGGATCTGGGAGATCTCCATGATCCCCCAGAGCAGGTAGAGGACGGTCGGGGTCGCGACCCCGAGGAAAAGCAGCAGGAAGGGGTTGTCGAGGACCCGCTGCATGAACGGGATCCGCTCGGGAGTACCGGTCTCGCCGCTTTCGGCCATGGCTCGCCTCCACTCCTCCGGCCCCGGCCGATGCGGGGCGCGGTCGAGCGAAAGCCTAGGATCGGCAGCGGGCGCCTTCCTTGACCGCCGTCAAGGCGGGCGTCGCCACGCCGCACGAGGCTGGCCGTCGATCCGGGTGGAAGGAGGGAGCGGCCGGGGTGATGCGCTCGAGGCGGCGGTTCCTGAGGCTCCTGGGCGCGGCCGGTGGCGCGGTGCTGCTGCCGCGCGGTCGGCCCCGGGCGGCGAGGGTGCACCGCTGGGAGGGGGTGGCGCTGGGCGCACCGGCACGCATCGAGCTCGTGGGTGTGCCCGCGGACCGGGCCGCTGTGGTGGTCGAGGCGGCGCTCGCGGAGCTCGGGCGGCTCGAGGCGATCTTCTCGCTCTACGATCCGGGCAGTGCCCTCTCGCGGCTCGATCGCGACGGCGTGCTCCGCGATCCGCCGGCCGAGCTCGTCGAGATGGTGGGCCTGGCGCGGCGTCTGGCCGAACTGTCGGAGGGGGCGTTCGATCCGACCGTCCAGCCGCTGTGGCGGGCGGTGGCCGAGCGGGCGCCGGCGGCGGAGCGTCGGGCGGCGCGGGCGCGGGTGAATTGGCGGGCGCTCGAGGTCTCGCCCGAGGCGATCGCCTTCCTGCGGCCGGGCATGGCCGTGACCCTGGACGGCATCGCCCAGGGCCTGCTCACCGATCGGGTGGCGGCCGTGCTGCGGGCGCGCGGTTGCGCGCGGGTGCTGGTCGATCTGGGCGAGGTGCGGGCATGGGGGGCCGGGCCGCGGGGCGAGCCCTGGCGGATCGACCTCGGCGCGGGAGAGCGGCCGCTGGCCCTCGTCGAGGGCGGGCTCGCGAGCTCGATCGCCGAGCCGGTGGCCCCGTTCGGCGCGCCACGGCTGATCGACGCGCGGACCGGCGAGCCGGTCGCGGAGGGCCGGCGGGTCGCGGTGTGGGCACCCGAGGCGGCACTCGCCGACGGGCTGTCGACCGCGCTGGCCGTGGCCGACGAGGCCGCCGCCCGGCGGCTGTGTGCGGCCTTCCCGCAGGCGGTCGTCCTTTGAGCGTCAGGCCGCCGCGGACGCGACCGGCCCGGCTGCCGAGGTGGCCGGCCCGTGCCGCCGGTGGTGCGTGGAGAGGGCCACGGCCGCCGCCGCGGCAGCGGCCAGCGCGTGGGCGACGACGAACGCGAGCGGCGCTTCGGAGAGAGAGGAGCGCCCGGAAGGCGCGACCGCGACGTCCACCAGATAGGCGACCACGCCACCGGCGAGACCGGCGGCGAGGACCACGAACAAGGCCGCCGTCCGAGGCGACCATCGAGCTCCGATCCAAAGGCGGAGCGGTACGGCGATCAGGGGCGTCAGGAAGAGGAGGCAAGCCACGACCGCGCCTTTGGAAGCGGTGACGTCCTGCGGCGGGAAGAGCAGGCCGGAGGCCACCGTGCCCGCGACCGCCAGGACGAGATAGGTGCACGACCAGATGCTCCGGCGAACCTGGCCGATCGCCTCCCACGTCTGGCGTTGCAGGGCGGGATCGAGAAGCGCCGTCGCCACGACGCCGGCGGCCAGCACGGTCCCCCAGGGTGCGACCCGGAACTTCTCCGCACCCCACGACGTCCAGCCGACCCAGAGAAGCTCACCCAGGATCTGGACGATGGCGCCGACTCCGAACGCGACCAACGCGGCGAACACGAGCCGGTTCTGCCTCGCCAACCACAGTTCGATCTCGTTCCCTTGCCGGACCAAGAGGAGGGGTGTGCCGAACAGGATGGAAACCACGACGAAGACGAAAAGGGGGCTTTGAAGGAGTTCCGGGCACAGTCGGTCGTCGGGCGCCGCGGCCTTGAACAGGGCGATGAAAGCACCTGCCAAGGCTCCGAGGAGATTCGCACGGACATCGTGAAGGGACTCGATAGGCGATCGTGCCGAGACTCGCACAGAGGATAGCACCAGGATGGTCACCAGGAGCGTGCTCATGGCGATACCATCCCGCGAGCCGACGTCGCAGGTCGAATTCTCCCGAATGAGCCATGTGCGATAGACGATACGCACGATATCGTAGAGCACGCTGCTCGCAACTTCACTCGCGGCACCGAAGCCCAACGAGATGAGCGGAGCCACGGCCCCTCTCAGCGAAGCTCGATCAGCTGGAAGCGCCCTTCGAGTCGGTCGACCTGCAGTCGGAGTGAGACCTCCAGCCCCTCGCGGAGGACGCGCAGATCGTCGATCCGCAGCCGGGACGACGGGCCCAACGTCAAACCCACGCTTTCAGCCAGCTTCGCCGTGACCTCGTCCAACGCCGCGCGGAGATCCAACCTTGCCCGCTCTGCGAGCGCCGGGGGCAGCGCGGCCTGAAGGGCCGGCTCGCGGGACGGGTCGATCCTCCCTGCGGGCCAGACCGCAAGGCGAGGCTCCGCCAGGGTGAGGACCGTTCCCTCCTGCTCGACCACCGGGCGCGCTTCGATTTCGACGCCCAGGGGCACGTCGAGACCCGTGACCCGCATGGTCGCCGAAAGGTGGGCGGCGAGGCGCTCGCCACGTGCGGCGAAGGTCACGGCGTCGGGGCGCAGGATCACCCCTTCACCGAGCTGTAGCTCGGATCCGAGCCCGGCGAGCAGGTGTCGGCCGAGATCCTCGTAACTCACGAGCGTCGGTGCACGAAGATCGAGCCGACCGTGCGGCTCGTTCACGGCCGAGTTGGAGGGTAGCCCGGGCTGCTCGGCGTCGAACGGGCTCGGGGTGGTGGCGCCCCGGAGCTCGGCTTCGAGGCGGGCGACGAGGACGACGCCCGTTCCGTCCAGACGAAGATCGGTGCCGAGCTTCTTCGGAATGAGGTCGACATGGAGGCGCGTCGAGTCGTCGATCGCAACCGTGTGGCGCTGCGGGCGCCAAAACTGCTCGAGTGTGTTCCGCAGGTCCCGGCACGGAGGCTCGTTCGGTCCCGTCTGGAGCGGGCGACGGCGCTCTGCAGCGCCTGTCGCAAGGGGCCGTCGACCTGCCCCTTCACGTCGAGATTCCACGGTCCGACGCAAACCTTCTGCACCCAAAAGTCGCAGTTCCTGCCGACCAGCTCGAGACTGGCGTTGCGCAGCCAGTGGACGTCCGGCTGCGGGTCGACCAGACGGGGGCAGAACTCCTCGTCGAGGCGCAGGCCGGTGGTCAAGCGGATTTCCACCTCGCCTTCGAAATCCTTGCGATGCAGACCGAATCTTCGGGCGAGATCACCGCTCAGCCCACCCTGGCCCCGAAAGCGGATCGGAAGTGCGGCGAACAGCCGACCACCTTCGGGACGGAGTGTGGGCGGCCCCGAAGGCCGCCACTCGATCGTCCAATCGGCGTGCACGGTCTGCTCGAAGAGAACGCTTTCGCCCCCCCACGGCAAAGGGATGGCCACACGGAGCTTCGCAACCTCCGCCCTGTCGCTCCGCTGACCCGCGAATTTCGCGGATTCCCTTTCGGCGAGAAGCCTCAGCGTGTCGTACGGGACGGTACCCACGACCACGGCCGCGCTGGTCGGTTCCCCGACCCTCTCCGCGCGGACGGGTTCGGCCGGCTGTTGGGCGGTGGCGACGAGCGAACCGTTCCAAGCGATCGGCGAGGCGCAGACGACGGTCGTGACCAGTGCGAAAAGTCGAACGTCGTGATACATGGCTACCTCCCCACAATTCAAAAATATCTTTGATCATTACGATTTGACGTCGTCCGGTCGAGTGGTTTTCCGTCCCGAAACCGGTGAGGTTCGCAGCGGACGGCGTCGGGACACGAAGGCCCTGGGCGCGGAGGCGGCCGGCCCGGGGCGAAGGGGGCGCGCGGGCGGGCTGCGGCCGGGTCGCTTGTCAGGGCCGGGTGCGGTCGATATGCGCGATCGGCGAAGCGCCGATCGGGGAGGGACGGCCGTGGCCGAGGCACGCAAGGTCATCATCACCTGCGCGGTGACGGGGGCGATCCACACGCCATCCATGTCGCCCCATCTGCCGGTCACCCCGCAGCAGATCGCCGACGAGGCGGTGGCCGCGGCCGAGGCCGGGGCGGCGATCGTGCATCTGCACGCCCGCGACCCCGAGACCGGCAAGCCCGACCAGAGCCCGGAGGCGTTCGCCCGCTTCCTGCCGCTCATCAAGCAACGCAGCGACGTGGTCGTGAACCTCACCACCGGCGGCGGGCTCGGCATGACCGTCGAGGAGCGGGTCCGACCGGCGGCGGTGTTCAAGCCGGAGGTCGCGAGCCTCAACATGGGCTCGATGAACTTCGGCATCTTTCCGATGCTCGATCGTTACAAGGAGTTCAAATACGACTGGGAGCGCCCCTACCTGGAGGGGACCCGGGACCACGTCTTCAAGAACACCTTCAAGGACATCGAGTACATCTTGAAGACCTGCGCCGGTAACGGCACCCGCTTCGAGTTCGAGTGCTACGACACGGCCCATCTCTACAACCTGGCTCATTTCCTCGATCGCAAACTCGTCGAACCGCCGCTGTTCGTGCAGACCGTGTTCGGGATTTTGGGCGGGATCGGCACCCATCCCGAGGACGTCTTGCATATGAAGCGCACCGCCGATCGGCTGTTCGGCGACGCCTATCGCTGGTCGGTCCTGGGCGCGGGGCGGGCGCAGCTGCCGATCGCCGCCATGGCCGCGGCGATGGGCGGCAACGTGCGGGTCGGGCTCGAAGACTCCTTGTGGGTCGGGCCGGGTCAGCTGGCCCGCAGCAACGCCGAGCAGGTCCGCAAGGCGCGCCAGATCGTCGAAGCGCTGGGGCTGCAGGTCGCCAGCCCGGCCGAGGCGCGGGCGATCCTGGGCCTCAAGGGCGGCGACCAGGTGGCGTTCTGAGGCCGACCGACGCCCAAGCGGCGACCGGACCGGCGACGGCCGCGCTCAGCCCCAGATCGGCGGCGCGGTGCCGTCACCGGCCAGAAGCGAAGCCAGGACGTCGGAAACCGCGGGCCCGGCCGGGGGTGCCGCGGCCTCGCCGAACAGCGCCACGATCTGGTCGCCGAACGCCAGCAGCTCGACCTCCTGGAGCCGGTTGCGGCCCTCGGGGGAGCCGGGTCGCAGATCGTGCACGATCACCCGATCCCCTCGAATTCGGATCGAGAAATCGGCGGCGGCACCGTCGAACAGCGCGACGTCGAGACCCGGGCCACCGAACAGGCGATCCTTCCCGGGGCCGGGGACCAGCACGTCGTCACCGGCGCCGCCGTGGAGGCGATCGTCGCCGCCCCGGCCCTCGAGCCGGTTGTCGGCGTCGTTGCCGATCAGCCGGTCGCCCCGCTCGGTACCGATCGCGTTCTCGATCACCGTGCCCGGCGCGACGGCCAAGGTGCGCTTCTGTGCCGGGCCGCCGGTGTCGGCCGGTGGGCCCACGACGCTCCAGGCACCCGGCCGCAGGTCGAGCCGCACCGGTTCGGGCAGCGCCGAACAGTCGATCGTGTCGATCCCGTCGGTGTCGACCAGGGTCCGCCAGATCGGCCGGCCGGGCTCGAAGCGGTAGAGCGTGTCACCGGGGGCGGCGACGGGTGCGGCACCGTAAAGATAACGGACGGCGGCGATGTCGCCCGGCATGGGGGTGGCCGGAAAGTCCTCGCCCCGGAACGGGCGGTTCGGGTCGGCGCCGGGATAGGGGCGATAGCTCATGACCGAGAAGCCCAGATGGTCGAGCGCGCGCGGCAGCGTGGCACCGAGTCGCCCGGGCTCGTGCGGATGCTCGAGGCCCAGCGCGTGGCCGATCTCGTGGAGGAGCACGAAGAATTCGTAGCTGCCCGGCCGGTAGCCGTCCGCGGCGGGCAGGCTCGTCGACAGCCACACGTCGCCGGCGGCGGCTCCGTGGCCCGGGTAGTAGGCCTGGGCGGTGCGGACCGCAGCACTCGCGGCGAACCGCAAGAGGGCCGGGCCGTCGGCCTCGTCGGTCTCGACGAAGCGCAGATCGGCCACCCGGGCCCACAGCCCGAGCGCCTCGCGGACCGCCTGCCGCTGGGCCGCGGAGAGCGGGGTGAAGCCGCGCCGCGGCTCGTCCGTGGCGCTGTACGGGGAGGGATAGGTCTCGGCCGCGTCGGGGAAGGCGTAGGCCAAGGTGACGGCCTCACCCGGGGCCGCGACCCAGCCGGCGCCGGCCAACAAGCCGTCGATGCGCCGATCACCCGAGCGCGGCACGAAGGTCACGGCGGTGCGGGCCTCGGATGCGAGAGCGGGCGCCGGTCGACCGGTCGTCATGCTCGGTGATCCTCACCTCGTCCGTCCCCACCTGCCCGCGTCGATGGCATCGATGGTGTGGAAATTTCGTTAACCCCGGTGCGGCATTCTGTCGGCCGTGGTCGGCGGGTGCTTCCCCCGTCGCGTCGCTCGCCCAGATCGGGTAGCGGTCGGACAGCGGGAGCCTGATCGCCGCGCGGCCGGAACCGGTCGATCCGGGGCCGGTGAGCGACGGAGGGCGTGGACCGAGCGGTGGCGGAACAGCGGAGGGACGAGCCCGGGAGCGAGGTGGCGGCGCGCGGCACGCCGATCGGCCAGCGGCTGCGTGGGCTGGCCTCGTTCCTGATCGGAGCGGTGCTGTTGGGTGCGGCGCTGTGGGTGCTGCAGCGCTGGGCGGCCCATGTCAGCCTCGAGGATCTGCGCGCCGAGCTCGCCGCCCTGCCCGGCTGGCGCATCGGCCTGGCGATCGCCTTCAGCCTGGCGAGCTTCGTGGCGCTGTTCGGCTACGAATATTACGCCTGCCGGTTCATCGGCCGGCCGATCGGCTGGGGTCGGGCCGGGATCATCTCGTTCATCACCCAGTCGATCACGCACGCCGTGGGCTTCGCCGTGGTGGTGGGCGCCACCGTCCGCTACAAGCTCTACAGCGCCCTGGGCTTCGGCTTGTTCGACGTGGCCAAGATCCAAGCCTTCTTCGTGGCCACGTTCGGGCTCGGCTGTCTCACCCTGGCCGGCGGGACGCTCCTGATCGAGCCCTACGTGCTGGCCCGGGCCACGGGCGTGGCCGAGCTCTGGTGGCGCCTTCTGGGCGGTGCCCTTTTGAGCCTCGTGGCCGCCGTCCTGGTGTGGGGGACCTGGTTCCACCGGCCGATCCGGCTGGCCGGCCAGGTGATCACCTTGCCCTGTGCGCGGCTTACGGCCTTGCAGATCGCCCTCGGGGTGGCCGATCTGGGCTGCGTGGCGGCGGCCCTGCACGTGCTGCTGCCGAGTGAGCTGGGGCTGCACTATTTCGAGACCCTGGGCGTGTTCGTGGCGGCGATCGCGCTGGGCCTCGCCAGCCACGTCCCCGGCAGCCTCGGGGTGTTCGAAGGGGCGGCACTCGTGCTGCTCGACCCGGCCCCCGAGCTCACGGCGGCGGTGATCGGCGCGCTCATCGCCTTCCGCGCCTGCTATTACATGCTGCCGCTGCTGCTGGGCGCGCTTCTGTTCGGGGTGATCGAGGTGCGGCGTTGGCTCGCGGCCGGGCGGCCGCTCGGCGCCGGGCCGAGCTGAGCGCGGCCGGCGCCGTTCGCCGATGCCGGGGCGCGGCGATCCGTGATCCCGATCGGCGACGAGAACCCGGCACACCGTCCACCGGTGGTCACGGTGGCGCTGATCCTCGCCTGCGTCGCCGCGTTTTCGGCCCAGCTCACGATCTGGGGCGGGCTCGAGCGAAGTGTGTGGCGGTTCGGGCTGATTCCGGCGGTGCTCACCGGCGAGGCGCGGCTCGCGGTCGGGCTGCGCGCCGCCCCGGCCCCGCTCACCCTCTTGACCTCGATGTTCCTGCACGGCGGCGTGCTGCACCTGGCCGGCAACCTGCTGTATCTCTGGGTGTTCGGCAACAATGTCGAGGACCGGCTCGGGCACGGCCGTTTTTTGTTGTTCTACGCGGGTGCCGGGCTCGCCGCCGCCGCGCTCCAGATCGCCCTCGATCCCGGCTCGCGGGTGCCGATGGTGGGAGCCAGTGGCGCGATCTCCGGGGTGCTCGGCGCCTACATGGTGCTCTGGCCGCGGGCGCGGGTGCTGGTCTTTTTGCCCTTCCTGCCCTTCTTCTTGCCGCGGATCCCCGCCTTCTGGCTGTTGGGCTTGTGGTTCCTGGGCCAGCTCGGCGGCGTCCTGAGCCCCGCCGGCGAGGCCGGTGGGGTGGCGTTCGGCGCCCATATCGGCGGCTTTCTGGCCGGTGTCCTGGTGGGAGCGCTCGTACGCCGCCGCCCCGTGGGGCCCTGGGGCCCCCGGCGGTGACGGCGCGGCTCGGAATTCGCTAAAAATCATCCGAATTTATCTCGGGTTTAACCGAGTTTTCCATAAGAACTCTCAAGTAATCCATCTCGAATCGAAATCGAAAACCGTTGCGTCCGTGTGGAGATCAAATTAACCATGACGGCGGGACGTGGATCACGACGGAGCGCCGGGGCGCGGCGGCGATCGCCGGCCCGGCCGAGGGAGAAGGACGATGGCCCTGTCGACCCGCTCGCTGCACGCGCTGTTGGCCCGCACCGACAACGACAATCTGCCGGCCCGGGCGGGCCTCGCCCGGCCCAGGATCGTGGCGTTCCCGCCGCGCGGCCGGACCCTCGATCTCGACTATCCGAACCTCGCCACCCGCTTCGAGCCCGAGACCGGGATCTTGTGGGCGCGCATGAAACATCGCGAGCGGGCCTGCTACACGCCCGAGATCATGCGCGACATGCGCGACTTCCAGCTGCATCTGCGCGATCTTTACGCCGGCGCCTCGCTCGAGGATTGCCCGATCCGCTGGCTCGTCTGGGCCTCCGACGCCCCCAAGGCCTGGAGCCTGGGTGGGGATCTTTCGACCTTCACGCGGATGATCCGGACCGGCGACGAGGCCGGCCTGCGCGCCTATGCGCACCTGGCGATCGACATCCTCTACGACAACTACCTGTGCATGGACCTGCCGATCCTGACCGTGGCGCTGGTCACGGGCGACGCGATCGGCGGTGGTTTCGAGGCGATGCTCACCGACGACGTGGTGATCGCCGAACGGGGGGCGAAGTTCGGGCTTCCCGAGATCCTCTTCAACCTGTTCCCCGGCATGGGCGCCTACAGCTTCCTTTCGCGCAAGCTCGGGCCGGGGCTGGCCAAGCAGCTGGTCGAGGACGGAATCACCCGCAGCGCCGACGAGATGAAGGAGCTGGGTCTCGTCGATCGGGTCTGCGAGCCGGGCGAGGCCGAGGCCACCTTGCGGGCCATGGTGGCCGAGAACGCCGCGCGCTTCCGCACCCTCGTGACGCTGCGCCGGGTCCGCAACCGGGTCGACCCGGTGAGCCGCCGCGAACTCGTCGAGGTGGTCGATCTGTGGGTCGATCTGGCGATGCGGCTCTCGGACGCCGATCTGCGGCGCATGGATTGCCTGGCGCGGGTCCAGGAGCGCAAACGGGCGCTCGCCTGAGGCCGACTCAGCCCGGTCCGGCCGCACCGGCCGGACCGGGCGCGGCACCGGGCCCGGCCCGGGCCGCCAGATAGCGGCGCAGGGCCGCTTCCAGCCGGTCGAACGCCTCGGTCAGCCGGGCGAGCTCGGCGCGGCCGCGCATCAACAGCGCCGCGTCGTCGAGGCCCCGCCAGGACAGGCACAGCTCGAAGATCGCCCGGCCGCCCACGTGCGCCGCGCTCGAGCGCAGCGCATGGGCCTGGTCGCGGAAGGCCTTGGCGTCGCCCGCCTGGAGCGCGGCCCGCAGCCGCTCGATCGTCTCCCGCCCGTCGGCCAGGAAATCCTCGATCAGCTCGGCCACGAAGCCGGTGCCCTCGTCGAGCCGCAACAAGGCCTCGAGACGCCGCGCGTCGAGCACGCCTTCCTCCTGCGGCGCTTCCGCGGCCGGCGGACCGGCCGCCTCGCCGCGCGCGATCTCACCGGGCGGGGCCAACAGCCGATCGATCGCCGCGACCAGCGCCGCGGCGTCCACGGGCTTGGTCAGATAGTCGCTGAACCCCAGCGCCCGACAGGCCTCGCGCGATTCCGGCGTGGCATCGGCGCTCAACGCCACGATGGGCGGCAGCTCCTCCGGATTCCTCAAGAAGCGCAGGAGCTTGACGGCCTCGGTCCCGCTCGTACCCGGCATGCCGAGGTCCATGAGCACGAGGTCGAACCGCTCGGACTCGAGCCGCTCGATCGCCGCCTGACCGTCCTCGACCAGCACCACGCCGTGGCCCGCCCGTTCCAGGATCGCCTTGATGACCTTCTGATTGGTGCGATTGTCCTCGGCCACCAGGATCCGCGCCCGCCGGCGGGCCCGCGCCGGTGGCGGCGCCGCGGCGAGCCCGCCATCGGCCG
>FWPV01013300.1_pt1 | contig 12414 bp, 9 predicted proteins | sample 2228371 | NCBI WGS metagenome assembly FWPV01 (sample SAMEA103939776, study PRJEB20133) | metagenome | reverse complement strand
CGAGTTTAGCCGGTGGGCATTTTGGCGCAAGCAGTGGACGATTGCAGCAAATTAAGTAAAATAATAGTTAGGGGAATGAAGAATGTGAGGGTTGATCATGCGCATAATCCAGTTCAGGGATGGCGAGACAAAACGGCGGGTTGGAATTGTACGGGATGCGGAAAGCGTGGATGTGCTTGCCGAAGCCTCTACCGTATATGCATTGGCGCAGCAGGCTATTCGGCGACAAGTCACGTTACAGGCGTTGTTAGAACAACATTCTATCGCGCAACGAGTGGATTATGCGACACTGCTCCGAGAAGGTTGCTTGCTCCCCCCACTTGATCATCCCGATCCGGCGCACATGTTGATAAGCGGAACCGGTCTCACCCATTTGGGAAGTGCCACAGCGCGCGACGAAATGCACCAGACGCCAACTGCAGCACAGACCGATAGCATGAAACTGTTCCGGCTGGGCCTGGAGGGCGGTAAACCCGCGCCCGGCGCAGTTGGTGTCCAGCCCGAATGGTTCTACAAAGGCGATGGGAGTTGGGTGGTGCCCCCTTACGGCACCCTGGTCAGCCCGGCCTTTGCCGGGGATGGCGGAGAAGAAGCAGAGATTGTGGGGCTATACGTGATCGGGCCGCAGGGGGTGGCCTATCGCCTGGGCTTTGCGCTTGGCAATGAGTTTTCGGATCACGAAATGGAACGCCGGAACTATCTCTACCTCGCGCATTCTAAATTACGTCCTTGTGCATTTGGCCCGGAACTGTTGCTCGGCGACTTACCCGGCGATGTACGGGGCTGTGTACGCATTTGGCGGGAGGGGCAAGTGATATGGCAGAAACCTTTTCTCAGCGGTGAGGATAATATGACGCATACCATCGCTAATCTGGAATATCATCACTTCAAGTATCCCCAGTTCCGCCGCGAAGGGGATGTGCATGTGCACTTCTTTGGCACGGCGACATTGAGCTTTGCCGACGGCATTCGGCTTGCAGGGGGGGACATTGTTGAAATCGAGTCTCCGGTCTTTGGCCACTCTCTGCAGAATCGAATTATGATCGCGCCTGACCATCATTTCCGCCTCAGGCAACTCTAGCGCCTTATCGGCCAAATTTTCATCACCCACGACACAAAGGGGCACAAAGTAAAAAAACCTTGAAGAAAAAGCCACGTGATCTCAGCGAGGATATTCTCAGCACGCAACAACTTGTCGTGACAGAAGTATGGATTGCTGCAGAACGCGCCCGCCTGCTGCGTTGCATCCTTCCCTGGATTGGCATCACCATGGCGGCGGGGATGGTTATTGTGTTGGTTTTGGCTTTATGGCATCCCGGCGTATGGCAAGTGTGGGGCCTGTTCGCGGCTTTGCTGATAGGGGAGGGGGCTTACTGGCAAGCCTTACACTGGACCCAAGGCGACAAGACCGTTGCTGCCAGTTGTTTGATCATCGGCAGCATTGCCTTGGTGGGTTTAACGATGGCCTTCTTTTTTGATGATTTGATCGTTGCGTTTGCCGTTTTAGGAATCTTGCTTTCACTTCTGAGCAGCCTTTTACTTTCACGACGGGCGGGCCGTATCGCTATGTGGGCCGTCATCGTGATAGGGGTACCGTTGACCTTTTTGCTCAGAACCTCTGTTTTATCTGCCCTTGTGTTGCCGTTGAGCGGACAAACGAAAGATTGGGTTGATCTGGGGGTGTTCTTACTCACGCTTTTTTTGGGAACGTACGTGGTCGCCCTTAGCCAGGAGGGCACACATCTTGCCTTTACGCGCCTGGTTGAGCAATCGAACCGGCTCAAAATCGTCAATAAAGAACTGGCCCATGAAATCCACGAACGTCAACAAGCGGAGGCCACATTAGCGCGGCTTAACAGTACTTTGGAAGCTCTGGTGGCCGAGCGGACGGCCGAGGTGGTAGCGGAGAAAGAGAAAAGTGACGCGATCCTGCGCAGTGTCGCCGATGCCATCTGTGTGACCGATCTGGATATGCGCATTCAATATGTGAACGAGGCATTTGTCACCCTGACCGGCTACAGCGCTGCCGAAATCATCGGGCGTCCGTTGTTCTGGCTCTTAGCTCGTGAAAACCTTGATATCGAGAGATGTGTAAAAATCTTGAGAGAGATGACAGACGTCCCCAAACAGTGCCAGATCACCATGCGACGGAAGGAAGGGCGTACCTATGATGCCGAGATGACAGCCGCGCCGCTGCATAATGGACAGGGTCAACGCACCGGTTATGTTTTTAGCCATCAGGATATTACAAAATTCAAGGCTCTGGAGCGGGCGCGCAGTCAGTTTATTACCAATGTTTCCCATGAATTGCGTACCCCGGTGACCAGTCTTAAACTTTCCATCTACTTGCTAAAGGTTGAACGTTCGCCTGAAAAGGTGGCGTTTTATCTGCAGGCTTTGGAGACCCAGACAGCGCGCCTGGAGCACCTGATTCAGGACATTCTGGAGATGGTTTCGCTGGATAGTGGGCAGGGGGTTACGGTATGGGAGGAATTATCTCTGGCAACGGTGCTGAATGAGGCTGTGAAGAGCTACCGGAAACAAATTGAGGCCCGTTCTATAGAGTTGGAGATAGCCCCTTGGCCGGCTGACTTGCCGCTTGTCAAAGGTGATCCTTTCCGTTTAACACAGGCGATCAAGGAAGTGTTGGAAAATGCGCTGGTTTTTATGCCGTCTGGCGGCAAAGTGACCCTCACGGCTGCGCAAGTCGAGGTGTATGGACATCCCTGGGTGACTCTTACGGTGCGGGATACCGGGCCGGGGATTGCTCCAGATGAGCAACCCAAACTCTTTAACCGTTTCTTCCGGGGCAAGTTGGCCGAATCGGGACACGTTCCCGGCACAGGATTAGGCCTCAGCATCGTCTACGAAATTATGCGGGCGCATGGCGGCAACGTGACCGTGGAGAGCAAAGAAGGCCAAGGGAGTGCTTTCACCCTGTGGTGGCCGGTGGAATAAACTGGGTGGGGATCAGGAAGTGGGGATTGGAAAGCGGGGGGTAAGGAGATAAACATGTCTGATGATGTGACGCCTATCGAGATCAAAATTGCCTACATCGGCGGGGGAAGTCGCTATTGGGCTAGAATGGTGATGACCGATCTGGCCTTATGCCATCATCTCACAGGCGAGATCGCACTTTATGACATTGACTATGAGGCCGCCCTGCGCAACATTGCGCGTGCGAAGGAGATTTACGGTCATCCCGATGCATGCACGACATTCGCCGTTAACGCTTATAAGACTTCTAAGGAGGCGCTGGTAGATGCTGACTTCGTCTTCCTCTCCATTCTGCCGGGGCCGATGGGGATGTTCGCCAACGACATTGACATCCCGGCAAAGTACGGCATCCTGCAAACGGTGGGAGATACGACCGGCCCCGGCGGTATCAGCCGTGCCCTGCGCACCGTGCCCATTTACGTAGATTACGCTCACCAGATCATGGAACTGTGTCCCGATGCGTGGGTCATCAACTACACCAACCCCATGACGCTGTGTACCGCTGCACTCTATGCCGCCGAGCCGGAGATTAAGGCGTTTGGTTGTTGCCATGAAGTCTTCGGCACCCAGGAGATGCTCGCCGGATTGGTCAATCGCTATCTGGATGTCCCTCGTCCCGCCCGGCAGGACATCAAAACCGACATCGCCGGTGTCAACCACTTCACCTTTGCGACGCGCGCCACGTGGAGCGGCCTCGATCTGTTCCCTCTCCTGGAGGAGCACATGGAGCAGGAAGGCTTCTGGGTGGATCGCACAGCCTGGTCGTTGATGGCGAAGCAGCGCGGTTTGTGGTTCTCGTCGCAGAAACTCGTCGCTTTCGACTTCCTGCGGCGTTTTGGTGCCCTGGGGGCTGCCGGCGATCGCCATCTGGTGGAATTTGTGCCATGGTATCTGATCTCGGAAGAAAACCTGCACCGCTACGGCGTCATTCTCACCCCGTCGAGCTTCCGCTTGGGGACATGGCAACCGCCACAAGACGCTCCCGGGGCTCTGGCTTCTCAGGAATCCAGCGGACTGGTTCACTCCGGCGAAGAAGGGGTGACGCAGATGTTGGCACTCCTCGGTGTGCAGCCGCTCGACACCAATGTCAATCTACCCAATATGGGGCAACTGCCCAATCTGCCGCGCGGAGCAGTGGTGGAGACGAATGCCCAGTTCCGTAAAGATAGCCTTGCGCCGGTGGTGCCCAAACCGTTGCCGTGGGGGTTGGAGATGCTGGTGCGGCGTGTGGTTGAGGTGCAACAGCTCACCTTGGAGGCCGCGCTGGCGCGCGATAAAGACCTGGCCTTTCAGGCGTTGTTGAACGATCCCCTCTGCCGGATCAGTGTGGATCAGGCTTGGGCGATGTTCAATGAATTGCTGGAGGCCAATGCGGATATGCTGCCCGGTTGGGATTGAGCGCGGGATTGGCACAGACAGGGTGGGGCGCACTCGATCCTCGTCCAGGGGCGCCCCATTATGGCGTCAAATAACGGTATTTCCCTCAGGAAGCCTCTCAATTCGAGGGCCAAAATCGCCTAAGCCTCTGAGCTTCAAGCAGGATCGGCCTCTGCCGCGTCATCCTCGGCGTCATTCGTGGATCGAGGCTCATCCGCTTGGGCCGTTTCGGTGGAACCGTATTTCTCGTGGATGACGCCGATGAGCTTACGCACCGCCGTAATGCTCAAGGTGGCAATAAAACCCGGTAGGGCAAATAGCAGCAGTGGGAGGACGATGCTCAACGCGGTCAAAAGGACGATGGCGAGGATCAGCAACAATGTCGTCACCGGGTTGACAAACGTCAGGGCGAGACTGCTGCGCAAGATCATCAACAGCTTGGGCTCCTTTAATTCGATCAAAAAAGCGTGCGCATAAAACGTCACGCCGATCCATACGATGCCGAGGAACACCCATAGGGGTAGAAGCCAGCCGGCCACGTGCGCGGGAAGCGGTGAGACCTCCGGAGTGTTGTAGAACCAAATATTACTCAACAGCAGCACATAACCGAGTATGAGGACCAGGGTGAGCTGCAACGACTTGAAGCCGTATTCCTTGACGGCTTGCCAATAGAGACCCCAGTTCACCCCTAGCCCCCGCACACTGCGATGGGCAATCATCCACACGCCGATCAAGGCAAAGGGCATTGGAATGATCAGCGGGACGGTCACCAGCAGGATCAGGCTTGTGAGTAAAAATAACAGCATTTCCTCGTAATAGGCTTTGGCGGCGTCAATCAGGATGCGGATGGCTTGCATATTGTATACCTCTCGGTTTAGGGCGTTCCTTCGATCGTGATGAGTAACTTCACCGTGAAAGAAGTATCGGCGGGCACAAGACGCACCCGCACACCTTGTTGAGCATCGAAGACTTGCCTCGCACTCTCACCGCTCAGGACGATCTTCGTTTCTGTCAGCGGATAGTTCTGCCATTCTGCTCTGCTCCAGTCCCACACGGAGATTTCTTTGATTGCCTTGAGTGGCGTAGGAGCGCCGACTTCCGCAGCGGGCAGCAAGGCGATACTCAACTGATGGATTTCTGTCAGATGCAGATAGACCGGTAGGATGTAGTTGAGGGTTGTATCGGGTCCATTCCCATACACAATATGGGTGAAGGGATCAATCCAGCCATTCCCGATTTTATCGGCTACGTTTTCCAGTGTGACTTTAATGATGCTCGACGGTTGCAGCGGACAGGGGATGCTGTAAATCAAGCAACTCTCCGGGACGTATGTCCCCCCCAGCTCGTGCGCCGGAAAGGGCACCGCATTGATGACCGCAGCGAGATAACACGGCGTCTGGAAAGCGGTTGGATCGGATAAGACAGCCCCCGGTTTCACTGCCGCGTATGTCAGGTAATGATTCCATGTGCTACAGACGCGGGGAAATGGTTCGTAATAGGTATTTGTCGTTGTGAGCGGCCTGGAAACAATAACAGAAGTCCCCTGCGAGATCGCCTGGGTCAGGGTAATAGACTGCGTCGTTCTGCCCCAGAATAACGTCACATCGTGTACATCCTCTTCGCTCCATATTTCTCCGGTCACATAAAATTGCCCGTCTTGAAGGCTGAGGCGCAGGTCGGATGTGATGGCCGGACTGTGATACAGCCCTTCTGTGCCCCATGTGATGATACCCAGCGGGGCCTGCAGGCGGATGCCCGCTTTGTCCGTGCCGTAGCGTACCTCGGCAGCAAAGGGATCGCCTTCGGTGTACCAATTGTCGGAATGATAGCTGCCTGTCAGCGGACGGGGGATGCCGCTGGCGTTCCAGGCCAGGCGGCGGGCGCGCGGCGCGTAGATCGCCGTCCCCTGAACGACGCGGGCCGGCAAGGCGGCGTCCGGTACCGAGATGATGGCAATCTCATGCACGAGGGGAAAAGTGCGGGAGAAAGCGCCGTTCAAGCCGATGGCCAGGATGAGAAGCGTGCCGATAATCCACAACGGCAGGAGCACCCAAGCCAGGATGGGTTTGCGCAATCGGCGCACGAGGATCATCGTCCCCGGTCCGATAAGGAAAACATAGAGCGGAATGAGAACCAGCCATACCCACAGTTTAGAGAAAAAGGTAAACGGGATCTCCAATAGACTGTACTTGCCAGGCCCATCGCTGGAGAGAGGATTGCCCGTGAGGGGCATGGTAATCGCCGGGACCGGGTCGGCGTCCCAGAGGCTGCTGAGCCAGTCGCGGCTGCCGGGATGGGTTAGATCCCATCCGATAATGTCCACACACCCCGCCCCGATCAATTGGCGCGTCGCGACGACGCTATCGGCGGTTGTTACCAGCGGGAACGCATCCACGCCGGGCGTTAGCACAACGCTGGCTACATCGTCGAGTGTTTCGCCTGGCAGCGCTAATGACACAAAAATGCGGGTTGGACCGGGCGTCGCTATGCGCAACGGTGTGGGCAAGGAGGCCAGACTTTGTGGCAGCGCCGGCCCGCCTCCAATGATGAGATGCCCCCCGGCGTTGATCCACGCCAATAAGGCCTCTTGTTGTCCCGGCGTCAGGTTGACGGTGGGGATGCCGTTGAGCAGCAAGACGTCAATAACATCCCACGCCATCGGCGTCTCCGGTAAGCTTTCCAGGTCGGACAACCAGAGATGGACATCCTGTGCAGCAGGGTCTGCGGCAAAGAGAGGGCCGCGTGTATCGGCACTCACCACGACCCGTCTGTTGTCCTCATATCCAATGGGCAGGATGCGCCTTTCCCGGTATACATTTTGGCCGTCTTCCAGCGTCATGGTCAGCGGTATGCCGTCTTTGAAAAGAGGCACGCGATAGTGCTTGTAGGAGTGCGCGGGCAGTTCTACCGTCCGACGATAGGTAACCTGATTCTGAGTATCGTGGACAACCAACTCGCCCTGCCAGTCGGCGCCTTCGTTCCGCAGAATGACACGCGCTTCAGTCCAGTAACTCCCCCTGATATAACCCTCCCAGGCCAGGGCTACGTCCATCGTCAACGTGTCGGCCGGCGTTTGCGCTCTCAGCGGCGTCCCACCGAGCATCAGGAGAACTCCTATCAATCCCAGAACCGCAAATTTGACCGACTTTCTCATTCCGACTCCACGACTACTCTACTACCCGACAAATCAACCCTTTCAGATACTCACCCTCCGGGAACGTGAGGGCAACCGGATGGTCGCTGCTTTGCATCATCCGCCCGATGATCTGCGCGTCACGTTTTGCGTCCAGGGCTGCGCCGAACACGATCTTCTGGAACAGGTCGGCGGAAATCGCGCCGGAACACGAAAACGTGAAGAGCAGTCCGCCGGGATTGAGCAGGCGCAGTGCCTGCATGTTGATGTCCTTGTAGCCCCGTGCCGAACTTGGGTGGATCGAGGATCACCACATCGAATCTGCGTTTCTGGGCGTGTAACGCGCGCAAGATGGTGAACGCATCGCCTTCGATGTCCTCCACCTCTGCCCCGACGAAGCCGTTGCGTGTGAAATTCTCCCGACCCATTCGCAGCACCTCCGCCGAGGTATCCACATTGGTCACCGCCGCCGCCCCGCCCGCCAGCGCGTAGACGGCAAACCCACCGGTATAGGCGAAGGCATTGAGCACGGTTGGGGCGTTGTAGCGCGCCACAACGGCCCGCAGCAGTGCGCGGTTGTCTCGCTGATCCAGGTAAAAGCCGGTTTTATGCCCGTGACGCACATCCACCCCAAAGCGTAGGCCGTTCTCCGTAATCTCGATGATGTGCGGTGGTTCCGCCCCGTAGCGCAGGCCCTCGCGCAGGGACAACTGCTCCTTCTCGCGCACATCAACATCGCTGCGCTCGTAGAGGGTGGTGGGGTGGAGCAAGGTCACCAACAACTCGTTGAACAGCTCCCGCCGTGCATCCACCCCGGCCGAAAGATACTGCACGACGACCACATCACCGTAGCGATCCACGACAAGGCCGGGGATGCCGTCCGATTCGGCGTTGACGAGACGGCAGGCGGTCGTGCTTCCATCGGCCAGCAGCGGTTGCCGGGCCGCGATGGCCTGGACCAGCCGTGCGCGCCAGAACTCTGCCGTCTCCGGCACATATCGCTCATCCCACGCGAACAACCGCGCGCGAATCTGCGAGGCGGTACTGTAGTGCCCCCAGGCGAGAAACGTCCCGTCGAAGCTGTGGACGGCAACCAGCGACCCGGCTTGTGGCGTGCCCTCGACGCGCTTGATGGCCCCGGAGAACAACCAGGGATGCCGCCGCCGCACCGACGCATCGCGTTGGGCGTGTAGAATGACACGCGGGTATTCGCTCATAGGGCCGATTGTAGCAGGAATGGGTGGATCGTCAAAGACGCGACCCTAAAACGGCCGGTATGCTGTACCCATTACCGAAGTTCGGTAGATCTTATTTTGCCTGGCCTGGATCGTTGAGCCGGGTTGGAACACTGAAGCCATTCTCATTTTCCATTTCTCGCGTAAAATGGACGGTAAACTTGCGCTGTTTTGGGGAGGATATGATATGGCAGAGAAAACATTTCTTGTTGAACACCGGTATCTCAACTTACCGGTAAAGCACGGTGCGGAGAAGCACACGGCGCGCTTTGTGGTGGATGGTGCGGAGGTCTATCGTTTCGACATCGAATTGGCCGAGGGCGAGCCGGATTTTTGGGTCTACGCGGACCTCGCGCCGTTTCAGGGGACGCGGCTGACGGTAGTGGTAGACGACGTGACCGAGGGCGGGCTTACGATGTTCACCCAGAGCGACACGCCGCCGGGCATGGACGACCTGTACCGTGAAAAATATCGCCCGCAGTTCCATTTTACCTCGCGGCGCGGCTGGCTGAACGACCCGAACGGGCTGGTGTTTTATGATGGGGTGTGCCATCTCTTTTATCAGCACAATCCCTACGGCTGGGGATGGGGCAACATGCACTGGGGGCACGCCATCAGCTGCGACCTGGTGCATTGGGAGGAACTGGGCGACGCGCTCTACCCCGATCACCTGGGCGTGATGTTCTCCGGCTCCGCCGTGGTGGATTGGCAGAACACGACCGGCTTCCAGGAGGGTAACGATCCACCGTTGGTCCTGATCTACACCGCTGCCGGCGAGCCGTTCACCCAATGCCTCGCCTACAGCACCGACGGGGGCGCGACGTGGGTGAAATACGCCGGCAATCCCGTGCTGGGGCACGTTGCCGGCCACAACCGTGACCCGAAGGTGATCTGGCACGCGCCAAGCCTGCAATGGGTGATGGCGCTCTATCTGGTGGACAACGATTATGCCCTGTTCGGCTCGCCCGATCTCAAGACGTGGCGCAAGCTGTGCGATGTCCACATCGGTGATGCAATCGAATGTCCCGATTTCTTCGAGTTGCCCGTGGACAATAACCCGGCGAACACGCGCTGGGTGTTCTGGGGCGCGAACGGCAACTACGTGCTCGGTCGCTTCGACGGCGAGACGTTCACACCGGAGACCGAGGTACTGCACTACAACTGGGGCGGCGACAGCTACGCCGCGCAGACCTGGAGCGATACGCCGGACGGGCGGCGCATTCAAATCGCCTGGCTGCGCGTCAACCTGCCGGGTATGCCGTTCAACCAGATGATGACGTTCCCCTGCGAGTTGACATTGCGGACGACACCGGAGGGCATTCGCCTGTGCAGCTGGCCCGTGCAGGAAATCGAAAGTTTATACGATTGGGGCGTTCATTGGACGGATGAGCAGCTTGAGCTTGAACCGGGCGAGGACCTGATGGCGAATGCTCTTTTCACGATCGGCGACCGGTTTGACATCTACGCGGAGATAGATCCCGGCGCGGCGACGATGTTCACCTTCGTCCTGCGCGGTATCCGTGTGACGTATGATGTGGCGCAGCAAACCTTGACATGCGCGGAGCGCGCTGTTCTTGTGCCCTTGGTGGATGGGACGCTGCGCTTGCGCATCCTATTGGACCGCACCTCGCTCGAAATCTTCGGCGCGGATGGTCTGGTTGCGTTGCCGCTCGGCATCATCCCATCCGATGAAGACCAAACACTGCATTTTTACGTGGAAGGTGGCCCGACCGGCGATTTCATTGTTGGGCTGCACAACCTGCTTTCGGCGTGGGCCGACGATGATCAGACCGATGGAGCGTGGCTAGATGCCCTTGATGAAACCGACATCCCCTTCTAGTGCAACGTCACACGCCCACCTCACGCGCGGCTATACACTCGCTTTGATCAGCGCTGCCTTCCTCTCCACCACGGCGATCTTCATCCGTTACCTGACGCTGACCTACGCCCTTCCGCCGTTGGTGCTGGCTTTCTGGCGTGACGTTTTTGTGGTCGTCACCCTCCTGCCCGTGTTGGGGCGGTTGTACCCGGCTCTGTTGCGTGTGGAACGCCGCCATCTATTCTATCTGGCGGCGTATGGACTGGTCCTGTCGCTCTTCAATATCCTGTGGACATTCTCCGTGGCGCTCAACGGCGCGGCGGTGGCGACGGTGCTCTGCTACTGCTCGGCGGCGTTCACGGCGCTGTTGGGCCGCTGGTTGCTCAAGGAGCGACTGGACGGCGTCAAGTGGCTGGCAATTGTGTTGAGTCTGGCGGGCTGCGCGCTGGTCTCCGGGGTGTTTGCACAGTCGGCGCTGCGCCTCAGCGTCAGTGGCGTGTGCGCGGGGATGGCCGCCGGCTTGAGCTATGCCGTCTATAGCTTGATGGGGCGTTCGGCAGCACAGCGAGGCCTGAATCCGTGGACGACGCTGGGTTACACATTCGGCTTTGCGACGTTGTTTCTGTTTGGCTTCAACCTGTTGCCGGAGACGTTGCTCCCCGGCGGGGCCACGTCTTGGTCCGACTTCTTCTGGCTCGGCAAGGCCTGGACAGGGTGGGGAGTGCTGTTCCTGCTGGCCGCCGGTCCGACCGTGGCCGGCTTTGGGCTGTACAACGTCAGCTTGAGCTATTTGCCGTCGAGTGTCGTGAACTTGATTGCCACTTCGGAGCCGGTTTTTACGGCTGTGACGGCCTATTTCTTGCTCGGTGAGCGTCTGACCGGTATGCAGAGTGCCGGTGGACTGCTTATCCTTGTCGGTGTGGTTGGACTGAGGTTGTATGAAGGGTGGCTGGAGAACACAAAATCTGCTCGGCCGGCGGGCCAAAAAGCCAACGCCACGGCGGCTGATTAACTTCCGTGATTTTGGCGGTTGTCCCACTGTTGAGGGGCGGCATGTCAGGACGGGGTATCTGTACCGGGCCGGCGGCGTAGAACGCGCCGCGCACGGGGATGTGGAATGCTTGCGCTCTCTGGGCATCAGGACGTTGATTGACTTGCGTTCGGCGAAGGAACGCCGCAAGGCGGTGTCGGGGTGGCCCGGTGTGCGCTTTGTCTGGCTGCCGATGCCTTTTGATGAAATCACCCATGAGCGTTTGAAACCGTTGTTATGGCATCGCCATGCCTACCATGCCGTTGTGGAGATGGTGGATCGTGTGTATGCGGATACGGTCGAACACTCGTGCCCACAATTGGCGGCCCTTTTTACCTTAATGCAGGAACCGACGGTCTATCCGTTGCTCCTGCATTGTCGGGCCGGCCGCGACCGGACCGGTTTTGTGGCTGCCGTCATTCAACTGTCGCTGGGCGTTTCTACCGAGGCGATCATTGAGGAGTATCTGCGTTCCAACGCCTATCTTTTGCCCCAGGCCCGGCACGCGGTGCTGGTGCTGCGGCTCATCTCACTGGGGTTGTTTCCGGTGGAAAACTTACGTGCGGTATTCATGTCACAGGCGCGTTACATCCACACCATTATCGGCAAGATCGAGTGCGAATATGGGGGCATCGTGGGCTATCTGGAGAAGTGCGGCATAGATGCCCGGAAGTTGGCCACCTTGCGCGAGTTACTGGTGGTGTAGCCGCTGCGCTTGCATAAATTTTAATCTATTCCGAAAATGTTGGCACTTGTGCACTTAAACTCCAATAGTACACGGATCGCCACGGATTTCACGGATAAAAATAAAAATCCGTGTGTT
>FWPV01013299.1_pt1 | contig 12415 bp, 14 predicted proteins | sample 2228371 | NCBI WGS metagenome assembly FWPV01 (sample SAMEA103939776, study PRJEB20133) | metagenome | reverse complement strand
CTTCTGACACGCCAAAAATTCCCTCGATCCGTGCTAGGGTGTATAACAGCAAAAAAGCGCCCATTGCAACGAGAATGAGGGATTTTGGTTATGGCTGCGACGATTGGAAAGACGTTACGGCTTGCCGAATTCTGGCAAGAAGGGACCCCCAGCCTGCTGCTCGACGCCACTCTGCCCGGCGCGCTTGGCCCCCTGCCGGGGCTGGAGTCGCCGTCCGGGCTGGTCGAGCGTCTCGCCCGGCGCGCGCACGGGCTGATCCTCAACCCCGGCCTGGCCGAGCGCTACGCCGACCGCTTCGCCGGCAAGCTTGGCGCGGCCCCGCTGATCCGGCTGGACTGGACCAACCAGCCGCGCCCCGCCGACTTCGCCCTGCCGCTGCACAGCGTCCAGCGCGTGCCGCTGGCCTCGCCTACCGACGCCGTCCAGATCGGCGCGACCGCGGCGGTGGCGACTCTGCTGCTCGGCTATGACGAGGACTTCGAGGCGGCCAACATCCAGTCTATCGCCTTCATGTGCCGCGAGAGCGTGCGCGTCGCCCTGCCCCTGCTGGCCGATGTGGCGCTCGCCGGGCCGAAGATCGAACCGGCCAAGCGCGACGCCGCGATCCAGCTAGGCGTGAGTTTCATGGTCGAGGCGGGCGCGGACGGCGTGATCATCCCGCTGCCATCGGCCCCCGCGCTGGCCCTGCTGCTCGATTATGCGCCGGTGCCGCTGTTCATCCGCGTCGACGCCGCCGCCGATCTCGAGGCAGGGCGCGACGCCCTGGCCGGGGCGCTGGCGGCGGGCTGCGCCGGGATCGTGATCGGGAGCCACGCCCTGGCCGACGCCGGGTACGACGAGGAGTACGAGGAGTGATCAGGGAAAGGCCGGACCCCCCGGCCTTTTTCATGGAAACCACTAAGAAGATCTCTGTGCACAAGGAGCGAGGATCATGGCCATCACAGCCGACATGGTGAAACAGCTACGCGCTGAGACCGGCGCTGGCGTTTTGGATTGCCGCAACGCCCTGGAGAAGACGAACGGCGACTTTCAGAAGGCCGTAGAGTTGCTGCGGCAAAAAGGTCTGGCCGCCGCCGAGAAGAAAGCCAGCCGCGAGGCGCGCGAGGGCATCATCGGCTCCTATATCCATACTGGCGCTAAGGTGGCGGCGCTGGTCGAGCTGAACTGCGAGACCGATTTCGTGGCCCGCACGCCCGACTTCCAGCAGTTGGCCAGGGACCTGGCGATGCAGGTCGTGGCCGCCGCGCCGCTTTATGTCAAACCGGAAGATGTCCCCGCCGAGGTCGCCGAACGCGTGAAGCAGGAGGCCCTGGCGGAGATCGCTGGATCGGACAAACCGGCCGCCGTCGTCGAGCGCATCGTCGAAGGCAAGCTCGCCAAATTCTACGATGAGACGTGCCTCCTTCGCCAGAATTTCATTCGGGATGAAGCGCTCACTGTCGAGAACCTGATCAAGCAGGCGATCGCCAAGATGGGCGAGAACATCATCGTGCGACGCTTCGTGCGCTATGAGATTGGACAGTGAGGCAAAGACCGCAGATTCTCTTCCCGAGGTAGGACGCATGGCAGAGCTGAAGTACCGACGCATCCTGTTGAAGCTTGGTGGGGAGGCGCTGGCCGGGCCTGGCGGGTTCGGGATCGATCCCGCCAGCGCGACCGAGGTCGCGACGCGGATCATCCACCTGCGCAACATGGGGGTTCAGGTCGCTGTCGTCCTGGGCGCTGGCAACATCTGGCGCGGCAAGGACGGCCTCGAACACGGGATGGACCGCTCGACGGCGGACCATATGGGGATGCTGGCCACAGTCATGAACTCGCTGGCTTTGCAAGACGCCCTGGAGCGCCTGGGCGCCACCACCCGCGTGCAGACAGCGATCGAGATGCGCGCCATCGCCGAGCCTTACATCCGACGCCGCGCCATCAGCCAGCTCGAGAAAGGCTATGTCGTCATCCTGGGGGCCGGCACCGGCAACCCCTACTTCACGACCGATACGGCGGCGGCTCTGCGCGCGATGGAGATCGACGCCGAGGTCCTCATCAAAGCCACCAAGGTCGACGCCGTCTACGATCGCGATCCGTTGCTCGATCCCGCAGCCAAACGTTTCGATCGGCTCTCCTACATCGAGGCTCTCAACATGCGCGTCGGCATCATGGACAGCACAGCGATCACGCTGTGCATGGACAACGATCTGCCGATCTATGTCGTTGACCTGTGGGCGCCCGGCAGCCTGGAGCGAGTTGTGCAGGGAGAGCCGGTGGGCACGGTGATCGCCTGAACCCAGCCACGCACTCAGGAGATAGGCCATGATCAACGATGTGCTTCGCGAGGCGGAAGAGCGGATGCGGAAGGCGGTGGAAGCGTTGCAGGAAGACCTGCGCACCGTGCGCACCGGGCGCGCTTCCCCCGCCCTGATCGAACGTTTGCCCGTCGAGTATTACGGCGTCCCCACGCCCCTCCAGCAGTTGGCCACCATCTCCGCTCCCGAGCCGCGCCTGCTGACGATCCGCCCGTTCAGCCCCAGCGACATCGGGGCGATCGAGAAGGCGATCTTGAAATCCGACCTGGGGCTGACCCCGTCCAACGATGGCAAACTGATCCGCCTGAACATCCCACGTCTGACCGAAGAACGACGTCGCGAGCTGGTCAAGCTGGTCGCACGACGCGTGGAAGAGGGGCGCGTGGCCATCCGCAACATCCGTCGCGATAGCATCAACGACCTGCGCGAGTTCGAAAAAGAGAAGATGATCTCGGAAGACGACCTCCACCGCGGGATCGAAGAGATGCAGGAGCTGACCGACCGCTACATCGAACGCGTCGACGAGGTGGGCAAGGCCAAGGAAGCCGAGATCATGGAGGTCTGACTCCAGGAGGCGGGCTGTGGGCGAACAAGAGCTGCAGCGCATCCCCCATCATGTGGGGATCATCATGGACGGCAACGGGCGCTGGGCGCGCGCCCGCGGCCTGCCGCGCCTGGTCGGTCATCGCGCTGGCACCGAAAATATCCGACGCGTCCTCGAAGGATGCGTGAAGTTCGGCATCAAAGTCCTCACCATCTACGCCTTTTCGACCGAGAACTGGGCGCGCCCCCCCGACGAGGTCCAGGGATTGATGCGCCTCCTCAACGAGACGATCCAGCGCCAGCTCCACGAACTCCACCGCAACGGCGTGCGCATCCTCCACAGCGGACGGCTCTCCGGCATCGACCCGTTCTTGCAAGAACAGATTCGCGGCGCCGTCGAATTGACTCGCCACAACGACCGCATCACCCTCAACGTCGCCTTCAACTACGGCGGCCGCGCCGAGATCCTCGACGCCATCCGCCATCTGATGGCCGACGGTGTGCGTCCGGAGGAGCTTACCGAGGAGTTGTTCAGCCGCTACTTGTACACTGGCGGCCTTCCCGACCCTGACCTGATCATCCGCACGGGCGGCGAATACCGACTGAGCAATTTTTTGATCTGGCAGGCGGCGTACGCAGAGTATTATGCGACCTCAACGTACTGGCCCGATTTCGATCAGGAGGAGCTGCGCAAGGCCCTGGTAGAGTACGCCCAACGCGAGCGCCGCTTCGGCAAAGTCCCGATCCCGGGCTGATCTCTCCCTCCTCCCTTCTGAGGTCCCCTTGCTCCGCCACCGTTTCCTCAGCGCCCTCGTCCTGATCCCTCTCGTCTGCGGGCTGGCCTATCTGGGCGGTTACTGGTGGCTGGGCTTCATCGCCCTGGTCGCCGTGCTCGCCAGCCGTGAGCTGGCGAACCTGCTGCGCTGCGGCGGCTACCCCCCCCATCGTTGGGTCATGCTCGCGTGGACGCTGGCTCTCGTCGCCAGCGGCTTCTGGCCGCGCTGGCTGCCCCTCTCCCTCGTCCTCCTGGGAGGGTTGAGCGCCAGCTTGATCGTCTCCCTGCTCGAGGTCGCCATCTACGGGCGCCTGCAGAACCCGGCGCTGAGCTGGGCGTGGACGACCGCGGGCGCGCTCTATCTGGGCCTGTCGCTGGCCGCCTTCGTCGCCTTACGACGACAGCCCCACGGCCTGGCCTGGCTGATGACAGGGCTTCTCATCACCTGGATCACCGACACGGGCGCCTATTTCATCGGCATCCGTTGGGGGCGACGCAAGCTGGCGCCACGGCTCAGCCCCAAGAAGACCTGGGAGGGGGCAGTGGGAGGATGGATCGTCGGCGTAGCGCTCGGCGCGCCGATCGCCGTCGCGCTGATCGGCCTGCCGTGGCCGCTGGCGACAACCCTCGCTGCTGTCCTGTGCGTCCTGGCCGCCCTGGGCGACCTGGCCGAGTCGATGATCAAGCGGCAGGTTGGCGCCAAAGACGCCAGCCGCCTCATCCCCGGCCACGGCGGCGCCCTCGACCGCCTGGACAGCCTCTTCTTCGTGGTCCCGGCGACCTACATCGCCTCGCTTCTCGTTGAGAGGTTGCCTTCCCTATGGTGAACCATGAACCGCCGCGCGTCAGCCGCCTGGCCGTCATCTCCTGGGCGCTCTACGACCTGGCCAACACGATCTTCTCGATGAACATCGTCTCCCTCTACTTCTCGTTGTGGGTCGTCAACGCGATGGGAGGATCGGACGCCGCCTATGGCGCAGCCAACAGCCTCTCGATGGGGTTGATGTTTCTGACCGCTCCCTTCTTGGGAGCGATCTCGGACCAGGCAGCGCGGCGCATCCCCTTTTTGGTTGCGACCACGCTGCTGTGCGTGGCCTTCACCGCGCTTCTCGGCCTGGGAGGGCTGACCCTCTCGCTCCTCCTCTTCATCGTCGCCAACTACATGTTCCAGGCCGGGCTTGTGTTCTACGACGCGCTGCTGCCTGTGGTGAGCACGGAGCACAGCCGCGGCAAGGTTGGGGGACTGGGGATCGGGCTGGGCTATCTGGGATCGTTCATCGGCGTAGGCAGCGGGCTGCTCTTACTTGACCGGATCGACTACGTCGGCGTCTTTCGCCTGAGCGCCCTTCTCTTCCTGCTGTTCGCGCTGCCCTGCTTTTTCTTCGTGAAATAACCGCCTTCCGCCCGGGCGCGCCCGCTGACGCGCGAGACCCTGAGCAGCGCCCTGCGTCAGGTGACGACCACCTTCGCCCATGCCCGCCGCTTCCCTGGCCTGGTGCGTTTCCTGGTCGGCCATTTCTTCTACACCGACCCGGTCAATACCATCATCGTGTTCATGGGAGTTTACGTTACCAATGAGGTCGGGTTCACCAGCACCCAGGCGCAGATCGTCCTCCTCGTCTCGATCGTCGCCGCCGTCGCGGGCGGGCTGGGGTGGGGAGTGGTCGTCGATCGCATCGGCCCCAAACGCAGCCTCAACATGGTATTGATGCTGTGGATGGCCGCCATGGCGCTGGCGATCGCGATCGCTGTATTCGATCTGCCTGCGACCCTCTTCTGGCTCGTCAGTTGCAGCGCTGGCGTCGCCCTGGGGGGCACCTGGGCCTCAGACCGTCCCTACCTGCTGCGGCTGACGCCTCCCAACCAGGTGGGCGAATTCTACGGGCTATACTCGATGGTGGGCCGCTTCGCCAGCGTGATCGGCCCGGCGACCTGGGGATTGGTCACGGATGGGCTGAAATGGGGGCGCCCGGCAGCCATCTTCACGCTTCTGATCTTCATCGCCATCGCCTTCGTCATCCTGCAAGGGGTGGACGATCGCCCGCGTGTCTGGGCCGCCTCAGCCGCTGCCTGAACGATCTACCGAACGGAATCCATGACAGTTTCCTCAGCCTTGTGGCCAGGCCCGCTGGACGCAGGCCCTGCTTTGATCACCGCGACGGCTTCTGGGCAGCGCCCCCGACGCGCCTCCAATCTGCAGTGGACCCGTCCACAGGGGTGTATTTCGGTTTTTTGGAAGAGGTGGCGTCCCTGATTGCTCATTCGCCATTGCCTGTACGTGTGGCCGTATCGCAATCCTCCGGATTGCACTGCGCCGCGCCCCACAATCCAGAGGCTCGTGATACGATCGCGCGTTCTGGCACACCCAAACGACTTTGATGAGTGCTGGCGGCAAGCCTATAATTCGCCACCAAACTGAAATGCGCCCTGTCCACAGAGAGCGCTTGCCCTACCTCCGTTACCTCGGTATAATCAGGATGCCTGCCGAACTCCCGAAGGGGAGGCGGGGGACCCATATTCTGGGGTGAATCGCGGTCCGGCCGCGTAGGGTTCATCTTCCAGCCCGAACCCGTCAGCTAACCCCGCAGGCGCCCGGAAGAGGCAGAGACGCGCCTGGCCATCCGCTGGGCGAGCGCCGCGTCCCTGGATACGAACTGGATCGGCGATCGACTCTCCTTGTGGGATCCTGCCTTTCCTGCTTCCAGCCGCCTATCGGGCTGACGTTGCGCTGCGTCTCTGGCGCGTTGGCAGCAGTCAACGCGATCCAGTGGAAGGTGTACTCGTTCCTGGCGTCGACAGGCCAGGAGGAGGGGCCGACGCGGTCAAGTCGTCTTGGATTCGCTTGAGGCAGCCGGCCCATGCCGGATCCTGCCAGAGGAGGCGACGATGCAGCTTTTGCTTGCGATCGTACAGAGCGAAGACGCCGATCTTCTCTGCGATCGGCTGACCGGACAGGGATTTCGCGTCACACGCATCAACACCGTCGGCGGGTTCCTGGAACGCGGGAACGTCACCATCCTGCTGGGCGTCGAGGACGAGCGCGTCGACCAGGTGATGGCGATCATTCGCGCCACCTGCCAGACGCGCCGTAGCTTCATCAATCCGCTGCCCATGACAACGGAACCCATGCACCCGTCCCTGGCAGTTGCTACGCCCCTGGAGATCGTGATCGGCGGAGCGACGGTCTTTCACTTGCCGGTCAGACGGTTCGCGCGGCTCCGCGGCGGCGACGCGCAGCCGACCTACGAATTCCAGGCTCCTGTTGAACATGCCCCAGGAGAGAATCCCATGAACCTCGTGCTGGCGATCGTCCAAAACGAAGACGCCGATCCGATCACGCGCGCGCTGCTGGCGCAAGGGTATCGGGTCACACGCATCAATACCGCGGGCGCTTTTCTGCGTCGCGGCAACGCCACACTGCTGGTCGGGGTCGAGGAGGCCCAGGTCGACGAGGTGATCCGCCTCATCCAGACCAACTGCCGCCCCCGCGAAGAGGAAAGCCCGATCGCCGCTGGCATGCCCGCCTACAGCGCGACCGTGTTCGTGCTCGAAGCCACGCAGATGACGCACCTCTAGTCGCCGCGGCCAGCCAGCCCCCAGGAGGAGGCCCGGCATGTACCTGTTAACTTGTGTTCTCGACGATCCTTCTAAGCTCAGCGCGCTCCTGGAAGCCTGGCACGAGGTCGGCGTCGGAGGAGTGACGATCCTGGAGAGCACCGGCCTGCATCGCCACCGTTGGGGCAAATCTCCTGATCTGCCGAGCTATCTAGGCTTCGCTCGCCTGGTGGGCAGCGCGCGCGCCGGCAACCAGACGTTGCTGGCCCTGATCGAGGAGCGCGAGGTGGCCGAACGCGCAGCCGTCGCCACTGCCAGGATCGTCGGCGACCTCTCCCACCGACACACCGCGATCCTGTGGCTGACTCCGATCGCTGAGGTATGGGGCCTGCCCAAGCGCGCTACCGACGCCCCCGAAGCCCCCCAATGACCTGGATCGTCTTCCTGCTCAGCTCGGCTGCTGTGGTAGCGGCAGCGGTCAAACTGGCTGAATACGGGGACGTCATCGCGGTGCGCACGCGCTTGGGGGGGATGTTCATCGGCACGCTGCTGCTGGCGACCGCGACCTCGCTGCCGGAGATCTTGTCGACGCTGACCGCGTTTCAACTGGCGTCGCCCAACCTGGCCGCAGGCAACCTGTTGGGCAGCAACATGGCGAACATGGCGCTGCTCGCGATCGTCGACCTGGCCTCCCCCTATCGCCCCCTGCTGCGCAGCGCCGCGATCGATCATGCGCTCACCGCCTCGCTGGCGACGCTCATGTCGTGTCTGGTAGCCGTCTTTATCGTGATCAATCTGCATTTCGCAGTCGGCTGGGTGGGACTGGACAGCCTTGTGATCATCGCCGTCTACGTCGCTGGCATCGTCCTCATCCGCAGCCAGGGCCAGCCGATGAGCGCCCCTTCCGCCGAGGTGGATGCGCAGGTGATGTCGTTGCGCGCCGCGTCCATCCGTTTCGCGGTCGCCGCGGGCGCGCTGATGGTCGCGATGCCGATCCTCGTCAACGCCAGCAAAGGGATCGCTCAAGAGACCGGCCTGGGCGCTGGCTTCGTGGGCGCCGCGCTGCTGGCCATGGTGACCTCGCTGCCAGAGCTGGTGTCTGCGCTCGCCGCCGTGCGCCTGGGCGCGCTTGACCTGGCGGTCGGCAATCTGTTCGGCAGCAACATCCTTAACCTGCTCGTCCTCGGCGTCGCCGATCTGGTCTATTTCCCGGGGCCGATCCTGGGCGCCATCGATCCCGATTTCGCCCTGGTAGCATTGTTGGGGCTGCTGCTCACCAACATCGCGCTCGTCGGCAACCTGATACGGGTCAACTGGCGGCCCACCTGGTTGACCATCGACGCAATCCTGATCCTCGTCGTATACCTCAGCGGTATGTATCTGCTATACTTGCGCGGGATCGGCGTCTGAACTTCCCGTAGAAAGGAGCTTACTTCTGTGAGCGATCCGATGCTGCGTCGCGAGATTCTGGCGCGCCTGGGGCGGTTCCCTGAACGTGCGCCGCTAACGCCCACATTTGGGCCACCCACCGATCAGGGCGACCACACGCGCGCGCTCGTCACTTATGCCGTCGAGCCTGACGAACGGGTGGCGGCCTGGTTGCTGCGCCCGATCGGCGCCCCTCCCGCGGGCGGCTGGCCGTGCATTGTCGCCAGCCACCAACATGCTGGCCAGTACTACCTGGGCAAGTCCGAGCCTGCCGGCCTCAGCGCCAACCGCATGTACCACTATGGCCTCGACCTCTGTCGACGCGGTTACGTCGTCCTCTGCCCGGATCATCTGTGCTTCGAGGATCGTCGCCCGCCAGAATACGTGCGCGTGGAGGGAGGCCATCTGCAAGATCAGGGATACGAGCGCTTCGAGTTCACCAGGCGTATCGTCGCCGGCTCCTGCTTGCAGACCAAGTATCTACACGACCTGACCTGCGCCGTGGACCTGCTGACGAGCCTCCCCGACGTCAATCCCCAGCGCCTGGGGGCCATCGGCCATTCGCTGGGAGGCCAGGAGACCTTGTGGCTGACCTGGTATGACGAGCGCGTGCGCGCCGCGGTCTCCTCCTGCGGCTTCGGCCTGCTGCGCACGATCCTGCGCGATGGCATCAATCACAACCTGGCCATGTACGTGCCTGACCTCTTGACGGTCGGCGATGTCGATGTGTTGCTCGCCGACATCGCCCCCCGCGCCTTCCTCTTGACCGCTGGCGAGCAGGACAGCATCTTCCCCATCGATGGCGTGCGCGCGCTGACGGCGACCGCGCAGGAGGCCTACAGGCGCGCGGGCGCGCCCGATCGCTTCCGCGCCATCATCTTCCCCGCGGGACACAGCTTCCCTGATGAAGTGAAGGCGGAAGCATACGCGTTCCTGGACCGCTGGCTGCAGTGACGATCGCACACAAACCATGCAAGGAGTTGCCTGATGCTGGCCGACATCGTCCTCACCGTCTCCCAATCCAAGCGTCTGATCGCGCAAGGAGTCGCCGCCCATCCGGCGGTCCAGCGCGCGCGGCGACGCGGCTGGATCATCATCGGCACCGGCACGACCAACGGCTACGTCGCCGAAGCGGTGCTGGGGCATCCGATCCAGCGCGCCGCGTACGTCACCGGCCATGTCGTGCCTCCCGGCTTCGACAGCCGCAGCGTGTTGAGCCAACCCAACCTGCCTGACATCATCCTGCACGACGGCGAGATCGTTCAAGGCCTGAACCGCTTCGAGGCGGCGCGCCAGCTCGGCCCCGGCGACGTGTTCATCAAAGGAGCCAACGCCCTCAACTACGACAGGAAAGTAGCGGGCGTCTGCATCGGCGATCCCAACGGCGGCACCGTGGGCGGCGCGCTGGGGCCGATCCTGGGGCGGCGGGCGACGTTGATCATCCCCGTGGGCCTGGAGAAGCTGGTCGCCCACGACATCCTGGAGACGGCGCGCCTGCTGAGCCAGGGCGAAGAGGCGGCCAACCACGTTTACGCCCTCTTCCCGATCACGGGGGAGATCATCACCGAGATCGAAGCGCTGGCGTTGCTCTACGGTGTGACGGCGCGTCACGTCGGTTCCGGCGGCATCTGCGGCGCCGAAGGGGCCGTTCGTCTGGTCCTCCAAGGAGAGGCGGCTCAAGTCACGGCGGCGCTCGCATCGTTGCAGCGCCTGCCCGTCGAGTCGCCTTTCTGAGAGAGCACGTTGCGCCGCGAGGAAGGGCTTAGCACGATGGCCTATACGACGTTCTTCTACAACGCGCGTTGGTGGGTCCAATGCGACGGTCGATTGCTCGGCGGCTATTCGGCCAACGCGCTGCGATCCTATGTCTTTCCCCTGTATACGCCGCAGGGCGCGCTGGTGTTGCAGGAGTGTCCTCCCGATCACCCGCATCATCAGGGCATCTTCGTCGGCCTCGAGGTGGATGGCCACGACCTGTGGGCCGCTGGCTCCGAGGGGCGCGCCCACCATCGTCAGGAGATCGTCCCCGCGCTGAGCGAGCTGACGCCAGTGATCACGGCGGACGGCGTCCTCTTCACGCACGCCACGCGCTGGATGAGCGTTGATGGCGTTGAGCTGCTCCACGAGCAGCGTCAGGTGCACTTTCGCCAGACCGCGCGCTATACCGAGGTGAGCTGGCGCTCGCGATTCGCGCCGCCGACGCCCACAGCGCCTGCGCGCCTGGGTCAGACCAAAGAGTCGGGGATCGGTTTGCGCGTGCCGCCGCAGTGGGAGACGATCTTCGGCGGGCGGATTCGCAATGCGGCGGGCGACGAGGGCGAGGCGGCTTGCTTCGACCGGATGTCCCCCTGGCTGAACATCGAGGGGGCCATCGGCCAGGGAGGCGTCGCCGGCGTGGTCGTTGCGCCGCAGAGCGAGCCTTGCCCCTGGTTCACGCGCGACTACGGATTACACGTCTATAATCCGGCGCGCCATCGCGCCCTCGCGTTGGCGCCCGGCGAGACGCTCGTATGGGCCGCGCGCGTGCTGGCTTACGACGGCTCGCGCACACGCGCGCAGATCGAGGACCTGGTTGGAAGTTGAGCCGCAAGCTCTCAGACAGTCCCGTTGTACGCAGATCGCATCAGATTCCCACGAGGAGGCGCAGCGATGCCCAAAGAGACGATGACCCCGCGCGAGCGCTGGCTAGCGGTCCTCACCCGTCACCAGCCTGATCGCGTGCCCATGGATTATTGGGCCACGCCAGAAGCGACGGAGAAATTGCTGAAGCACACGCGCTCCAGCGATGTGCGCGAGATGCTCCAGAAGCTCCACGTCGATTACGTCGTCAGCGTTGGCCCCCGCTACGTCGGCCCAACGATCCCCGACGACCGCGACGTGTTCGGCTGCCGCTATCAGGACATCGACTACGGCACGGGGGTTTACCGCGAGGTGGTCGAGTATCCACTGGCGCAGTACAACTCGGTCGCCGAGATCGAGCGCAATTACACGTGGCCCGATCCCGATTGGTGGGACTACAGCGAGATCCCGCAGCAAATCAAGGGCAATGAGATGTATCCGATTCGCGGCGGCGGCTCCGAGCCGTTCCTCATCTACAAGAACCTACGTGGCCAGGAACAGGCGTTCATGGACCTTGTCCTCAATCCCGAGATCGTCCACTACTGCCTGGATAAGCTGTTCGACCTGGCGTACGAAAACAGCCGTCGCATCTACGAACAAATCCCCGGCCAGGTGATGATCTCCTACGTCGCCGAGGACATGGGCGGGCAAGATGACCTGATGTTCTCGCCGGCGCAGATCCACGAGTTTTTGCTGCCTCGGATGAAGCGGATCATCGATCTGGCGCATCAGGCGGGCGCCTTCGTGTTTCATCATAACGACGGCAACTGTCGGCGCATCATCCCGGACATGATCGAGCTGGGGATCGATGTGCTAAACCCCATCCAGTGGCGCTGCAAGGACATGGATCGCGCGGGGTTGAAGCGCGACTTCGGCGACCGGCTTGTCTTCCACGGCGCGATGGATAACCAGTACACCTTGCCGTTCGGCACGGTCGACGAAGTTCGCGAGGAGGTGCTCTACAACTTGGAGGTCCTGGGCGCAGGGGGGGGCTATATTCTGGCGCCCTGCCACAACATCCAGGCGGTCAGCCCGCCGGAGAACATCGTGGCGATGTACGAGACCTGCTACGAGCATGGATGGACGTAAGCACGAACGAAGCGGCGAAGAGGCGAATCAGCGAGAGAGCGAATCAGCGAGCAGGCGAATCGGCCGTCGCTCGCTGATTCGCTTTTTTGTCCCTGCGCTCTTTCATCCT
>FWPV01013295.1_pt1 | contig 12417 bp, 11 predicted proteins | sample 2228371 | NCBI WGS metagenome assembly FWPV01 (sample SAMEA103939776, study PRJEB20133) | metagenome | reverse complement strand
GGTCCGTCCAGTCTGCGGAATGACCTCCAGAAGGGTATACTCGCCAAGGTACTCTCTGACCCTGTAACTCGTTGTGGCTGGCTTGCAACCTTCGACTACTGCCATGCGCTTCCGGTCAGCGGGATTGCGGCCCAGAGGCGCCTCTATTACGCCCTGCTGAGGCGATAGCCTGCCTTTTACCAGCACCAGGTATACCTTGAGGACAGACCGTGCTTTGAACTGGTCTATCAGGAACTGCTGTGCCGCAGGGTTCTTGGCAATGACCATTACCCCGGAGGTATCCTTGTCTAGACGATGCACTATCCCCGGCCTCATGTCATCAAACACCTTGAGGTCGGGACACCTCGCCAGTACAGCATTGACCAGCGTACGGGAGGCATGCCCCGGCGAAGGATGGACTACCAGTCCTGCTGGCTTGTCCACCACCACCAAATTGCTATCTTCGTAGAGCACGGTTATCGGGATCTGCTCGGGGGTGAGCACCGGTTCTTCCGGCGGTGGTAGATAAATACAGACCTCATCCCCGGGTTCCACCCTTTGCGCCGCTCTGGCGGTCCTCTGATTGACCGTCACATTCCCCTGCCTGATCAATTTTTGCAGGCGGGAACGGGACAGCTCGGGGAGCACATCTGCCAGATACCTGTCCAGACGGACCGCCTTCTCCCTGACTGTCACCCTGACCTGGCGCCCCTCAAGCACTGTCATCGCCCTTTCCAAGCTCCCGAAACACAAAAACTAGCAAGGCTATGACCCCGATGGTTATGGCTGAATCTGCCACATTGAAAGCGGGCCAGTGAAAGTCACCCCACAACTTCACATCGAGGAAGTCAGTAACACAGCCGAAACGGACCCTGTCTATCAGGTTGCCTACAGCACCACCAAAAACCAGCGCCAGCGCTGTACTGCTCAATTTACCAGACCTGCGGAAATACCGGGAAAGCAACAAGACCGCCGCCAGCCCCGCCACTGCCGCCAGAGTTATCAAAACAGACTGCCGCGCCAATATGCCGAACGCCGAACCTGGATTACACACATGACAGAGACTTACGGGACCAAAAATCGGGATAGCCTGCAGTGGAACTATGTGGGACCTCACCCAATATTTGGTAGCCTGGTCCAATGCGACCACGCCGATTACAAGGATAGCGAACAGTATCCGCTGTCCCTGGCTACCTGATGAGTTTACCCCTGACGTTTTTTGTCTGACGTGCTTTGCATTCAAGACACAGGTTCGCCTGTGGCAACGCCTCCAGCCTTGCCGGCTCTATCGGTCTGCCACATGTGTCACACAAGCCATAAGTACCAGCTTCATACTTCCTTAATGCATGTTCCACTTCAGCAAGCGCACTGGTCAGGCGCTTCTCCAGGGTCAGCCTCTTTTCCCGTTCAAAGACCTCAGTGGCGCTTTCTTCCCTCTTGCCAAAAGGGCTTCCCTCCCGCTGTTCATCAGCGGACCTTTCTTCGGCTTTTAGCTGCTGAAGCTCACTCATTAACCGCTGTCGTTCCGTCTGCAAGCGCTCATAAAGCTGATTGTGGTCGACCATTTTGCACCTTGGAACAAATGGACTTAAGCTTAATTCTAGCTAACCTTATCTAATTACGCAAGCTCGTCCAGTGCAAAGCTTCAGTCGAACATGAGCCGGAGCTGGCGGATCGTATTAACCGCTTGACCCCGCCAGTGGTTATTGGCAAAAACAAAAGTTGTCCTGGCATGACCCGCTATAACGCCTATCTTCGGCACCCACTCCTGCAGTTCTTCCGTGGAATAGGTGTAGTCATACCGCTCATAGGAATGTTCATGCTGCCACCACTTGGCAGCATTGCGCCCGTGGAAACGGACATAACCTATATCGCTGGTCACCACCGCCAGCGGTGGCAGCAGCCCCGGCAACCTCGGCTCATCAACACAGCAGAAACCCAGATTATGGCGACGTAACCACTCAAAAATCTCCCCCCGCAGCCAGCCGGCATTTCGGAATTCAATGACCACAGGCAAATCCCTCAGATGTTCTCGAAATAACACCAGATAGTCACGGTTTATCCGGTTACAGGCAAAGCTGTAGGGGAACTGGGCCAGTACACAACCAAGCTTCCCCGCCTCGATAAGAGGATGCAACACTTCGACGAAAGCAGCGAAATCTTCTCTTTCCGGTTGTCGCTCATGCGTTAATTTCTGGGGCACTTTGACCGAGAAGAGAAAATCCTCTCCCGTCTTGCGTACCATGGACTCGATGATTGAGACACGGGGCAAAGCGTAAAAAGTCGAGTTCAGCTCCACGGCATTAAATTCACGGGCGTAGTAGAGCAGCCAGTCCTGCCGTCTCATATTCCGAGGATAAAAACAGCCCACCCAGTCGCTGTAACTGAAACCGGAAGTGCCAAAGTAAAGCGTCCCCACGCCTCTCATCCCCCAGCCAATCAGCACTGTCTACAAGGCCTGAATGATAGCCCACACCCCGATCACTATTAGATAAATACCTACCAGGTAATTAAGTATCTTGGGGAAAATCATCACTATGATGCCAAAGATAAGCGTCAGGATACCCATCAGAAGCCCGCTCACATGAAGGATGTTCAACATCACATGCTCCTCCTTGTTTTAATTCCGGTCTAGGCACCGATGCCGGCCCTGGTGCTGTTCGCTCTGACAGCGCTTATCACACCACGCACCCCCTGTATTCGGGAGAGCAGATGCGTCAACTCAGCCATATTGGCTACTTCCAGTGTGGCAAAGACCGAGATAATGTCGTCATGGTACTCAGTGCTGATACCGGCTATATTCACTTTAGCATCGGCCACTATCGTGGTTATGTCCCTCAATAGCCCGACCCGGTCCCAGGCATCTATCTGGATATCCACGGGATAGACCTGCTGCACTTTGCCCCAGCTCACCTCAATCAAGCGTCTCTTGTCGTCAACCCTTTGAATATTTATACAGTCCTTCCGATGTACGGATACACCGCGGCTCCGTGTAATGTAGCCGATTATAGCATCACCGGGCACCGGATGACAGCAATTGGCTAAATGGCTGAGCAGGTCACCCACACCAAGCACCTGTATTCCGCCGGGGCTGGCTGTCCTGCTACTGGAAGGTTTGACTACCGGAGCCACCTCCGCCGGCTCAACCAGCTTGAGCGCCAGCTGGTGAGGGGTGATGCCACCATAGCCTATAGCGGCCAAGAAATCGTCCGCGTCCTCGTAATTGAACAAACTGGCAGTCTCCTCCAGGCTGCTGATGCTCACCCCCAGTCGCTTTAGTTCCCTCTCCAGTATTTCCCGCCCGCGCTCAATATTCTGGGCCCTTTCTTGCTTCTTAAACCACTGCCTTATTTTTTCCCTGGCATGAGGGGTCTTAACAAAGCCGAGGTCAGGGTTCAGCCAGTCCATGCTGGGACCCCTGTCAGCTTTGGTAGTCATTATCTCCACTATCTCCCCGTTCTTGAGCTCATAGTTCAGAGGGACCAGCTTGCCGTTAACCTTGGCACCAATGCAGCGGTGCCCCAGTTCAGTGTGTATACGGTAGGCAAAGTCCAGCGGTGTGGCACCCTTAGGCAATGGTATTATCTCGCCTTTGGGCGTAAAAACGAACACCTGATCCAGCAGCAGTTCCGTCCGCAGTGACTCCATAAACTCCTCGCTGCTCAGTTCACTCTGCCACTCGATAAGCTGCCGCAGCCAGGCTATCTTGTCCTCAAAACCCTTCTCTTCCTTGCCACCTTCCTTGTAGCGCCAGTGGGCGGCCACACCAAAATCAGCGGTACGGTGCATCTCATAAGTGCGGATCTGGATTTCCAGCGGTGTTGTTCCTTGACACATCACAGTAGTATGCAGGGACTGGTAGCCATTGTCCTTGGGGTTGGCGATGAAATCGTTGAACTCCTCGGGAATAGGATGCCACAGGTTGTGGACAACACCGAGCGCCTTGTAACAGTCTGGCACTGTGTGCACCAGAATGCGCACCGCAAACAGGTCGTGTATGTCGTTGAAGTCACGCCCCTGCGCCATATATCGCTTCATCTTGTCATAGATACTGTATATATGCTTGGGGCGTCCGAAGACGTCCGCGGCGATCTCCGCCCTCTCCAACTCTTGCTTCAGTATTTGCACTACCTCGTTTATGAAGCTCTCCCGTTGAGCGCGCTTTGTTGCCACCATCCGAGCAATCCGGTGGTACTCCCTCGGCTCAAGATAACGAAAGGCCAGGTCTTCAAGCTGCCACTTCAACTGCCAGATGCCCAGCCTGTGGGCCAGCGGGGCATACACTTCCAGCGTCTCCTGTGCGATCTGTCTGCGCTTCTCCGGCGAGAGGACACCGAGGGTGCGCATGTTATGCAATCTGTCAGCCAGCTTTATGAACACCACCCTGAGGTCCTGTGCCATCGCCAGCAGCATCTTTCTTAAATTCTGGACCTGGGACTCCTGTCTGCTTTCACCATCACCCTTCCACGAGAGCCGGCCCAGCTTGGTGACACCATCGACCAACCTGCTCACCTCGGGACCAAACTTTGCCTCCACCTGAGACAGCGGCACACCGCAGTCCTCCAGCACGTCATGGAGCAGGGCAGCAGCTAGTGTGGTGGCATCAAGCTGCAGTCCAGCCAATATCAGGGCTGTCTGCACCGGGTGCTCCAGAAAGGGTTCGCCTGTTTTGCGCACCTGCCCTTGATGGGCATGGCTGGCAAACTCGTACGCCGCCTTCACTAGAGCTAGCTTGTCAGGGGGCAAATACTCTTTCGCTTTTTCCAGCAGGGCTTCACCGACCATCCTGACCCAACCTCAGTTTCTTTGTAGTATAATAGTCCAAAAAAAGTAGCTGTGCAAACAGGACTCAGCCATTCCTACAAACACAGCACGCTAGGGGGTGAAGACATGAAGAGGACAGAAGGGAAATTTGTCGGTGGTAAGAAACTAAACCTGTACTACCAGTGCTGGCTACCCGAAGAGGGCCCCAGGGCCGTGCTGCTTATCGCTCACGGGCTGGCAGAGCACAGCGGCCGCTACAACGGGCTAGCTGACTATTTCACACCCAGAGGATATGCCGTCTGTGCTCTCGACCACAGAGGACATGGCAAGTCAGAGGGCACCCGCATCTACGTTGACCGTTTCGACGATTATATAGCTGACCTGAGGTCCTTTCACGAGCTTGTCCGCAAAGAGTATCCCGGCAAACGTTTCTTTCTCATCGGACATAGTATGGGTGGGACAATAGCTGTGGCTTACGCCATAAAGTACCAGCACGACCTGGCAGGACTGATACTGTCTGGTGCCAGCCTGGCACCTGTCGTGGCCACACCCCCTATGCTACTCATAGTTGCAGGCATAACCTCAGCACTGTCCCCCAGGAAAGGCCTTGCTGCGCTCGATGCATCGGCTATCAGCCGTGATAAGTCAGTTGTGGAAGCGTACGAAAACGACCCGCTCGTCTATCGGGGTAAGATCCCCGCCCGCACCGCAACCGAACTGGCCCGAATGTGGAAAGAGCTACCACGGAAGATGCCAGAGATAAAGTTACCTTTGCTAATTCTACACGGTAGCGCCGACCGCCTGGCACCTTCTCAAGGCAGCAGACTGCTCTATGAACGCGCCGGCTCTGCTGACAAGACGCTGAAAATATATGAAGGCCTCTATCACGAGGTATTCAACGAACCTGAGCGCCAGCAAGTTATGGCCGATGTGGAACAATGGCTCGCCAGCCATGTCTAGCTGCAAACACACTATCTGGCGGAGGGAGACAATGTCGGAAAAAGGCTATATCTTGGTCATCGATCAGGGTACCACAGGCAGTGGTGCCCTTCTTTTTGACAGCGAAGGCAAGGTGGTCGCCATGGCAGACAGCGAGATCAACCAGGTCTACCCACAACCCGGCTGGGTAGAGCACGACCCTGAAGAGATCTTTCGCACTTCCGTGGCTGTGGCTAAAGAAGTTATCAGTAAGGCCGGGGCAACGGTCTCACAGGTCAAAGGCATAGGCATCACAAACCAGCGCGAGACTACAGTGGTCTGGGAGCGCCACAGTGGTAAACCGGTGAGAAACGCCATCGTCTGGCAGTGCCGCCGCACCGCCCCGATATGCGAGCAAATGAAACAAAAGGGGCTGGGCCAACAGGTCCAGCACAAGACAGGACTTGTGGTCGATGCCTATTTTTCGGCCACCAAACTGCGCTGGATACTTGACAACACGCCCGATGGACAGCGCAAAGCAGAAAACGGGGAGTTGCTTTTTGGCACAGTGGACAGCTGGCTTGTGTGGAACCTCACCGGTGGCAAAGTACACGCCACTGACTACAGCAATGCCTCGCGTACCATGCTGTTCAACATAAATACCCTGCAGTGGGACAGGGACCTGCTTGCCTGCTTGAATATCCCCGAGGCTGTCCTGCCCAGTGCGATGCCCTGCAGCCATGTTTACGGCAACACTGTGCCCGGGATTCTGGGGGATACCAGCATACCTATAGGCGGCATAGCCGGCGACCAGCAGGCTGCCCTCTTCGGACAGGCGTGCTACCACACCGGCATGGCCAAGAACACTTACGGCACGGGCTCCTTCATACTGCTCAACACCGGCAACAAGCCTGTGCTATCGCAAAAAGGTTTACTTACTACCATAGCCTGGGGTCTGGGCAAAGAGGTTACCTACGCTATGGAGGGCAGCATCTTCATAACCGGGGCAGCTGTACAGTGGCTCAGAGATGGACTGAAGATCATCTCCAGTGCAGCCGAAAGCGAGACCCTGGCGCGCTCTGTGACCGATAATGGTGGTGTCTATTTCGTCCCTGCCTTTGTCGGTCTTGGCGCCCCATACTGGGACATGTACGCCCGCGGCACCATAGTGGGACTCACCCGCGGCACCACCGCAGGGCATATCGCCAGGGCCACCCTAGAGGCGATCGCCTATCAGGTAAAGGACGTCATCGAGACCATGACTGCCGAGACCGGGCTCAGCATACCCATACTCCGCGTCGACGGCGGTGGCACCGCCAACAGCCTGCTCATGCAGTTCCAGGCAGACATCCTTGGCATACCCATTCAGCAGGCCGCAGTCGCCGAGACCACGGCCCTAGGCGCCGCCTATCTCGCCGGCCTGGCCGTGGGCCTGTGGAAAAACACCGATGAACTGGGCAAGCTGTGGCGGGCAGCCAACACCTACGAACCAAAGATGTCCCCAGACCAGAGAGAAAGCCTGTATGCCGGCTGGAAACGAGCTGTTGAGCGTGCCAGAGGCTGGACAGAAAAATAGAAAGGATATACGCAGGTGAAGAGGGACTTTTCCAGTTTGGGCTCCGAGAAATTCGACATCATTGTAATAGGAGGGGGCATCATTGGCTGCGGTATTGCCCGTGACGCCGCCATGCGTGGCATTAGCACGCTGCTGCTGGAGAAAGAGGACTTTTCCTACGGCACCACCTCCCGCTCCTCACGCCTGATCCATGGCGGCTTACGCTACCTGAGACAACTGGAATTCGGACTGGTCCGTCAGGACATGCGGGAAAGAGAGGTCCTGCTCAGCATAGCCCCTCACCTCGTCCATCCACTGCCGTTTATCATCCCTGTGGCCCGCCCTGTGGACAGGGCAGCCCTGCCCATCGGTATGCTCCTCTACGACCTCCTCTCCTTCGATAAAAGCATGCCCCGGCACCACCGTCTGTCAAAACAGGAGACCCTGAAGCTGGAACCCGGGCTCGACATCAAGGGACTGACCGGCTCCTACCTCTACTACGACTGCCAGGTGCCCTTCGCCGAGCGGCTTTGCCTCGAGACCGCACTCTCAGCCGCAGAGAACGGAGCCCGTGTTTTAAACCATGCTGAAGTCACCGGCATTCTCAAAAGTGGGGACACAGTATATGGGGTGGAGATACAGGACACCCTTAGCGGTGAGAAATATCAAGCTAAAGGAAAGCTGGTGGTAAATGCTGCCGGTCCCTGGGTGGATGCCGTCACCGCACTACTGGGGACGGGCTTCAAGCCGATGATACGGCGCACCAAGGGGATACATTTGCTCGCTCCCCGGCTTTCCCGCCATGCCGTGGTCTGTTTCGCCCATAGCGATGGACGCCTTTTCTTCGTCATCCCCTGGCAGGGCTACTCTCTCATCGGGACAACTGATACAGACTACCCCGGCGACTGCGATACCGTGCATGCCGAAGCCGCCGACGTGGACTACCTTGTATCAGAAACGCAGCGGACATTCCCTTCCCTTAAGAAGGAAGATATCTGGTATACCACCGCCGGGATCAGGGCACTCGCCGGAGACCAGTCTAAAAAGGCTTCAGACGTCACCCGGGCACACAAAATCGTTGACCATGAGCAAAAACACGGCATTACCGGCTTTATTTCGGTGCTCGGCGGTAAGATTACCGGCTACCGGGCTATCGCTGAAGAGGTCGTGGACCTGATATGCCGCAAGCTAAAGATTAAAACTGCCTGCCGCACGGCAGAAACGCCTTTGCCCGGAGCACCAAAGGTGACGGAAGAAAGCATAAAGCAGGTCACACAGGAGAGCGGTCTTCCCGGCGAAACGGTGGCCCACCTCGCTGCCCTTTATGGCTCGAGGTTCCTTAAAATCATCTCGCTTGCTACTCGCAGCGAGCAGGCACGCCAGCGCATCTGCCCCCATTGTCCCGACATCATGGCACAGGTGAACTACAGCGTGAAACACGAGGCTGCCCTTACCCTCGCCGACTTTCTTTTGCGCCGCAGTGACATCGGCCTTGCCCCCTGCCAGGGGCTGGATGCCGTAGAGACCGTGGCCAGAGAGATGGCCCGGCTTCTTGGCTGGAGCCGCGAGGAAGAACAAAAACAGATAGAGAGCTATCGCCAGCAGACGGCCCTGAACCTTTTGTTCAGAGCCGGTTAGTCGAGTCTAAGTACTGCAATACGGCATACCCGGCTCCGTATAAGTCAGAGGGGGCTCAACAATGGAGCCCCCTCATTTTCCACCAGAGGGCCTGCTATGACTTCAAAATGGCCATTGCCTCTTCGCGGTAGGCGTCCATAAGGTATGGAATGCCGGTGACCCTGGCACATTCCTCGGTCAGCGACATGAGTTCACGGCGGGTAATCGCTGGTATGCTAAAACACCTGGCACCAGCCATCAATTGCTGCAAGCCCACCTTTATCTTGTCGACATAACTGAATATGCCTATGGCACCCCAGGGGATGTTCTTCATCTCATCTGCGCCTACTATCTTTTTCACCTCCTCCCAGCAAACGAAAATCTCCTCCGGGGTTGAGCCGAACTGCCCCACCGTATTAGGCAGCTTGCCCTCTTGCAGCCACTGGTGAATGTTCTTACCCACCATGCCAGGGATCATCAATGCCCTGCCCATGCACACTGCCTTGGTGAACGGCGAACCCAGAGCCAGTGCCTTGAACACCCCGTCCTCGCTGCTGAAACCTCCGGCAAAGGCCATGTCCGGCGGTCTTTCGCCCCTGTCCGCCAGTACCTTGGCAAACTCATAAGCCGCAGCGTGTAAATAGAGGCTGGGCATACCCCACTCCTCCATCATCCGCCACGGGCTCATGCCGGTGCCACCAGGGGCACCATCTATGGTGAGCAGGTCTATTTTCGCCTTTGAACCCCACTTGATCGCCATCGCCAGTTCCCGCAGACTGTAAGCCCCGGTCTTCAAGGTAATGCGCTTGAAGCCCAGCTTCCGTAGTCGCTCCACCTCAGCGAAGAAACCGTCCTCGCTGATGAAGCCCAGCCTGCTGTGCCGCTCGAACTCCTTAAGGGCGCCGGCCTTGAATGCGGCTTGATTCACCGGGTCGGAAGGGTCAGGGGTAATGATATAGCCGCGCCGCTGCAGTTCCAGAGCCCTCTCAAGGGTATTGACCTTTATTTCACCACCGATGCTCTTGGCACCCTGTCCCCACTTGAGTTCGATCGTGGTAATACCGTGCTTGTTCAGTATATACTCGGCGACACCGAGCCGCGTGTCCTCCACATTCATCTGGACCAGTATCTCACCCCAACCCTGATAATAGCGGCGGTAGGTCTCAATACGCCTGTCCATATCCGGTGCCGACTTGACCTTGCCCTTTGAATCGAGCTCAAGCCGCGGGTCAATGCCGCAGACATTCTCACCGCATACAATTGTTATCCCGCTGATGGCAGCGCCAACAGCGAAATGCTCCCAGTTCTTCCGCGCAATCTCCGTTGAGCCCAGCGCACCGGTAAAAATGGGCACCTTCATCTTCACCTTGATATCCCACCCGTACTCGGTCTCAGTACTCACTTTCGGGAAAATGGCTGTGTCAGGGCTCGCCTCCACCCCGGGCGGTAGTCCCCTGGCACCCATAGCGTACCCCTGAATATTGAGGTGGGAATAGTCAACCGGATAGTCCTTGTCTCCACCAGCCGTGACCTCTCCAAACGGACCCGGGTAGATCAGCTCCCTGCCACGGAAACTGGCCTTGAAGACCTCGCAGTTCCCGGTACAGCCGTCGAGGCACCTGGTGCATCGACCGCTCATCGGCACTACGCTTCGCGAACGGTTGGCCGTCCTTGTTGCTTCATTGGCATTAGGTCTCTGTAAGTTCATTCTTGCACTCCTTTCCTCATCTTTGATTTAAGTCCTTGGGTCCCCCCAGGACTTTATATCCGTACCTTTATCCCTCTTTCTTGCAGGTATCTCTTCGCCTCCGGAATGGAGATCTCACCGAAGTGGAATACCGAAGCCGCCAGCACAGCGGCTGCCTTGCCCACCACCACCGCCTGGTAAAGATGCTCTAGTTTGCCAGCACCGCCAGAAGCCACCACAGGTATGCCCACTGCCTCTGCCACCGCCCTGGTCATCTCTAAATCATAACCTTCCTTTGTGCCATCGGCATCTTTGCTGGTGAGCAGTATCTCCCCGGCACCCAGTTTCTCCACTCGCCTGGCCCACTCCACAATATCTAGACCCGTCGCCTCCATACCGCTCTTCACCACCACCTCCAGCCGTGGCCTGCCACTGCCGGGTGGGTTCTTGATACCGTCGATTGCCACCACCAGCCTTTCCTTCCCGAACTGCTTCGCCGCCTGTTTTACCAGGTCAGGGTCTCTCACTGCCGCCGTATTGATGGACACCTTACTCACACCGATATCAAATAGTTCTTTCATATCACCGGTGTCCCTGATGCCACCACCCACAGCAAAGGGCACGGTTACCTTTTCCACCACCCTCTTCACCCACTCCAATCTGGTACCCCTCCCCTCGGCGCTTGCCATAATGTCGAGGAACACCAGCTCATCAGCCCCCTCGCGACAGTACGCCTCCGCCGCCTCCACCGGGTCACGCGCATCCCTCAGGTCCACAAACTTAACCCCTTTAACCACCCTGCCATCCTTCACATCCAGACACGGTATCACTCTTACGTAGTCCATTTCACGATATCTCCTTTCGTCATAAGTCCCAGAAACTGACCAGCTGTTGGTACTCCATAACAGTGCTCATGGCATGGTTCTCCGCCTCCACGCCGGCTTCTTCGGCAGCGGCAACGGGGTTCAGCCCCCCAAGCAGCACCATACCGATCTTGTTCACCTCAACAGGTATCTCGCACACCGGCTCGCTCACCCTTCCCATCACCAGTAGCCCACCCAGCCCCGCTGCTTTAAGTCTATCTATCACCTCCTCGACTAAAGAACGACACACCGCCGGTACCTCGCGGAAATTGGCCAGGATCTTCCCGTTGCCGGTCCGGGCCACATCCCTTACCGAAGTCATCCTAGCCCTGATGAACACTTCAGAAGGGTCCATAGAGGAGCCGGCATAATGTATCAGCTCCACAAAACGCACCGGCGAATTGCCGCGCATCTGGACAATGCCGCCAAACCTCGAGTCCATGGGAACACCGGCTTTAAGAAGCGTCCCGTTTATCACTATGCTGCACACCGTCGCCAGCCCCATTTTCCCCGGCGGCACCGCCAGCCCACCAAGGCGCTCACCCTCCCTGGCCACCGCTACCCTGTCGCTCACACAGAGACCTGAGGCGAAGGCTGGCTTCATCGCCTGTAGCGCCTTTTCAAACCTGTTCTTGGAAAAAAACGACACATTCACCGGCACCGCACCGCTTTGACTTTCAGGATCGAAAGTGGTACGGAAGGCGAGCAATTCGATCTTGGTAATAGCATAGCCCACCTTGTCCCTGACCAGCGCGGTACCCAGCTCCTCCCGCCCCTTTTCAGTTATCACCCGCCCGTCCCGGCTGACCAGCTGCGTGAGCCCCCGTTCGTCCATGAATTTCAGATGGTACCTCACCGCCCTCTCCCCCAGAGAAATGCCATGGTCAAGCAGCCTGCGGCTTATCACCCTCGCCCCCAGCGGCTCACGGGCATCCTCCAGCACCTTCAGTATCAGGAGCTCCTTTCTTTCCACCGTCTGCGCCTCAAATCCGACCATCATAACTTAACCTTCGCTCTCGCTTTGGGCAGTAGGA
>FWPV01008763.1_pt1 | contig 12417 bp, 11 predicted proteins | sample 2228371 | NCBI WGS metagenome assembly FWPV01 (sample SAMEA103939776, study PRJEB20133) | metagenome | reverse complement strand
CTTTGTTTTTTTAACCATTATGGTAATATTTTACATCATCACAAATCATTAAACCAGAAGCAGTTTTACTATTTTCGAAGAATCTATGTCGTCTATTACTGGATTTAAAAAATACCCCTTGACAAGGGCTTAAAAATGGTTTAGAATTTTTTTGTGCTTTTTTGTGTCGATCTGTGCATAGGAGGTATTTTTGGAATTTAGAGGACACCGTGGCTCATCCATAGATTCTAAATGGCGCCTTAAAATTCCCCAAGAATTTAGGGAATATTTAATACCCTTGTATGGAGAAAACTTTTTTATAACCACAACAGATAAAGAAAATCTTTTGGTTTTTCCCATTAAAGTGTGGATTGAAGTGGAAAATGAAGCAAAGAAAAACCCAAGTCTTGCAGAAATTATGCCCTATTTAAATGCTTTGGGAAGATCTTCTAAGATAGATTCTCAAGGTAAGGTTTTAATTCCAGAATATATGAGGAAGAAAAATCCTTCTCTTCAAGGAAATGTAATGGTTGTAGCAGTAATTGACCACTTAGTAGTTTATACAATGGATGCTTTTTCTAAACTCTTGGATGAAAAAACTTTATCCCACGAGCGTTTCCAAAGGATAAGGGTTGGAGGTTCCTTTTAGATTATGCATAAAAGTGTTTTAAAGGAAGAAATTTTGGATTTTTTTAAAGAGGGAAAATACTTTTCAGATGTCACCATAGGCACAGGAGGTCATACCGTAGGAATTCTTGAAAAAAACAAAAATGCAATGGTTCTTGGCTTAGATTTACATTTACCTTCTTTAAAAATTGCTGAAAAAAATTTAAGTAAATTTAAAGATAGAATAATTTTAAGAAATGAAAACTTTATCAATTTAAAAAAGATATTAAAAGAAATAGGTTGGGATGGGCTTGATGGGGTTTTGGCTGATCTTGGCATCTCTTCTTATGAATTGGAAGAAAGTGGTTTAGGTTTTTCCTTTAGAAAAAATGAAGAATTGAATATGAACCTTTCTTTAAAGGGGAAAAAAGCAAAGGACTTTTTAAATTGTTGTACAAAAGAGGAAATAGAAAAAATACTAAAAGAATATGGAGAAGAGCCCCAAGCAAAAAAGATTTCAGAAAAGATTGTAGAAGAAAGAAAAAAAAAGAAAATTGAAAATACCTTTGATTTAGTTGATATTATTTTAAAAGTTAAGAGAAGAAGTCCTTTTAAAAAAATTCATCCTGCTACTCAAACATTTATGGCTTTAAGAATTGCTGTAAATAATGAATTAGAAAATTTAAAAAATTTTATTCCCAGTGCCATAGAAGTTTTAAATAGAGGTGGGAAACTTTTAATTGTCTCTTTTCATAGCTTAGAAGATAGAATTGTAAAAAATTTATTTAAAAAATATTCTGGAAAATGTATATGTTTAAATCGAAATTTATGTGTCTGCAATCCAGAAAAGAAGGGGAAAGTACTTACAAAAAAACCAATTTGTCCTTCTTTAAAGGAAATTGAAGAAAATCCCCTTTCTCGAAGTGCAAAGTTGAGGGTTTTTGAAAGATTATGAAAAGCACCTTAATTTATACAGTTGATTTAAATAATCAGAAAGTTGTAAAACCCCTAAATGTGAAAGCAATAAAGAGGTATTTGGTATTCTTCTTTTTTATTTTACCCTTTTTTATTTTAACTTTTTTTGTTTTAAAGATAAATTTAAAGATTTATTCCTTAGGAAAAGAGATAAGGTACATAGAGTATGAAAATAGAAAATTGGGAGATGAAAAGATAAAGCTCCTTCTCTATAAGGAAGAACTTTTATATCCAAAAAACATAGAAGATAAAGCAAAGGAAAAGGGGTTTATAAAAGTAGAAGAAAAAAAGGTGGTTTTTTACAATGAACCGTAACCTTTTTTTTATTTGTTTTTTTATATTTCTATGGTTTTTTTCTCTCTTTATAGGTTTTGTATATTACCAGATTATAAAATATGATTATTATTACAAGAGATCTCTCCATTTAGAAAAAATAAAGATACCTTCAAGGAGGGGCTCTATATATGATAGAAGGGGGAATATTTTAGCGGGAAGTTTTTTGGATTATTCTGGAATAGTTGCAATTGATGCAAAAAATAATGAATATAACTTAGAAGATTTAAAAGAAATAAAGGGAATATTAAAAATTGAAGATAGTGAAATATTGAAAGCAATAAACTCAAAAAATGGTTTTTATATTTTAAAAAATAATGCAAGTGTAGAAGAATTGAAAAAGTTGGAAAAAATTTCTTTAAAGGGTTTAATCTTAGACAAAAAATATAAAAGGGTTTCTCTTTATGAAGAATTTCTTTCTCATTTGATTGGTTGGGTTGACTTTAAAGGGGATGGTATAAATGGTTTAGAACTTTATTATAATGAAGTATTAAAGGGAAAAGATGGATATAATTTAGTATTAAGGGACTCTCATAGGGTTGCCTATGATTTGGGAGAAGAAATAGAACCCCTAATTTTAGGTAAAGATATTAAGACATCCATAGATGTTTCAATTCAATACGAGGCATATAAAACATTAAAAAATTTGAGGGAAGAAATCTCCTATGAATGGGGTGCTATTTCAATAATAAATCCTCAAAATGGTGAAATAATTGCCCATTCCATTTATCCACCCTTTGAAAAAGAAATGGCTTCCAAGTGGCAAGATGAGCATTTAGCTTCTTCTTATTATGAACCAGGTTCTATCTTAAAACCCTTTTTTGCAGAAACAGCATTAAGATTAAATTTAATTGATTTAAATAAAAAATTTGATTGCAGTAAGGGTTATGTAGAAATAAATGGGATAAAAATAGAGGATCATAAAAGATTTGAAGAGATTTTAAATTTTGATGAAACCTTATATTTTTCTTCAAATGTGGGATGTATTTTATGGTCAAGGGAAATTCCAAGGAAAGAATTTTTAAAAACTCTTGAAGAATATGGTTTTTTTTCAAAGACAGGTATTGACTTAAAACCAGAAGTTTATGGAAGATTTCCTTACAGTTTTGAAAATTTCAATGAATTAAATCAAGCTTATGTGACCTTGGGACAAGGGATATCAGTTACAAGTGCTCAAATATTAAGGGCATACAGTGCCCTTATAAATGGTGGCTATTTAATTGTTCCTAAGTTTGCAAAATCAAATGTTAAAAGAAAGAAGTTAAGTTTTAAGCCCTCTTATGATGAATTAAAGACGATTTTATATCAAACAGTAATTAAAGGAACTGGGAAAAAGGCATATCTTCCTTTTCAATCCCTTGGGGGAAAAACGGGAACAGCTCAAGTTGCAGAAAAGGGAAGGTACATAGAAGGTAAATATATTTCTTCTTTTGTATGTTGGTTCCCCTTAGAGGAGCCAAAGTATTTGATATTGACCGTAATAAAAAAACCAAAACCCTATTTTTATGCTAGCGAGGTAGCAGTACCTCTGGCAAAAAATATTGTTTTTTTCTTATTTTTGAGGGGGCATTCAAGTGAAATTGTCTGAAATAGTCCAAAGGTTTCCAGGGATAAAGATTTATGGAGATGATTTAGAAGTAAAAGATTTATCCATAAAAGCTCAAGATTCAAAAGAAGGGGACTTATTTATTGCATTAGCAGGTGAAAAAAGTCATGGACTTGAATGGGAAAAGGAAGCAATTTCAAGGGGGGTAAAAGCAATATTATCTGATAAAGTTGGAAAGGAAAAAATAACATATCTCGTATTAGAAAATTTGAGGGATAATCTTTCAAATTTTTCCTTTGAGTTTTATGGAAATCCACAAAAAAATTTAAAAATAATTGGAATCACAGGTACCACAGGTAAAACTACAACTGCCCATCTCATACATTATGGCTTATCTTTATATTCAAAGGCAGGGCTTATAGGTACAACACATTATCAAATTGGAAAAAATTTTCTTCCCTCCCCTTATACAACCCCAGAAGCCCCAATTCTTGCAAAAATTTTAAAAAATATGCTTGAAGAAAAATTAGAATATGTTGTAATGGAAGTTTCTTCCCATTCTTTAAAACAAAAAAGGGTCGAAAGTTTAAATTTTGAAAGGGCACTTTTTACAAACATTGGAAGAGACCATTTAGATTTTCATATAACCCTTGATGATTATATTAAGTCCAAGTTTCATTTAATAAATTTGTTAAAAAAAGAGGGTGTTTTAATTTATAATTATGATGAAGAAAATTTTAAGAATTTTAAGGAATTAGAAATTGAAAAAATTGCTTTTTCAATAAAAAAGAAGAAAGATGTATATATTCAAAATTATATTATTAAATCAGATTTTTCAGAAGGAAAAATTTTTATAAAAGACAAAGAATATTTTTTTAAAATACCTTTAGTTGGAACATACAATTTAGAAAACTTTTTAGGAGCTATTTCCTGCCTTTTTTCTTTGGGATTTCCCATAGAAGAAATCTTAGAAAAATTTAAATATATTCCTCAAATAAAGGGAAGGTTTGAAAGAGTTGAAGGAGGGCAGAAATTTCCTGTAATAGTAGATTATGCCCATACCCCAGAAGGGTTTGAAAAGGTTTTAAATACCATAAGGGAAGTATATAATTTAAAGATAATTACTGTCTTTGGAGCAGGAGGGGATAGGGATAAAGGGAAAAGGCGTCTCCTTGGAGAAGTGGCAGGTAGATTTTCTGATATTGTTATAATAACAACAGATAATCCTCGTTCTGAGGATCCAGTAAAAATATGTCAAGAACTAAAAGAAGGGGTTTTTGCTTCTGGTCAAGATAAAGTTTTAATTATCTTAGATAGAGAAGAGGCAATAAAAAAAGCAATTTTAATGGCAAATCAAAATTTTGTTGTGGCATTATTGGGAAAGGGACATGAAAATTATCAAATCTATAAAGAAAAAAAAGTTCCCTTTTCTGATTTTAAAGTTGCTTTAAAAGCAATAAAGGAGTTGAAAAATTGAAATTTAAACTTTCTTTTTTAAAAAATGCCACAGGTGGAGTGGTTTTTGGAGATGAAAGGACAACCTTTTCATCTGTTTCAATTGATTCAAGAAATTTAAAAGAAGGGGCTTTGTTTATTGCTTTAAAAGGGGAAAAGACAGATGGTCATAATTTTTTAAAAGATGCTTTAAAGAAAGCAAACGGTGCAATGGTTTCAAAGAAGTTAAATTTAGAAAAACCCCATATTCTTGTAAAGGATACTTTAAAAAGTTTTCATATTTTTGCCAAGACCATAAGAAAAAAATTGGATCCCTTTGTAATTGCTATAACAGGTTCTGTAGGAAAGAGTTCTTTAAAAAATTTACTTTATCACTCCCTTTCAAGGGTATTGGATGATGTGGAAGCAAGCGAAGGAAATTTAAATTCCATAACGGGGCTTCCCCTTTCAATTTGTAATGCCACTTCTAATTGTAAATATCTTATCTTAGAAGCAGGGATAAACAAGAAAGGTGAAATGGAAGTTTTATCCTTTATCTCTGAACCCAATATTGTATGTTTTACGGGTATAAAGCCAGTTCATACAGAGTTTATTCCCACACTAAAAGAAATAGCTGAAGAAAAATCAAAACTTTTAAAATATTTAAAAGAAAAGGGAAAAATTCTTTATCCCCACGGAGATCCCTATTTAAAAAATGAAATATTAAAATATGGGCAGGATAAGATTTCCTTTGGTTTTGGAGGGAATATATTTGGAGAGATTTTAAAAGATGAAGGATTTAAAGGGATGGATATTGAAATGAAATTGCCTAGGGAAAGTTTAAATTTTCAAGTTCCCCATGGATATTTACATTTAAATTCCCTTGAAATTTCCTTTGCTATTTTCTATTTGCTTTCCTTGGATTACAATTATCTTATTGAAACAATAAAGGAATATAAACCCTTAAAACATAGATTAAATTTTTTAAAATCAAAAAGGGGTTTTTATGTGATAGATGACACCTATAATTCCTCTCCCAGTGCTTTAAAGGAACTTTTAAATAAATTAAAGAATACCCCTACAGAAGGGAAAAAATATCTTTTAATGGGTGATATGCTTGAATTGGGTGAAAAAGAAAGGGAATACCATAGGGAAGCAGGGGAATATGCTTATGATATAGTGGATGCAATTTTTTGTTTTGGAAAACTTTCAAGATTAGCTGGAGATGTGTTTAAAGAGAGGGGGAAAAAATTTTATTTTTTTGAAGGTTATGAAGAAGGAGGAGAAATATTAAATGATATTTTAAAAAAAGGTGACATAATTGCAGTTAAGGGTTCAAGGGGTATGGAAATGGAAAAATTTTTACCTTATTTGGAGGTGGTGGATGCTTTATGAAATTTTTCATGAAAATATTCGTCTCTTTGGATATATAACTGTAAGATCTTTCCTTGCCCTTTTTTCTTCTGTCTTAATTTTCTTTTTTCTTGGAAATTGGTTTATAAAAAAGATAAAAAAACTTTCCATTTCCCAATATATAAGGGAAGAAGGACCAAGAGAACATAAGAAAAAAGAAGGCACACCAACTATGGGAGGGATTTTAATTTTTATCTCTGCTCTTATTCCTTCATTATTATGGCTTGATTTGAAAAGCCCTTATGTTAAAGGCATAATTTTTACTTTAGCTTATTTTTTCTTTGTTGGATTCTTAGATGATATAATTAAAATTAAAAGGAGACAAAATAAGGGCTTAAAAGGAAGGGAAAAACTATTCTTACAAATTCTTGGGGGATTTTTAATTTTTTACTTTTTATTAATGAATAATCAAAACATAACATTGATTTCTTTTCCTTTTTTTAAAGAATGGGTTTTTGATTTAGGTATTTTTTATTTAATCTTGTTTTTACTTGTAGTGGTTGGCTCTTCAAATGCTGTAAACTTAACAGATGGTTTAGATGGGCTTGCAATTGGAACAACCCTTTTTGCTGCTTTGGCTTTTTCAATTTTATCTTATGCAGCAGGAAACAAAATTGCTGCCAATTACCTTCAAATACCTTATGTATCTGGGGCAGGAGAGCTTACAATATTTTTTACTTCTCTCTTAGGCGCCTCCTTAGGTTTTTTATGGTTTAATGCTCCTCCTGCACAAATTTTTATGGGAGATGTTGGATCCTTAATGTTAGGTGGTTCAATTGGGGTAGGTGCTTGTATAATAAAGCAAGAATTTTTGCTTCCTTTCATTGGTGGAATATTTGTAATAGAAGCTTTATCTGTAATGGGGCAGGTTTTATCCTATCAAATTTTCAAGAAGAGAATATTTAAAATGGCTCCCCTTCACCATCATTTTGAAAAAGTTGGGTGGAATGAGACAAAAATTGTTATAAGGTTTTGGATTTTATCCATATTATTTGTACTAATAGGATTGACGACTTTAAAACTCAGATGAAACTTATATTAGGATACGGAAGAAGTGGAAAAGCCGTTGCAAGGGTTTTAAACCAATGGGGAGAAACTGCTTATTTAAATGATATAAAGGAATTTAAAAATGAAGAATTTTTTTCAAATATAAAATATATTTGGGGTGAGCATCCCCTTTGGCTTTTAGATGAGGTAAAAGAAATAATTCTATCACCGGGAGTACCCCTTAATTTAGAATTTTTAAAGAAAGCAAAGGAAAGGGGCATTAAAATTAGAAGCGAAGTGGAATGGGCAATGTTAAATTTGAAGGGTTTAAAGATTGGAGTTACGGGAACAAATGGAAAATCAACAACCACTGCTCTATTATCCCATATATTTAATTTAAGTGGTAAAAAAGCTGTAGCAGGAGGAAATATTGGTACTCCCTTATCTTCTTTTATTTTGGAGCCCTCTTATGATATATATGTCATTGAAATTTCTTCCTTTCAATTGGAAACAATGGAAGAAGTTTTATTGGATGGAGGAATTGTTTTAAATGTTACCCCAGACCATTTGGATAGACATTCCTCCTTTGAAGAATATAAAAACCTCAAAAGACATATCTTTGATTTGGTTAAAGTTGAAGGTATAAAAATTGCTTATGAAAATTTATTTACATCTAATTCTTTTTTTAGATTTGGTTATGAAAAAGGAAATGATTTAATTATTGAAAAGGATTTTCTTTGGTACAAAGGTAAAAAAATTGTCTCAAGAGGGGACTTAAAACTTTTAGGAGACCATAATTGGGAAAATGCAGCTGGAGCTGTTCTCCTTGTCTTAAAGTTTGGTTTTGATGAAGCCCTAATACCAAATGCTCTTTCTTCTTTTAAGCCCTTAGAACATAGGATGGAAATTATTGAAACAAAAAGAGGGATTACCTTTATAAATGATTCCAAAGGGACAAATGTGGATTCTGTTTTAAGGGCATTGACTGGAGTTCCATTAAAAAGCACCTATTTGATCTTGGGGGGTAAAGATAAAAATGGGGATTTTACTGTTTTAAAAGATAAGATAGATTTATCTTGCAAAGGTGTCTTTTGCATTGGAGAAGCAAAGGAAAAGATTTTTAATTCTATAAAAGATATAAATCTTCCCATATTTATAAAAGAAAATTTGGAAGGGGTTTTTGAATCTTTAAAAGCCCTCTTAAAAGAAGGGGACTATGTCTTGCTTTCCCCTGGTTGTGCCTCTTTTGATCAGTATAAAAATTATGAGGAAAGGGGAAAACATTTTAAGGAGCTAATAAAAAAATGGGAAGGATGAAAAGACCCGATTTGGGTATTTTGACTTCTGTTTTGTTTTTAATTTTAATTGGTATACTTGTAGTATCCTCTTGTTCCTATGTTTTAGGTCAATTAAGCAAAATTGGTTTTGATAAAAGGCACCTTTTCCTTTCCTTTTTATCTTTATTGATAATTGCTTTTTTGATTTCCATAGATGTAAGAAAATTCCTTGAAAAGAAATATCTTATTCTTTTTTATATAATTTCCTTAATTCTTTTAATTGGTTTGTTTTTTGTTCCAGAGATAAAAGAAACCCACAGATTTTATCGCTTATTTGGATTTTTATTTCAACCAAGTGAATTTGTTAAGATCCTTTTAATCATAATTACTTCAAAAATTTTATCTGAGAAGGAATACCCAAATCTTTTAATTCCCCTAATTTTAATTTTAACCCCTCCCATGGTTTTAATAAATTTACAGCCCGATTTAGGAATGACAATTCTAATTTTAGGAACTATTTTTCTTATGCTTTTTTATAAAGGAATTCCCCTAAAGCATATATTAGTTTTAGGTTTGATTTGTATGATTCTTATAACAACAAGTGTTTTGTATTCTCCCTACCAAATGAAAAGGATTAGTGAATTTCTTGAAGGAAAAGGGGAGCAACAAAATGCAGCAGTTATAGCCCTTGGTTCAGGTGGTTTTTGGGGAAAGGGAATTGGAAAGAGTCATCAAAAGTTTTTTTATATTCAAATGCCCCATACGGATTTTGCCTTTTCTATAATAGGTCCGATCTTGGGTTTTGTGGGTTCTTTTTTTGTCTTATTTTTTTATGGCTTAATATTTTATAAAGGTATCAATTTATCCCTTCAAATGGAAAAGGAGTTTGAAAAGTATTTGGTCTTGGGCTTAACCCTTTTGTTTACATTAAATAGTTTAATTCACATTTCTGTAAATTCAGGTTTTCTGCCAGCAAAGGGAATTACCTTGCCAATGATTAGTTATGGTGGTTCAAGTATGTTTTCCAATTCCATCCTTTTGGGTATTATTTTATCCCTTTCTATTAGGAAATATGAAGAGGTATAAAATTATTTTTTCAGCTTCTGGGACTGGGGGACACATTTTTCCAGCAATAGCTGTGGCTAAAAAGGTAAAGGAACCCATAATTTTTATATGTTCAAAATATGGAATGGGTAAAACTATCTTTTCAGAAGAAAAATTTAAATATATTTTAATTCCCATAAAGGGATTCTTAGGGCTTTCATTTTTTGGAAAATTAAAAAGGGCTCCCCTTTTTATCTTATCAATCTTAATTGTTTTGGGTATTTTTATCAAATATAGACCAAAGGTCATATTTGGTTTTGGTGGATATGCCTCTTTTCCTGTTTTATTTTGGGCATGGATTTTAAAAAGAAAATATTTCATTCAAGAACAAAATTCTATACCTGGTTTTGTAAATAGGTTTTTTTCAAAGGGTGCCCAAGCCATATTTTTGGGCTTTCCAAATACAAAAGTTGAAGGAAAAAAAATATTTACTGGAAATCCAGTAAGGGAAGAATTTTTAAAGATTAATCCAAAAGAGGAAATATCCTTTCCTTTAAAAATATTAATAATTGGAGGAAGTCAGGGTTCTAAATTTTTAAATGAAACAATTATAAAATTACTTCCAGAAATAAAGGATTTTCCCATAAAAGTTTATCATCAAAGTGGAAAGGAATACTTAGAGGTTTTAAAAAGAGAGTATGAAAAGTATGGTTTTGATTTTAAGGTTTTTGATTTTATAAAAAATCTCTGGGACTATTATGAGGAAGCTGATTTAATAATTTGCAGAGCAGGAGCTTTAACAATTTATGAAATCATTTCAAGTGGAAGGTGTGCAATTTTAGTTCCCTTTAAAGGGGCTACAGAAAATCACCAATTTTACAATGCAAAGTATTTGGAAGAAAAAGGAGCTGCTTTTTTAATTGAAGAAAATGAAAGGACTGCAGAGGGGCTCTTAAAAAATTTAAAAGTAATACTAAAAAATCCAAATCTTCTAATAGAAATGGGAAAAAGGGCTAAGGAATTAGAAGTGAAAAAGGGAATGGATTTGATACTTGAAAATTTAAATTTTTGTTTGGAAGGAAGGAGATATGCAATTTCACAAAGTTAAGAAGCTTCATTTTATGGGAATTGGGGGAAGTGGAATGTGTGGAATGGCAGAAATTTTATTTAAGCTTGGTTTTGAAATAAGTGGTTGTGATAAAGCACCTTCTCCAATCATAGAACACTTAAAGCATATAGGAATTCCCATATCCATAGGTCATAGCCCTTCTCATTTAAAGGAGGTAGATACCTTAGTTTTTTCTTCAGCAGTTCCAAAGGAAATGGAAGAGATAAAAGAGGCAAAAAAAAGGAAAATACCTACCATTTCAAGGGCTGAACTTTTAGCCCAAATGGTTAGATTGGGCTTTTCCATATGTGTTGCTGGAACCCATGGAAAGACCACAACAACTTCTTTAATTGGGCATTTATTAACAGAAATGGAAGCAGATCCCACCGTTATTGTGGGGGGAAGGGTCAAAAATTTTAGCGGTCATTCCCGATTAGGTAAGAGTAACTTTTTTGTTTTAGAAGCTGATGAATATGACAGATCTTTTTTGCAACTCATACCTGATATTGCTGTAATTACTACAATTGATGAGGATCACTTAGATACTTATGGGAACTTTAAAAGTATTTGTGATGCCTTTTATAATTTTGCTCAAAAGGTTCCCTTTTATGGTTCTTTGATCTTGTTTGATGAAGATAGGGAGCAAAAAAAAATAGCAAAGAAGTTGGATAGACCTTTTTTGACTTATGGTTTTAGTGAAAAGGCAAATCTCTGGGCAGAAAAGATTAAAGGTAAAAAAGGTGGGATGGAGTTTATTATAAATTTTAAAGGGAAAAAATATCTTGCTTTTGTTCCCCTTTATGGGAAACATAATGTGCAAAATTCCTTAGCTGCAATCCTTACAGTTTTAGAATTAGGTTATGATATAAAAAAAATAATAGATGGTTTAAAAACATTTCCTGGAGTTTCCAGAAGAATGGATTTGATTGGGTATTTAAAGGGAGCTCCTGTAATTGATGATTATGCTCACCATCCAAAGGAAATTAGGGAGACATTAAAGGGTTTAAAACTTGCTTTTCCTTCAAAAAAAATAATTGTTGTTTTTCAACCCCATTTATATTCCAGGACCTTACATTTTAAGAAAGAATTTGCAAAATCCTTAAAAATGGCAGATTTATCTATAATTTTTAAAATATATCCTGCAAGGGAAAAACCCATAAGTGGTGTTAGTGGTTTAATTATTTCAAAAGAATTAAGTAAAATTAAAAGAAATTGCTTTTATATTGATAATTACGAAGAATTAAAGGAGTTTTTACTTAAAAATTTAAAAAAAGAAGATGTTTTAGTTTTTATGGGTGCAGGAGATATAACATACTTTGCTCATAATTTAGTAAAAGGAGGTAATTATGGCAATGACTAAACCAAAACACAACTATTTTAAACACACCTTTACAATAATATTTTGTATTTTTTCCTTTGCCTTTGTAAAGTCCTCTTTCTTTGATATTAAAGAAGTGGAAATTCAAAATTTAAATCCCTCCATAGAAAAGGAAGTAAAAGATTTTGTAAATAAGTTAAAGGGGAAAAATTTAGTATTTATAAAATTTAATCAAATAAAAGAATATTTAAAGGATTATCCAAACTTAGAACTGGAAAATTATAATAAAATTTTACCAAATAAAATTATTTTAAAGTTAAACAGAAAGGAAGAATTGGCAACATATTATTGCCCAAAGGGATTTTTTGATCTTTATGAAGAAGGTTTTTTGTCTTCA
>FWPV01013291.1_pt1 | contig 12419 bp, 10 predicted proteins | sample 2228371 | NCBI WGS metagenome assembly FWPV01 (sample SAMEA103939776, study PRJEB20133) | metagenome | reverse complement strand
GCGCCTCAGTTTGACCATCGACGAAAGCGGCAGGTATCTGCATCTTACGAATATCAACGAACTTAATCAGGTTCTGGAACATATCGGGCTTAAGAAGGTCAACCACGGCGTGAAAGAATTAGCCTCGCTCACTGGCTCAGCGTATGATGTCAATCTCTACCGCTACGATGATTATCCTGACGGCATCTTGATTATAGAGCGCATGATCTGCCGCGACAAAAAAACATTTGACTCATATAACTGTATTCAATCTATTACCCTCATCCGTCGCTGAGGGCTGCCACGTAACAAGGAAGCACCCCTCTCTCTGATCCCCATTTATTTGTCTCGTCAGCCGACTCCTTTTTTCCCTGGATGGCCGTGAATATAGCCCTTTCCACCAAGTTGCGACAAGCGAAGCTCCAGGAATAGATTATGAATTGCCTAACCACGAATATCAGCTCGCCTTCCGTTTTAATGACTCGCTCAGTTTAATGATACCTTAATTGTATCTTAATAATTCAACATATTTGGACTTTTTTCCCCACTCAATTCCTTCATGGATTCCCTAAAAGTATCGGGTATAAAGAGAAGGCTTCTCGCCGTGGATTTGAAGCTTTCTCTCTTCGAGTCGGAGAAAAAATATCACCTCCCTCTTAAGAGAGGCTCCATTTTAGCCCATTGAGCGTGCCGGTAGCAGGGAGCACTCGATCAATAACTCTCCGAAAAAATTTATTTTCCGGCGAATCAAGGTGTAGTGAAAGGCAAAAAAATCCGATAGAGAAGGATGGCCATAAAACCAATCAAAAGATAAAGCAAGGCAAAATATTGGAAGGAGCGGGATGAACCTGGGGCTAAGTTATAAAATTGACTTTGACCCACCTCCGGTAACGGCTGAGGGTCCCAGGGCAAGCCATATTTTTCTGCCATTCCCTTGATATAAAGAAGATGAATCACGGGAATCTGCCGCCTGGCCATTTCCCAAACAACGCCCTTAAACGGGGCTGAGGAGCGGTCAATAATATTCAGGCCCGGCGGGAGCCGGAGTATTTCCTCACTTTCACCCATGTTGGCCCAGCCTCCGCCTATGTTGATAAAAGCGGCTAACCTTTTGCCTTCCGCCGCCAATTCATAAAGATGGAGCCGCAGGGAAACGTTTCTTTCGAGGTCAGGCTCATGGATAAGCTTGAGTCCTCTTTCCATGACCTGGTTAAGGAGGAGCTCCCTGCCTTCCGGAGCCATGCCTGAACCAATATCCCTGTTCCCTCCTAAAGAAACAGCTACAGGGGGCCGAGGCATCCAACCTGCTTTTTCTAAACACTTTTCTATATCAAGCCAGGTAAAATCTGGGTCATTCGCGCCCCATTGAGATGCGCCCAGGGAAACAATAAGAAGCGGGTCAACTTTTAAGGCTTTGGCGGCCGCCAGGGAAGCAACGATCAGCGCTGGAAACGAACTCGAGGCACCAATGGCCACAGCCTCCCCACTTTTAGCCCCCGCTTCCTGCAATAGATAAACAATCAAGCCGGCCATATCAGGGTTAGTAGTGGACCTTTTAGCCTCCAGCTGACCTAAGGAAGTCGTTATAATTGAGTTCCTTAGACCGATAAGACCGGTCTGGTTCGGGTCAGCATCGAGGTCAGACCGCAAACCTTTGGCCTCGCGGCACGAACGGAGATAGCTAATAGCTTCTTTCATTTCCCCGGCTGCAGCCAGCATAATTCTTTTATTTTCTGGACTCCAAGAAAAATGCCTGGCTAAAACAAAAGCGACTAAGCTCCAAGCCGCCAGCCCATAAATAATTGTTCTGGAATAATTTTTTTTCGGGCGATTATTTATCAGGCAGCTCATTGGCTTATGCTCTGGCCCAATTTTTCTCTTTCTTTTTTCCTCTTTTTATTTTATTCTCCTTTTTTCTTTTCTTTTTATCTTTTTTTATTATCTTTTTTTAATTTTTTTATTATTAATCAATGAAATAGCTTTTTCCCGTAGCTCTATTTCCCTCAATTTCTTCTCCTTCAATTTCAGCTCCATTTAGATTTTTTATCTCCATTTTTTGGTTAAATAATTTATCCCCGCCAATTTCTAAATATATATTCAGCCTTATCCTTTTGTTCCTCCCAGCTTCTTTGGCGGTTGATTTATTCCCCTCATGGAAAAATTCTTCAGCCGACCAGCTTGCCGGCAAAATAAGCCATGATGGTAACTGTTATAAAGGAAGCCAGGGTAAGCCAAAACTTCTGACGCTCCAGGTTGCTGGCCAAAAGCCCGGGTATAATCAGACCGATAACCCGCTGTTCGGCCGAAAGAAAAGCCAGGGTTTTATGGCCGGAAGAAATTTGGGTTAAGTAAAAACTCAGTTCGCTTAAAAAGGCGCCGAGAAGCAAAAGAAAGACAAAACGCCGCCGGCCAAAAAGAAGAAAATATTTGGCGGCCAGCCGATAAAAACCAAGAACGAGCATGGCGGCGGTCAAGGTAATAAGAGCGCGGACTGGTTCATCAAGCGTCGTGGCGATAAAAGCAGGCACGATAATGCCACCCGGTGTAACCCCTGTTAATTCGCTGTAAATGAGAGCCAGGACCACTCCCAGAAAAAATTTTTCAACCATGAATTCTCCTTCCTGTCTGGTCCCATAGATTAACCAGCTCACTACCGAGACCAACAATGTTGCCCAGGCCGATAAGAACCCATGGTCTGGTCTCTCTTTGGCCCAGCTCCTCGATGAGGCGCTTCGCTTCAGCCGGCTTAATTCTTCTTATATCAGGAGAAGCATATTGTTTTCTGGGCTCTTTTGGCGGAATATCCAGGAATTTAGTCCGCTGAGTTTTCGTTTTTTCAAAATCAAATTCTCGCTCCTCAATTTTTCTCCTCAAATTCTTGGCCGATTCAGTTTCTGGCGTCTGGCTTTCCTTAGCTTGGAAACTTCCTATCTCACCCGCCGGGATAACCTCTTTCTGTAACTCATCTTTCCTGGCAGAAAAGAAATTCATTCTTCGCTCCTGCCCTCTGTTTTTGTTCATTTTTCTTAAAACCCTAACGAATGAAAAATAGGGACAGCCGGTCAAGAAAAGGCCGTCCAAATCACTCCCCAAGCCGTTGGCTATGGCTTTGAGCCACTGCTCGGTTCGGTCGCCACGGTCCGGACGGAAAAGGAGTAAACCATAAACTTTCTTTTCTTCAGCGGGGATAATCTCTTTCAATTTTTTGAGCACCAGAAAAGAAGACTCGGGGTCATTGGCAGCAAAGGCACTTACCGCATATCCCGGAGCTTTTCCCGGTGCCTCGACCTGCCAGATTTTCAGGCTGCCAAAATCGGGCCTGGCCTTCCTCATTCCCGCAATTGCTGCTTCATCTCTTAGGCCGAGAAAGCGCGTCACCACCAGGGCTAAACGGATATTATCTGCAAAATCGTCGCCATAATTTAACCTCAAGTCTTTTAAACTCAATTCTCTTGAATTTTCCTTATGTGAAAAATCTTTTTCCAGCTTTAATGAACTTTGCCTTACCGAAAAATCTTTCTTTTCTAAATTCCTGGTTTCATCGATTCCTTTTGGCAAAAGATGGTCATCAAACCCATTCCGGCGGCTGACCACAACCACCTTAGCACCATTTTTTTCTAGAGTTTCCTTCATGCCGGGCAATGTTTCTTCTTCTAGGAGGAAAACAGTCAATCCTTTCCAGGCAGGAAATATGGCCTGGAGCAAGTTGCTGGCTACTTCTTCCCTGCTCTGGCCAAGCTCCGCCACATGGTCTGGCCGAAAATTAGTGAAAGCCAGATAATGAGGATGAAAAATTTTTTTAACTTCAGCTCGCAGACATTCAGGCTGGACCGCCATGAGCTCAACTACCACAGCTTCCGCATTTTCTCTTCGGGCAAGGCGAAGAAATCTTTTGCCCTCCAGAATATTGGCCAGCGCTTGCCGGTAGATTGTCTCTTCATGGCCGTCAGGATAAATAACCACCGGCCTGGAGCCTGTTGTTCGGGCAATTACTCTTACCCCTGCCTCTCTCAGGGCACCGGCTATTAACCGCGTCACCGAAGATTTCCCTCTTGTCCCCGCGATGGCAATCCGCCAGCGCAGTTTTTTGCGCGTCTGCGCCAGACGAAAAGCTTCCATGCTTAAAATGACGAGGTACAAGCATGTTACTCCGGCCAGAAAAGCCACTTCTTTGATAATTTTTGTCTCTCCTTTTTCCTTTTTCCTTATTCCTCTTTATTCATATTTATTTAATTCATGTTCATTCATTTTTTACTTCTTCCGAAACTTTAATGATTAACCCATAAGAAGCATTTCTCGCCGGGATTATATAAACATCTCTTCGACAAAAAGCCTCAAAGAAAAGTTTACTCCGCAAGTTTCGTAGCCTGTTGGTATTCAAAAAACACTCTTACTGGATCTATAACCAATCATATTTAGGTCCGTTCAGGAAGGAGCCTCTGCTCTCTCATCTTGACCCACAAGAAAGTCTAAAGAGCCTTTTTCCTAATTTTTTCCCTTTCGGCCTTTTTTCTTTATTTTTCTTTTTCTCACCTCCTTTTTTTCTTTCTATTCTATTTATTTTCTTTTTATTTTATTTATGCTCGCCTCAATTCATATTTATCTCTTTTATCTCTGCGCCTGTCATAAGGTGCTCATCTAAAGCTTTTTTGCCTGAAGATATATTATTCAAATCAAGTTCAATTTTAAACCCGAAGACTTTTTGTTTCCTCTTCTCCTCGGACATAAACTGACTGTGATCAGGTCTGATTCCTGGGAAATTATGATTAAGGCTGGCTAAATCCTGACAAATTAGCGCCGTGGGCTAGTTAAATTGCTAATATTTGACCAAAGGACATAAGTGACGGCGGATCAGGGTGAAGCCCTGGTCTGAAGCGGGAGGTTGGCTCAACTTTTAGCCGGGTTAAAAAAGAGAGCTGCTTCCTTCATTCACCTTTGGCGCCTCTTAGCTCACCGTCAAGTTCGGTTTTTTTTACGGCCGATCAATAATCCTTCGTATCTTGTTTTTTAAATCTTTGGACGACTGAAGGGCAAAAAGACTCGGAAGCATGTTCCTTCATTAGGCTTGCTTTGGACCTCAATCGTCCCGCCGTGGAGCAAAACGATATGCTTGACTATGGAAAGCCCCAAGCCTGTTCCTCCCAGCTTTCTGGCGCGCGATTTGTCCACCACATAGAACCTCTCAAAAATCCGGGGCAAATGTTCTTCTGGAATTCCAATGCCTGTATCACAAACCTCGATGACCAGGCGGTCTTCAGCTTTGCCCAGAAATACCCGAACTTCTCCCTTTTCCGTGTACTTTACGGCATTATCAATCAGGTTGATAAGCATTTGTTCTAAACGGAATGGGTCTGCTTCTATCGGCGGGAGGTCGGGCTCAGCCGCAACCTGGAGGTTAAGGCCCTTTTCTTTTGCTTTCGGCTCAAACATCTTGAAGACTGTTTCGATTAGTGCCATAAGGTTGACAGGCTCGGTATCGAGGCGAATGTTGGGCTCTTCCAGCGTGGCCAGAAGAAGAAGGTCGTTAACAATCCGGATCAGGCGCTCGGTATGGCGAAGGATAGGGCGCACATAAGCGATATTTTCCTCCTTAACTTCGCTCTCCAGGGCTTCGGCAAAACCTTTAATGGCTGTAAGCGGCGTACGCAGCTCGTGAGAGACGTTAAGCACGAGATCTTTCTTCATTTTGGCTAAATTCTGCCTATCCGTAATGTCGCTCAGGACGACGAGCAATCGCTCAGGTGAAGGCAGAAAAGAAGCACTGGCTAAATAAGTTCTATCATTCAAATAAATTTCTATAGTGCCGGGCTCATTCTTCTCTTTTACGTTTTCCACCAGTTGAGCAAATGAAGCTGTCCTGACCATCTCCCAGTAGAACTTCCCTTCAAGCGTATCCTGACGGAAAATTTTTCGGGCCCGAGGATTGCTCAAGACTATTTTCCCCTCTTTATCAATGACCAGCAGTCCTTCCTGCATGGAAGCAAGGATATTGTCCAGCTCTTCTTTTTTGTTCCTCAGAGAGGCCACAAGGGATTTAATCTCTTCTGTCATGGCATTAAAGCTAACGGCGACATCTTCCCATTCATCCTTAAAACGGTGACTCATTTTAACGTTAAAATCCCCTTTAGCTATCTGTCTTGAGACCTGAGCTAATTCCCTTATAGGCTGGGTAATAGTCCTGGAAAAAAAATAGGCGCCAGCCAAGGCGAAGAAAATAACGAGGCCGATAGTGCTCAGGATTCTCCGTCTCAAGGAAGCGAGCAGCTGATTGACATCAGAGATAAACAAGCTAGAACGAAGGGCTCCGATAATTGCTTCGTCTTTTTGGAGAGGGACAGCCACATAGAGCATATCTTCTTTGACCGTACGACTAAACCTGATAGAGTAGCCAGTTCCACCCTGCAGAGCTTCGAGAATTTCTGGCCTAAACCTGTGGTTTTCCATTTGCGCCGGGTCCTCCTCAGAATCCCCCAGGACCACTCCCTCGCTGTCAACAACCGTAAGCCTTGTCTTGATGGCTTTACCTTGATTCTTTAAAAAAGCGTCCAGCTCGGTGAGCTTCTTTTCCTCCAGGAAAGAAAGTACTGAGGGCCGCAGCACCTGGCTGAGATTCTCCAGGTTATGACGTAGCGTTTGGAGGTAATGACTCCTTATAGTTCGGAACGATATCAGCAAAAAGAGAGCAGCAAACAGGAGAAGGAGGAGAGCATAAGTGGCGAATACTTTAAAAAAAATCGACCTTTTCATGGTTCGAGTTTATAGCCCACTCCCCAAACATTCTTAATTAACGAAGCAGCAGGTGCACCAAGCTTTTCTCGAAGGTTTTTGATGTGCACATCCACCGTCCTGTCGAGGACAATCTTTTCATGGCTCCAGAGATGGTCAAGAATCTGACTTCTGGTGAACACCCGGCCAGGCCGCGAGGCTAAAAGACTCAGGATTCTGAACTCGGTAGCAGTTAACTCAACTTTCCTCCCCTCTACTTCCACTTCATGCTTTTCTAAATCAATTAAAAGCTTATTGTTCACTTTGACCAGACGTAGCGTCGCGGGAGGAGTTTGCCGCCGTAAGACCGCTTTTACCCGCGCAACCAGCTCGCGGGCAGAAAAGGGCTTAGTCACATAATCATCTGCTCCGAGTTCAAGGCCGAGGACGCGGTCTGTTTCTTCGGTTTTAGCCGTGACCATGATGATAGGAATAGAGGACCATTCTTCTTTTGTTTTGATGAACCGACAGACATCCAGACCGTCAGCATCAGGGAGCATCAAGTCGAGCAGGATGAGGTCAGGCGCACGTTTTTCCAGGAATTTGAGGAGGGAAGCTGAGTCATGAAAACCGACGGTTTCAAAACCGGCCTTCTCCAAGGCCAGCGAGATTAATTCCACGATATCAGGCTCATCGTCGACGACGGCGATCAATTTACGCACGAAAGTTCTCCCCTTCCTGCGGGCTAAAGTCTAACCAATTTTCTTGTATATGAAAAAAATAAACCTCTGGGTCGCTCATTGACCTTGCCTTCTTGAAAGAGTTGTTTAATTGGGCTAAGCATGTCTCCATTCGAAGACTCTCTGGAAAAGTTTTATTCTTCTCCTTTCTCCATGGCTCATCCGAACCGGCCGGTGATATAATCCTCGGTCAATCTTTGGGCTGGGTTGGTAAATATTTTCTCTGTTTTGTCGAACTCAATCAAGTCTCCGAGCATGAGGAAAGCGGTATAATCGGAAACTCTGGCCGCCTGTTGCATATTATGGGTAACAATGACTACGGTGTAGTCTTTCTTGAGCTCGATAATCAAGTGCTCAATTTTTGCTGTCGCCACCGGGTCGATGGCTGAACATGGCTCATCAAAAAGAATAATCTCTGGTTTGACGGCTAAAGCCCGGGCAATACATAGCCGCTGCTGTTGACCACCGGATAGGGTAAAAGCATTCTCCTTGAGCCGGTCCTTAACTTCTTCCCAAAGAGCTGCTTCGCGCAGGCTTTGTTCGACAATCGCCTCAATCATCGTCCGGTCTTTCATCCCGTTAATTCTGAGACCATAAGCTACGTTATCAAAAATTGACTTGGGGAAAGGGTTTGGTTTCTGGAAAACCATGCCTACTTTTCGCCGCAATTCAACGACATCTACGTCGGGAGAGTTGATATCTATTCCATCAATCAGAACCTGTCCTTCCACCCGAGCACCAGGGATAACGTCGTTCATCCGGTTAAGGGTCCGAATAAACGTTGATTTGCCACAACCGGAGGGACCGATAATGGCCGTCACCTTATGTTCCGGGCAGACAAGGTTGATATTTTTCAGGACTTGTGTCCGCCCGTAGTAAAAATTCAGGCCTTTCGTTTCGATTTTCGGCTTGCGTTCCATTCCTACCACCTCTGTTTTCGACGTAACCGATACCGGATGATAATGGCGGCCATGTTGATTCCCAAAACTAAAGCTATCAAGACAAGCGCTGTCCCGTAGGCCAGTGGCCTTACCTGTTGAATGGAGTGGTGTTGCGTGGCCATGATATAGAGATGATAAGGAAGCGCCATGAACTGGTCGCCTAGCGACCGGGGAAGAGAGGGAAGGTAAAAAGCAGCCCCGGTGAACATGATGGGAGCAGTCTCTCCGGCCGCCCTGGCCAGACCGAGGACCGTGCCCGTAAGCATCCCGGGAAGAGCATAGGGAAGCACGTTGGTCCTGATGGTCTGCCATTTGGTGGCTCCCAGCGCCAGAGCCCCTTCCCGATAGCTGTTGGGAATCGTCTTGAGCGCCTCTTCACTGGCCGTAATTGTCCAGGGCAGAGTCAGAAGACCGAGTGTCAAGCCCGCCGAGAGAATGGACGTTCCGAAGCGAAGAATATTGACGAAGAGAATAACCCCGAACAATCCGTAGACAATCGACGGCACACCTGAAAGGTTGCGAATGGAAAGCCTTATCCATCGAGTAAGCAGGTTTTGCTTGGCATATTCGTTCAAATAAATGGCCGCAAACATGCCGAGAGGAATGGCCAAAATCGCGGTCACCATCGTGACCAGAAAAGTCCCGATGATGGCCGGGAAAATTCCTCCCTCGGTCATTCCCCGGCGGGGAGGTTGGGTCAAAAACTCCCAGCTGATGGCCCCTCCTCCCTTTTTCCCGATGTCATAGAGGAAAAGCAAAAGAACAGCCAGGACGGTATAAAGACAGAACCGCAACGCCAGGAAACCAAAAAACTGCATCACCTTTTTCTTCCTCATTGTTCCCTCTGCTGATATTTGTTCAAGATAATATCCGCTATCAAGTTAACCAGAAAAGTAAGGATAAAAAGCACCAGTCCGATGGCAAACAACCCATAATAATGAGTGGTGTAATAAGGGACCTCGCCGAGCTCGATGGCAATGTTAGCCGTCATGGTGCGAATGGAATCGAGAAAACCATGAGGGAAAGACCTGGCGTTGCCCGTCGCCATCAGCACTGTCATTGTCTCGCCAATGGCTCTACCCATGCCCAGCATGAAGGAAGCAATAATGCCGGAGAGAGCGGCTGGAATTCTGACCCGGATGAGCGTTTGCCAGCGAGAAGCGCCGAGGGCTAACGAGGCTTCCGTGTAGGACAGGGGAACGGCGCTCAAAGAATCCTCCGAGATGCTGATTATGGTCGGCAGAGCCATAATAGCCAACAGAATGCTCCCGTTAGCGGCATTAAGCCCGTGGCCCGTGTGGAAAATTTTAGCGATTATCGGGCCAAACAGGACAATCCCCAGGAAACCGACAACAACCGAAGGTATCCCGGCCAGGATTTCGATAATAGGCTTGATGACCTCTCTCACTTTCCAGTGAGCCACATCGGAGAGATAGGCGGCAACGCCAAGGCCAATCGGTATGGCAAGAACTAAAGCTCCGGATGTAACCAGCAAGGTGCTGACAATCATGGACAAAATACCATACTGGGCTTTTTCAGGAGAAGTTGGATCCCACGTCTTGCTGGTCAAAAATTCCGTTAGCGGAATCTCTTTAAAAGCGGGAATCGCGCTGGAGATGAGAAGAGCAAAAATTCCGCCTAAAACCACCACGGCGAAAAGCCCATTAGCCAAAAAGAAGGCTCTGATGGCTTCTTCTTTCCAGCGCTGGAGATGCTTTTTCTTCCTTGAAAACTTGGCTGGAGGAGCTTGATGCGCCTGAGTCAGCTTGAACCGATCATTCCCGTCTAAGCTGACTTGCCCCGGTGGCTTATCGAATATGTTGCTCATAAACTCCCCTCACCTCGAAGATTTTCTCTCCCGCTCCCTTCCCCAAGAGAAGGGAAAGAAGCCGGCCGACTATCGCCAGCCAGCTTCCCCTTCATCTTGCCTCGGGGAGGGGAGTTTATCTAAGGTTTTTTTCGTTCTGCTCCTTGTGCTTGGCCCCAATCGTAAAAAATCCTTCCCGCTCGACTATTTTCTGGCCCTCCGGTCCTGTTTCAAAAGCAATGAAGGCGGCTACTGCGCCGGTCGGCTTGCCGTTTGTCGCTTGATAGAGCGGTCTGGCTACCGGATAATCACCGCTATCCACCGCCTTCTTATCGAGAGGAGAAAAGGCAGGCGATTTGGCGTCCTTGGCGATGTTTAACACCTTGAGACCCTTCCTGGTTTTTCCGTCCTTATCAAAAAGATAACCCACGCCAACATAACCGATTCCGCCTTCGTCCTGAATAACGCCTTCGATGATCTGGGCATTGCCGTTCATTTCCTTCATGTCCGGGGAATAATTCTTGTTCCCGAGGACGTGCTCTTGCATAAAGACATAAGTGCCTGAATTGGATTGACGACCGTAAAGCGAGATGGGCTTGTCCGGACCGCCGACTGCTTTCCAGTTCTTAATTTCACCCCGGTATATCGCGCCGAGCTCGGCCATCGTCAGCTTCTCCAAGGGATTTGTCTCGTTGACGATGATGCTCAAGCCATCCACAGCAATAACGAAAAAGCGCGGTCTGACCCCTTTTTCCCAGGCAAGGTCGATTTCTCGCTGCCGCCATTCCCGGGAGTGGTTGGCGATGTCACAGGTCTGGTTGATTATGGCTGAGATCCCGGTGCCCGAGCCGCCACCGAGGACAGCAATAGGCATATTTGGATTCCTAGCCATGAACTCTTCGGCCAAAATTTGAACGAGGTTAACCATGGTATCCGAACCCTTGACCTGAATCATTTTGCTTTTCTGCGCCTCAACGAAAAACGGTGAGCCGAGGAGGCTCAGGCCGATCAGGCCGAGGATCATGATTCTTTTTAAGTTCATTTCAAACCTCCTTTTTTTTATTTTTTTATTCTGGACTATTAACATTAAAACGATAGGAAAAACGTTAATTGGAAGATCGTATCGTTCTTTTTGGAACTATCCTCATACGAATAAAACCAGATATTCGGCTGAAGCCTGACGGAAGTCCCCCAGGGAGCCCAGTCTAAACCGGCAATGACCAGATTTACCCTATCGTTGCTGACTTGATTGTTAGGCTCATAGAAATCATAGCGGCCAAAAATGGCCAGAACGTCGCGGGTGATAACGTAATTTCCAAAAACCGAAAACCCGGATACATCATATTTTTGACCTTTGGGTGTAACTTTTAAGTCATTGTCGTAGATGAAATATTCAGAGCCCACGGTGAGGTTTTTAACCATCTCGAAATAAACGTCGAGCTTATAAGTAAAAGCGGAAGCGTCCGCCGTCTGTTTTTCATAATCGAGGTAGCCAACGAGAGAAAGCCCCGCTACCGGCACGAGGTGAATTTGTCCCATCAGTTTTTTGTACTTATCGTTCTCCACATGAGAATAATGGGAGCCATTGCTTACCATGAAAGCCCAGCGCAAGTATTGGTTGAGGTTGCCGCCATACCAGATGCCTAAATCAGCACTCGTGGCGTCGATGTCTTCTTTAGTGACATCTTTGTATCCATCGAGCAGGGTCTTGGCCACGCTCCGATAGTTCCACTTGTCTTCGGCAGGCTTCCAGGTTAAGGTGTCGGCCATGCCTACGCGCAACCTGGTATTCTTGACCAAGAAATCAGCCAGTTCGAAATAAAGATGTTTGATGAAGGGTCGCAGTTTATCATCCTTGGCGGTTGTACTTTTCTTAAAATCGACAGAGGTGATATTGGCCGTGTTGTCCGCATCATACCGAAAACGAAACCGCAACCGCTCGCCAATTCTGTTCTCATAGGTGAAATAGGCTCGACGAAACGTGAAAAAATTATTCTTGTATCCCGGCGCCGTGGTGGTCGTCTTCGGCCCATCATCAGAGAGAAAATGGGTATAATCGAAATAGATTGTGGTTCCGAAAGACGGCTGAGCCTCTCCTAAATTAACCACCACCAAAAAGAACCAGGCAAAAAACAAAAAACCCATGATTTCCTTTGACTTATTTCTGCGCATAAGATTAATTAACCTCCTTAGTTTTATTTTGGTTTTTCCTTCTTCTACACCGACTGCTTAGGGCGCCCATCTTGT
>FWPV01013290.1_pt1 | contig 12419 bp, 9 predicted proteins | sample 2228371 | NCBI WGS metagenome assembly FWPV01 (sample SAMEA103939776, study PRJEB20133) | metagenome | reverse complement strand
GGGTCAGCCGGGGCGGGGGGTGCCGGGCGGCGAGCCCACCCCCTGACAGCCGGGCCGCGGCGCCCGCGAATCCCGGCGCCGCGATGTCGGAGGCGGCTTCCTTATGCACATATTCAACAATATGTTGTGGAAATTAAACCCCTATAACCCCATATGTTGTAGGCCTCGCGACAATCGGGGGGTTTTTCTCCGGCGTCCACCGCCGCGGCGCAGGGGGGCGGGCCCCGGTATCGGCCCATTCTCTGCCTGTGTCCCGGCAGAGGTCGAAATCGAAAAGATAACACTAGATTCCGCAAGAGTAGGCCATCCAGAAGAGCTTCTGTGTCCCGGCAGGGGTCGCAATCGAAAAATCAAAAGCCGCCGAGGCGGGTCTTGGTCTTTGCCCTTTCGTTCCCGGCATCTCCAGCATCTGCCGCCGGTTCCTCCCACGTTACGGGGACCCGGGTGCTCGGGTTTCCATCCGCTCCCCTTCCGTGCGCTTCATCCCCGGGGATGCAGGTTCCGGGGGATGAGGACGCGCGGCTCGTGCGCCCGGACGCCTCAACCCTGGGGGCGCGGGTTCAACCCTTCGGGGAGCTGGAAGTTGGCCGGGGACACCTCTCCTACGCGCCGGTATTCCCAGCGTATCTCCTTCAACGCCCTGCCGCCCTGCTCCGCCCGCCAGAAATCGGGCAGGCCTTCGGGTCCGCCGGTGCCCGCCAGGATCGACCTGCCGTCGGAGGTGTCCATGCGGAACTCCGGGCCGTCCCAGAACTGCTCGAGGTCGAAGTAGGCCTTCATGGTGATGTCCGGCATGAACCCCGCGCGGGAGAGGGCAGCCTCGCGGCTTATGGGCTCGTAAGTCCTCTGCGCCAGCCTTATCAGCCAGCCCTCCTCCGTCTCCCGGTTATAGATGATCACCTGGTTGTTCTCCTCCGCCACGATGCGGAAGGAGCCGCGGTCGAAGATTCCCACCCCACGCGTCTTTCCGTCCTCCAGCGTCTTGACCTGGTAGCTGCCCTCGTAGGTGCTGCGCATGGACCTCTCGCGCGGAGACAGCGCCTCCCCGCCGCCCCCGCAGCCCGCGACCAGGCCGAGCGCAAGCGCTGCCGCTGCCGCCAGCGCCGCGGTCGCCGCGCGCCTTCCCTCTCCCCTCAACCCTTCATCACCGCCACCGGCCGCGTGCGGGCCACCCTGCGCGAGAGCCCCGCTCCCTCGCATATCTCCACCACCTCGCGCACGTCCTTGTAGGCCTCCGGCGCCTCCTCGGCCAGGCTTGCCGGGTGCCCGGCACGCACCAATATCCCGCTCTCCTCAAGCCGGCGTCTCAGCTCTTCCCCCCTCACCTTCTTCTTCGCCGCCTTGCGACTCATCTGTCTTCCGGCGCCGTGGCAGGTGGACCCGAAGCTCTTGCGCAGCGACTCTTCCGTGCCCACCAGCACATAGGAGTGGCTGCCCATGTCTCCGGGGATGATCACCGGCTGTCCCGTGCGGGAATACCTCTCCGCCACCTCAGGCCGGCTCGCAGGGAATGCGCGTGTGGCCCCCTTGCGATGTACCAGCAACCGCCTCTTCCTTCCCTCCACCTCGTGCTCCTCGAACTTCGCCAGGTTGTGCGAGACGTCGTAGAGCACCTCCATGCCCAGCGACCGCGCGCCCGCCCCAAAGGCGCGTTCGAAACATTCTCGGACCCAGTGGGTGATGGCCTCGCGGTTGCACATGGCGAAGTTTGCCGCGCAGGCCATGGCCGCCAGGTATTCCCTTCCCTCGCGGGAACCCACGGGGGCGCAGACCAGCTGCCGGTCCGGCAGGCGGTAGCCGTACCGGGCGAGCGCAGACCCCATGAGCTGGATGTAGTCGGTGCAGATCTGGTGACCCATCCCGCGGGATCCCGAGTGCACCATCACCACCACCTGATCGGGGAATAGCCCGAGGTGCTCCGCGAGAGGATAGACCTCATCCACGACCTGTATTTCCAAAAAATGGTTTCCAGCGCCCAGGGTGCCCACCTGATCCCGCCCGCGCGCATAGGCCTTCTCGCTCACCCGCGAGGGATCTGCCCCGGGGTAGCATCCCCCCTCCTCCATGGCCTCCAGGTCTTCCTCCCAGCCGATGCCGCGGGCCACTAGCTCCCTGGCCCCCCTTGCCATCATGCGCTCCATCTCCCCGCGCTCGATGCGCAGCCTCCCCTTCGTTCCCAACCCCTTGGGGACCCCCGCCTCCAGCAGGTCGAGCACCTCCTGCATCTTCCCCGCCGCCTCGCGGTAGGAGAGCGTGGTCTTGATCAGTCGCACCCCGCAGGAGATGTCATAGCCCACGCCTCCCGGGGAGACCACCCCCTCCTCCGCGTCCGTCGCCGCCACTCCCCCGATGGGGAACCCGTACCCCCAGTGGATGTCCGGCATGGCCAGGGAGGCCTTCACGATACCCGGCAGGCAGGCCACGTTGGCCACCTGCTGGAGCGCGTTGTCCGCGTCCGCTTTCTCCAGCAGGGCGCGGTCCGCGAACACGATCCCGGGGACGCGCATGCCCTCCTGGGCGTCGCGCGGTATCTCCCAGGTAAATTCATCCAATTCTTTCAGTACTTCGAGAAACGCCATCTCGTCCGCCCCTGCGTCACGTCGCCTCGAAGCGGCGCTTTCACACGTCGAAGATCACCTGCGCCACCCAGACGCCGTTCTCCTCCCTCAGCTCCAGGCCGTGGAAGGTGGGGGCCTTCACCTCCATCCTGAGGTCGTGCCTTTCGGGGTCCAGGGGCTCTCCCCACCCCCACCCCGCTACGCTCCCTTTCCCCGGCTCAACGCCCTCGAACCACGCGAAGGCGAGCCCCTCCGCTTCCACCCTGAACAGTATCTCGGAAAGCCAGGACACCAGGAGAGCCTCGCGGTCTCCAGCCTCCGCCTCTATCCTCACCCTCCTCTTGCGCCGTACCTTCTCCGGGTCCAGCATGAGGGACATCATGCCCAGGGCACAGTTCCCGAACACCTCGCCCAAGCTGCCTCCCCAGGCGCGTATCCCCACGTCCGAGGTGTGCTCCACCAGCTCGAAGGGTCTCATGGTTCCCCCGTTCGCGGCGCCTCTGCGCGTGCCGGTCATCGCTCCAGGCGGTGCTTGTGCCCTGCCCGCGAGCCTCCCGCGCTTCCCTCTGTCCCGAGGTCGATCGCGGAGGTCCGGAGGCCCTTGCTCCCATCCCTTACTCGGGCTCCCTCGCCGCCTCCTCCGGCCCCTCCCGCTCGGCCTCTTCCTCCCCGTCCTCGGGCAACCCTTCGCGGGTGGCCAGCTGGGCTATGGAGGCGACCCGGTCGCTTTCCGAAAGCCTCATCACCCTCACGCCCTGGGTGGCACGCCCCTGGCGCGAGATGTCCTCCACCGCCACCCTGATGACCACCCCGTCCACCGAGATGGCCATCAGCTCCTGGTTCTCCCTCACCACGCGTGCTCCCACCAGCAGCCCCTTCCCCCCCGCGAAGGAGATGGTGCGGACACCTTTTCCTCCCCGGCGGTGACGGGGGTACTTGGAGACGGCGGTCCTCTTGCCGTAGCCCAGCTCGGTGATGACGAATAGGTCCGCGTCCTCGGCCGCGATGCCCATGGCGATGACCTCGTCGTCGCCCGCCAGGGTCATGCCCTTGACTCCTCTCGTGTCCCTTCCCATGGGCCGGCAGTCCGACTCCGGGAACCTGATGGCCTGCCCGTTGCGGGTGACCATCACCAGGTCGCTCTTGCCGTCGGTCAGCCTGGTGTCTATGACCTCGTCTTCCTCGAGCAGGCTGATGGCGATGATGCCGTCCTTTCGCGGGGTGTCGTATAGCTTGAAGGGCGTCTTTTTCACCATGCCCTTTCTGGTGGCCATCACCAGGTAGGCGCCCTCGGGGTAATCCCGGGTTGCGATGACCGAGCAGATCTTCTCCCCCGAGGAGAGGGGCAGCAGGTTCACCAGGGCCTGTCCGCGGGCGGCCCTCGATCCCTCGGGGAGCTCGTAAACCTTGAGGCGGTATGCCTTGCCGCGGTTGGAGAAGAAATGGATGTAGTGGTGCGTGGAGGCGACGAAGAGGTGCTCCACGAAGTCGCCCTCCTTGAGGTTCATGCCCACCACTCCGCGTCCTCCCCGCCTCTGGATGCGGTAGGTGTTGATGGGCAGCCTCTTCACGTACCCGGAGTGGGTGATGGTCACCACCACCTCCTCGTCCGCGATGAGGTCCTCCACCTCCAGGTCCTCGTAGTCGGGGACGATCTCCGTTCTTCTGGGGTCCGCGAAGCGCTTCTTGATGGCCTCCAGCTCCTCCACGATGATGGCCCGCAGCTTGCTCTCGTCCGCGAGGATCTCCTTGAGGCGGGCGATCTCCTTCTTGAGCTCCTTGTGTTCCTCCTTCACTTTTTCCCTCTCCAGCCCCGTCAGCCGCTGCAGCCTCATATCCAGGATGGCCTGGGCCTGCTCCTCGCTGAGCTTGAACTTCTTCATCAGGCCGTCCTTGGCGTCCTGGACGGTGCGGGAGGCGCGGATGAGCGCGATCACCTCGTCGAGGTGTGAGAGGGCGATGAGCAGCCCCTCCAGGATATGAGCCCTCTTTTCCGCTCTGTCCAGATCGAAGCGTGTGCGCCTGGTGACCACCTCTATCTGGTGGGCGACGTACTGAGAGAGCATTTCCCTCAGGCCCATGAGGCGCGGAACGCCTCCCACCAGGGCGATCATGATGATGCCGAAGGACTCCTGGAGCTGCGTATGCTTGTAAAGCTGGTTGAGGACCACCTGGGGGACGCTTTCCTTGCGCAGCTCCACCACCAGTCGCATCCCCGCGCGGTCGCTCTCGTCGCGCAGGTCTGACACGCCCACCAGTTTCTTCTCACGCACCAGCTCCGCGATGCGCTCCGTGAGCCTGGCCTTGTTCACCTGGTAGGGTATCTCGGTGATGACGATGCTCGGTTTTCCGGATTTGCTCTGCTCGACGTGGGCCTTCCCCCGCACCCTTATCACGCCGCGCCCCGTCTCGTAGGCGCTCCTCAGTCCCTCCAGCCCCATCACCATGCCCCCGGTGGGAAAGTCGGGGCCTTTCACCAGCTTCATGAGCTCGGCGCTCTCCACCTCCGGGTCGTTGATCACCGCGATGGCGGCGTCTATTATCTCCCCCAGGTTGTGGGGAGGTATGTTGGTGGACATGCCCACCGCGATGCCCGACGAGCCGTTGGCGAGCAGATTGGGGAAACGAGACGGCAGCACCGAGGGTTCCTGGAGTGACTCGTCGTAGTTGGGGACGAAATCCACCGTCTCTTTCTCGATGTCGCGCAGCATCTCCAGGCTTATGGGCGAGAGCCTGGCCTCGGTGTAGCGCATGGCCGCGGGGCTGTCCCCGTCCACCGAGCCGAAGTTGCCGTGTCCGTCCACCAGCTCGTAGCGGGAGGAAAAGTCCTGCGCCATGCGCACCAGCGTCTCGTAGATGGCGGCGTCCCCGTGAGGGTGATACTTTCCCATCACGTCTCCCACCACCCTGGCCGATTTGCGGTGCGGGCGGTTTGGGAGCAGGCCCTGCTCGTACATGCCGTAGAGGATCCTGCGGTGCACCGGCTTCAACCCGTCCCTCACGTCCGGGAGCGCCCTGCCCACGATCACGCTCATGGCGTAATCGATGTAGGAGCGCCGCATCTCCTCGTCGATCTCCACCGGTTTGACTTTTCCGGCAAGGGCCTGTACCATCTTCCTCTCCTTGTGTCGCCGCCGAACGCAGTCTTTTTCGACTAGATGTCCAGGAAGCGCACGTTGGTGGCGTGCTTCTGGATGAACTGGCGCCTGGCCTCGACGTCGTCCCCCATGAGGGTGTTGAATATCTCGTCTGCCACCAGGGCGTCCTCGAGGGTCACCTGCAACAGTACGCGTTTCTCGGGGTTCATGGTCGTCTCCCAGAGCTGCTCGGCGTTCATCTCACCGAGGCCCTTATAGCGCTGTATCTCGTATTTCCTGCCCCCGAAACGCTTGGTGAGCTCATCGAGCTCCGCGTCGTTGTAGGCATAGTAGTCTTTCTTGTCCACGCTCAGGCGGTAGAGGGGCGGCTGGGCGATGTACACGTAGCCCGCCTCTATCATCTCCTGCATATAGCGGAAGAAGAAGGTGAGGATGAGGGTCCGGATGTGGGCTCCGTCCACGTCGGCGTCGGTCATGATGATCGCCTTGTGGTAGCGCGCCTTGGAGAGGTCGAACTCCTCCCCGATGCCCGTTCCCGCCGCGGAGACGATGGCCTGTATCTCGCTGTTGTTGAGGATCTTGTGGAGCCTGGCCTTCTCCACGTTCAGTATCTTCCCTTTCAGGGGCAGGATTGCCTGGAACCGCCTGTCCCTCGCCTGCTTCGCGGAGCCCCCAGCGGAGTCTCCCTCCACGAGATATATCTCGCACAGGGAGGGGTCCTTCATGGTGCAGTCGGCCAGCTTTCCGGGCAGGGAGGTGCTCTCGAGGAGGCTCTTGCGTCGCGTCAGTTCGCGCGCGTGCCTCGCCGCCAGCCTGGCCTTGGAGGCCCCCAGGATCTTGTTGACGATAGCGCGGGCATCGCTCGGGTTCTCCTCCAGCCATTCCGCCAGCCTGGCGTTGACGGTGCTCTCCACGAATCCCTTTATCTCGGTGTTTCCCAGCTTGGTCTTGGTCTGTCCCTCGAATTGCGGCTCTCTGAGCCTCACGTTTATGATCGCGGCCAGGCCTTCACGCACGTCCTCGCCGATGGGGTTCTCGTCTTTCTCTTTGAGCAGGCCTTTACGCCGCGCGTAATCGTTTACCACTCGCGTGAGCGCCGCCTTGAAACCCGCCAGGTGGGTCCCTCCCTCGTGGGTGTTGATGTTGTTTGCGAAGGTGTAGATGTTCTCCGTATATCCCTTGTTGTACTGCATACATATCTCCACCTGCGCGTTTTCCTGTTCCGCGCTCATGTAGATGGGTTTGGTGTGCAGGGGGTCCTTGTTGGCGTTCACGTGCTTGATGAAATCGACGATCCCGCCCTCGTAGCGGAAGACTGCTTCCTCCGGAGGGTCTTTTCTCTCGTCCCTCATCTCTATCCTCAATCCGCGGTTGAGGAATGCCGTCTCCCGCATCCTCTGGGCGATGAGGTCGAAGTCGAACTCCACCGTCTCAAAGATCTCGGGGTCGGGAGCGAAGCTGATTATGGTGCCTGTGCGGTCGGTCTTCCCCACCACCTCCAGCTTGGTTACCGGGACTCCTCCCTCGTACTTCTGCTGATAGACTTTGCCGTCCCTCCCTATCTCCAGCACCAGCCACTTGGATAGGGCGTTCACCACCGACACCCCGACGCCGTGCAGTCCCCCGGAGACGCGGTACACCTTCCCCCCGAACTTCCCCCCTGCGTGAAGGGTGGTGAGCACCACCTCCGCGGCCGGCCTGTTCTGCTTCTTCATGATGCCGACGGGGATGCCCCGGCCGTCGTCGACCACGGTCACGGAGTTGTCGGGATGTATGGTGATCCAGATGTTCTTACAGAAGCCGGCGAGGCACTCGTCGATGCTGTTGTCCACCACCTCGTACACCAGGTGATGCAGCCCCCTCGGCCCGGTTGTGCCTATATACATGCTGGGGCGTTTCTTTACCGCCTCCAGGCCCTCCAGCACTGCTATCGAGCTCTCGTCGTATACCTCTGCTCCTTTGGTTGCTCCCGTCATCTATCCTCCATCTTTCCGCCGTATTTCCTCTACCTTCCGCGGTTTTTATCCTGCTCTTTTCCCATAATCAAATTATAGCATCCGCCCACCGCGGCCGTGTTGTTTTATCACTCTTTTCGTGACCGGGATATCGGATGGCCGCTTTTGTGCGCCGGTTCCCTTTGGGATAGGAAGAGGGGTTTGAAAGCGTTGATATTAATCTCTACTTAAGGTTTATCTTTTTTATTTTAACCCTTTTTATTTTCGCGTTCGATATCTCGCCGGCCGCCTTTTTTATCTTTTCTCCCAGATAGTGAAGGTCCTGGGCGGTTGCGTGCGAGTCCGCTCCCACGTAAAGCGTCCCTTCTTCCAGGCGATACGGTACGCTCTTCCTTGCCAATCTCTCTCCCGCTATTACTATCCAACTTTTTTTTATCCTCAACAGCGCCGAGAGTTCCGTGAGTCCCTCCTCCCCCAGGAGATCCTCCATCGCCCCCTCTATATCTTTTATCTCCCTCATCGCTCCCCCGTGCCTTACTCTTTTCTGCCGCTCTTACCGGGCGTTGGCTTTATCGGGCCGGTCGAGGAAGATCTTTTCCGCCTCCGCCAACTCCTCGATGTCCTCCGTATGGGTTATAAATACCTGCCGCCATCTTTTTAATTCCTCGACGACCAGTCGCCGGTTTTCCCCGTCCAGCTCCGACAGCGCGTCGTCCACCAGCAGCACTATCTCCTTTCCCGACCTGTTCTCTACCGTCCTCGCTAAAGCTATCTTCCACATCAGCGCGATCATCTTCTGTTCCCCCTGGGAACACTCCCTCCTCGCATTCCTCCCCCCTATCTCGAAGACGATCTCGTCGCGGTGAGGTCCAAAAAGAGTCATGCCCCTGCCGATCTCCGTGTTCTCCAGCCGCTCAACCTTCCTTGCCAGCTTTTCCGGTTCCTCTATCCCCTCCCATATATTGGAATAATACCGCAGCCTTATCTCCCCCATACCCCATCTGTCCGCCATGCGTGACATCTCTACCCCTATCTCTCCCAGCCCTTCCGCGCGCTCCCGCACCACCGCCGTCCCCCACCTCCAGAGCAGTGGATTCCAACTTCTCACCAGGTCCCTCTCCCCCAGCCCTTTTTTTACCGCCCTTATCGCCTCGTTCCTCTGCCTCAACACCCTATGATATTCCCTGAGGGTGACACGATACCCTTTCTTGACCTCCGAAAGCGCCTCGTCCAGCTGTCTTCGCCTCGCCTCCGGACCTCCTTTTATCATCCACAGGTCATCGGGCTGGAATGATACCGCACCATATCCCTCCAGCGTGCCGCTCTCTCTCTTTTCCCCTCCCGCACTTACCTCTATCCCTTTCTCCATATATGCCACCCCGCGCGCTCTTATACGCAGGCGGGCATGGTCCGCGTCTCTTTTCACCATCTCCTTCACGTCCGAGCCCCGCATAGGCTTTCCTTGAAGAGAAAAATAAAGGGCTTCGAGAAGATTGGTCTTCCCTCGCCCGTTCTTACCTATGATCGCGTTCATTCCCTCGCGAAAGCTGAAATCCGCGAGTTCATAATTCCTGAAGTCCGCGAGCTCTATACCTTCGATCACTTTTTACATTCTTATCGGCATTATCACGTATGTGAACTCCCTCCCGTCCTTCTCCCTTATGACCCCGGGTTTCAAGGGCTCGTTCAGTCCCAAGACCACTTTTTCCCCTTCCAGTGACTGTATGCCGTCCTCGAGGAACGATGTATTAAAAGCTATCTTTATCTCTTCGCCTTTGTGTACCGTCTCCACTTCTTCTCTTCCCTCTCCCACCTCTCTCGATTCTCCCTCCATCAACATCACTCCCTCTTTCGCGGTTATCTTTACCGTGTTGCTGACGAGGGATATCCTCTTCAGTGCGTCGAGAAGTCCTTTTTTATCCGCTTCTATGTCGATGTTCGTTTCCTCCGGGATGAACTGGCTGTATTTTGGGAACTTCCCTTCTATCAGCCTTATCATGTGCGTGATGCCGTCCACCTCGAACCGGAGCTGCCCCCTGTTCTCGTCCCTCCATATATTAAGGCTGCCCTCTCTTCCCGCCGCCCTGGCCAGGTTGACGAGCGAGGTCGCGGGGATGATATAATCCCCTTCCTCCCTCACTTTACAATCGCCTCTTAACACCTCTATCGCCAGCCGGTAGCTGTCGGTGCTGACGAGCCTTACCTCTCCCTCCGCGACCTCCATATACACACCCGTGAGGGAGGGCCTCTTCTCATCCTTGGACGCAGCTCTACTCACCTTACCAACCGCTCTGAACATTTCTCCCGCCTGCATCCCTTCCAGCACCGGTATATCCACCTCCGGCCTCGCCGGAAAGTCCTCCACCGGCATGACATAGAGACTTACGGTGCTCTTCTCGCCCTCAACCCTCAGCTCGTTGCCCGTGCACTCCATGGCGATTCTCTCATCCCCTGAGCCTCTCAGATATTCCAGAAAGGTCTTCATGTTCACCACGCACGCGCCCTTTTCCTCAACGTTTGCCGCGCAATCGGTGACGGTATACGACTCCAGGTCGGTAGCGCTCAACTCCAGACCTCCGTCCCTGCAGTCTATCTTCACACCTGACAGTATCGGCATTATCCCTTTTCCGCTCGCCGAATACTGCACCCGCTGCATCGCTTCAAGCATGTCGCTTCTCAAAACCTGGGCCTTCATGCTATCTGCACCTCCTCTTTCTACTATCCTATAAATATCTTTTCATAGCATTAATAGTAGCTGCTGTTGAAGGTGAGGATATATATCGCGATTGCTGATAGATGGCGAAACCGGGGAGAAAAAAGCTGTCGACAGTGTGTTGAAAACGGTATGTGTTTAAAAGGGGTAATGAACAGGCGGCGGGAGGGTTCAAGAAAAAAACATGTTTATGCACAGCGATTACTGAGAAAGACAACAACTTATACTACCCCTGCTTTATACGGTTGGTAAGCTTCTGAACGGCATCGTAGATATCCCGCTTCTCCTCCATGAGTTTTTTTATCTTCTCCACGGAATGGATGGTGGTGGAATGGTGCCTGCCTCCAAAAGCGCTGCTTATGGTGGGTAGGGAGGCATCCGTCAACTCGCGACACAGGTACATGCATATCTGTCTGGCGGTCACCAACTGACGAGAACGGTTTGGACTGGTCAACTGGGCAAGGGAGATGTTGAAGAAGTCCGCCGTTGTCTTCATTATGTGTTCAATGGTGATGTTGCGCTGTTCCTCGTCTGGTATGATGTCTCGCAGAACCTCCTTCGCCAGATCGAGGCTGAGAGGTTCCTTGGTAAGGTTGGAATATGCGACCACTCTTATAAGAGCGCCTTCCAGCTCGCGGATGTTGGACACGAACTTTGAGGCGATGAAGTCAATGACCTCGTCCGGCACATCTTTTTTGTCGAGAGCTGACTTCTTGCGCAGGATGGCGATGCGGGTCTCGAGCTCCGGGGGCTGGATATCGGTGGTTAGACCCCACTTGAAGCGGGACACGAGCCGGTCCTGTAGACCCCCGATCTCCTCAGGCGGCCGGTCGCTGCTCAAGACGATCTGTTTGTTGTTGTTGTACAACTCATTGAAGGTATGAAAGAACTCCTCGAGAGTCCTCTCTTTGTTGGCGAGAAACTGTATGTCGTCGATGAGAAGCATATCTATGGAACGGTACCTTTTTTGAAATGCGGAGGTCTTACCGGAGGAAAGCGCATTGATGAAATCGTTAAGGAACTGTTCGGAGCTCCGATAGAGGACCTTAAAGTCGGGATACAGACGCTTGGTGTAATGGCCGATGGAATGAAGGAGGTGCGTCTTCCCCAACCCAACCCCTCCGTAGATATAGAGAGGGTTGTAACAGGTGGGATTCTCAGACACAGAGAGGGCGGCGGCGTGGGCGAAGCGGTTGCTGGATCCGATGACGAAGGTCTCGAAGGTGAACCTCGGGTTCAGGTCATCACTTAACTCCAAACCGTCCTGCTCAGCGAGGATGTTGACGTCGAGGTAGACAGGATCACGACCCTTTTTCCTGCGATCCTTCAGTAAGACTTTAACCTCACTGACGCCGGGGAACACCTCCGAGGCCACCTGCTGCAAGAGGCCCAGATACCTCTTGTCCACCCACTCTTTAGTAAAGGTGTTGTTGGTGTAGACCAGGAGAACCGAGCCCTCGACCTTATCCATGTGCAGATTTTTAAACCACATGGAAGAGGAATCGGGGACCTGTTCCTGTAATCTTGTCAGGCATTTTTGCCACAAGAGGTCGGCCTTCTGCACCATCGGATCATCCCCCGGGTGGGTATTCGGCTGCGACACAGGGCAATTCTATTACAGCGAGAGAAGCCTCTGCAAGTAGGATTTACCGGCGTTGGAAAGGAATCTTTTACCATTTTTTGTAACGCCGACGAGTCCCATCTCCTGGAGTCTCACCAGGTCGCGGTGGGCGGTTCCCAGGCTTATATTGAGTTCGGAGGAGATGAGGGACGGTCCGAGTTGACCCCCCTCCGAGAGTAGGAAAAGGATGTTGTTCTGGCGCTGCGAGAGCGACAAATCTTCACGGATGGCGGGGTTGATCACCGGGGCGGGCGAAAGGATAAGCCGGGCGAAGGTTCCTTTGCCGGGAAGGGAGTCCAGGAGCAGGTCGCCGCCCAGAGAGCGCAGCTCTTCTAGAGCGAGGTTTAAGCCGACCCCCACCCCCCTGATCAACTGGCGGAGGCTCTCGTCGGCGGTAGTGAACCCCAGCTCCAGGGCGATGTCGGTGCGTTCCATTCCCGGTCCGGTATCGCAGACGGAGATGGAGGAATAGAA
>FWPV01013286.1_pt1 | contig 12422 bp, 13 predicted proteins | sample 2228371 | NCBI WGS metagenome assembly FWPV01 (sample SAMEA103939776, study PRJEB20133) | metagenome | reverse complement strand
GGCGCGCGCCGAGTGGGGCGAGGCGACGGCGGCGATTTCGACGGTAGGCACGCTGCGGGCGGCGTGGGCGAAGACGCCGGCGATGAAGCCGGCCCCAACGAGGCCGAGGCGGAGCGTCATGGGCGGATGATGGCGGGGGCGGGCGCGGGCGTCGAGCGGTTCAGGTGCTGAGGATGGCGTCGAGGGCTGCTGCGGTATCAGAGAAGGCAGGGAGCACGGCATCGGCACCGGCGGCGCGGAGGTCGTCGGGGCTGTAGCGACCGGTGGCGACGGCGCAGCTGCGGGCTCCCAGGGCCCGGGCGGCCGCGATGTCGAGCGGTGTATCGCCGATGACGACAGCCCGGGCGGAGTCCGGTGCGGTGCCGGCGACCGTGGCGATGGCCCGGATGGCCTCGGCGACGAGGGCGGCGCGGTCGACGTGACGGTCGCCGAAGCCGCCGGCGGCGAAGCGGTGCCAGAGGTTGAAATGTTCGAGCTTGCGGCGGGCGCCCTCGCGGAGGTTGCCGGTGGCGAGGCCGAGTGCCGGGACGCGGGCCTGGAGGGCATCGAGGAGGGGTTCGACGCCAGGGAGGATCTCGCCGCCGCGCGCGGCGAGCGAAGCCGGGAGGGCGCGGAGGTAGGCGTGGAAGATGGGGTCGACGAAGGAGCGATCGGCGCCGAGGCTGTCGAGGATGCCTTCGATGATGGCGCGGTCGGTGCGGCCGTCGAAGCGAATGCCGGCGGTGGCATCGGCGATGCCGAGGACTTCCTCGAAGGCGGCATCGAAGGCAGCGCGGCCGACGCCGCGGGTGGTGATGAGGGTGCCGTCGATATCGAAGAGGATGAGCGGGGGCACGCGGGGAAGTGTAGGGGGTGGGGAGCGCCGCTGCGGTGAGCGGGATGGCACTTTCGAACGTTGTTCGATTTTGCTAGCATGCGCGCGACGCAGAGACGGAGGGACAGCACCGTGGCCGAAACCCCTACCCCGAGCACCCAGTCGGCGGACGTGCCGCTGGGGATTGCCCTGACGCCGCTGAACCCGGAGTACCAGCGCGACCCGTTCACCCTGCTCGATAAGGTGCGGGAGGCGGGCCGTGTGGTGTGGGACGAGCAGTTTGGGCGGTGGCTGGTGGCGAACTTCGAGGACGTGCACGCGATTCTGAACGACCGGGACCTGCTGGTGGATCCGCGGAAGGCGAACGAGAAGTCGTTCAATGCGATGTTCCGGCAGCGGGTGCTGGGCGAGGACCGGGAGCCGAGCATGCTGTTCCAGGACCCGCCGAACCACACGCGGCTGCGGAGCCTGGTTTCGAAGGCGTTCACGCCGCGATCGATCCAGCGGATGGCGCCGCGGATCGAGGAGATTGCGAACGAGCTGCTGGACCGGGTGGAGGGGCAGCAACGGTTCGACCTGATGGCGGCGTTCTGCCAGCCGTACCCGACGATCGTGATCGCGGAGATGCTGGGGGTGGACCCGAAGGACCAGGCGGACTTCAAGCGGTGGACGGATGACAGCGTGGCGGCCGGGTTCGACCCCTTCGCCAGCGAGGAGGTACGGCAGCGGGCGATGCAGGCGGGGCAGGAGCTCGAGGCATACCTGCGGCGGACGATTGCGGAGCGGCGGGCGGAGCCACGGGACGATTTAATTACGGCGATGCTGAAGGCGGAGGAGAACGGGGACTTCCTGAACGACGAGGAAGTGCTCTCGATGATTGGGCTGCTGCTGGCGGCAGGGAACGTGACAACGACGGACCTGCTGGGGAACGGGATGAAGAACCTCCTCCAGCACCCGGAGCAGGCGCAGCTGCTGCGGGAGCGGCCGGAGCTGATCGAGAACGCGGTGGAAGAGATGCTGCGGTTCGAGGGGCCGGTGACGTTTAGCGGCCGAATTGTGCCGGACGACCGCGTGATTGCCGGGTGCCCGATGAAGAAGGGGGACTCGATCACCGTGGCGCTGGGTGGCGCGAACTACGACCCGAAGCTGCACAAGGACCCGCACACGTTCGACGTGACGCGGGAGGACATTGACCACGTGGCGTTTGGGGGCGGGCGGCGGTACTGCCTCGGGGCGCCGCTGGCGCGGCTCGAGGCGCAGATTGGGGTGCGGGTGCTGCTGACGCGGTTCCCGAACCTGCGCCTGGCACCGCAGGAGCTGAAGTGGAAGCGGGTACCAGCCTTCCGGGGGCTCGAGGAGCTGATCGTCGAGGTGTAGTCAGCCGACGCCGGGGTTGACCGGGGCATCGCCGATGACGCCGGCCTCGCGCAGCGCGGCGATGCGGGCATCATCGAGGCCGAGGAGGCCGCGGAGAATTTCGTCGTTGTGCTCGCCGAAGAGGGGGGCGTGGCGACGTGGCCAGGGGTCCGCCTCGCGGAGGCGCCAGGCGGTGCGCGGCTGCTTCCAGGGGTGCATGCGCGGGTGGGGGAGCTCGACCCAGAAGCGACGGGCCTCGAGGTGGGGATCCTCGTGGATGGTGACGGTATCGAGGACGCGCCCGGCGGGGATGCCGGCGGCGGCGAGGAGCTCGAAGGCGGCCTGGGGGTCGCGATCGGCGAGGGCAGCGGCGAGGCGCTCGTCGATGGTGTCATTCGGCGATGCACCCGGGGGGATCGCGGGATCGATGCCGAGGAGGCTGGCGGCGCGTTCCCATTCCTCACGCGTGCGGAGGGTGATGGCGAGCCACTGCTCCTCGCCGGCGCAGCGGTAGACGCCCTGGGCGAAGGCGCGGGGGTCGCGATTGCCGCGGTGGACCGGTGTCTCGTGCCGAAGGGAGGCGGCGACGAAGGCCTCGCCGATGAGGGAGGCGAGGACCTCGCGCTGGGCAAGGTCGATGAAGGTGCCGCGGCCGGTACGCCGGCGCTGGACCAGGGCGAGGGCGACGGCTGCGGCGGCGGCCTTGCCGGCGACGGGATCGCCGTAGGAGATGCCAGTCTTGAAGGGGACACCATCGTCGCCATAGCCGGTGAGGGAGGCGAGGCCGCTCATCTGCTCGATGATGGGGCCGAAGCCGACGTGGTGGCGCTCGGGGCCGGTTTTGCCGTAGCCGGCCATGGAAACGAGGATGATATCGGGGCGGGCCTGGCAGAGGACGTCGTAGCCGAGCTGGAGGTTATCGAGGACGTCGGCGCGGTAGTTTTCGATGACGACGTCGCAATGGGGCACGAGGGCGAGGAAGGTCTCGCGGCCGAGCGGGTGGGCGAGGTCGAGGGTGAGGGACTTCTTGTCGCGGTTGTAGTCGTTGAAGTAGTAGGAGGAGTTCCAGGGCTCTTCGACGCCGGGCTGGGGGATGAGGGTGCGGATGTTGTCCCAGGCGCGCGGGGACTCGATTTTAATCACCTCGGCGCCCATTTCGGCGAGGATGCGGGTGGCGTAGGGGCCGGCCCACATCATGGTGAGGTCGGCGATGCGGATGCCTTCGAGGGGGAGGCGCTTCACGGGCGCGCCTCCCAGCGGGCGATGGCTTCGGCGGCGTCGCCGGGCTCCGTGAGCTGGCCGGTTCGCCACGGGAGGCCGAGGAAGGGTCGGCCGGGAATGCGAGCGAAGCCCTGGGGGGTTTCGACGGTTTCGAAGAAGCCGCGCTCGGTGAGGGAGGGGTTCTCGAGCAGTTCGAGGGGGGTGACGACGGCGCCGATGGGGACGCGATGGCGGACGCCGAGCTCGAGGAGCTCGGCCTTCGTGCGCTCGGCGAACCAGGCGTAGAGCTTGGCCTGGAGCTCGTCGTCGTGGTTGGGGCGCTCGAGCGGATCGCGGAAGCGCGGCTCCTCGAGCTCGGGGTCGGCGAGGAGGGAGAAGAGGGCAGGGACCTGGCGCTCGAGGGCGCAGACGCCGGCGTAGCCATCGGCGCAGGGGTAGAGGCCCCAGGTGGCGCGGACGTGGTTGCCGGAGCGAATGGAGACGGCCCCCTCGTAGGCGCCGCGAGGCCCGTAGAGTTCGAGCATGCCGGCCATGCATTCCTGGAGGGAAATGTCGATCCAGTCACCCTCGCCGTGGACGAGGGCGCCGAAGTGGGCGGTGATGGCGGCGCCGGCGGCATCGAGGCCGCCGAGGTAGAGGGCCTGGCTACCACCGGTGACGAGCGGCTCGCGCTGGTGCATGCCGGTGAGGGACATGATGCCGCCCATGGCAAAGGCGGTGATGTTGGTGGCGGGGAAGGCGGCGTAGGGGCCGTCCTGGCCGTACGGGGTGATTGAGACGATGACGAGCGCGGGGTGCTCGGCGCGGAGGCGGGCGGGGTCGAGGCCGCGCGCGGCGAGGGCGCCCGGCGGGCCATCCTCGATGATGATATCGGCGTGGGCGGCGAGGGCTGCGAGGGCGCGATCGTCGGCGCGGACGCGCTGCTTGGCCGGCAGGAGGTAGGTTGCCTCGTCGGAGGTGAGGGCCTCGGCAGCGGGCTCGGCGCGGACGACATCGGCGCCGAAGCCGGCGAGCCAGCGGGCGGCGAAGGCGGCGGGGATGCCGCCGCCGATTTCGAGGACACGGACGCCGTGGAGGGGGAGGGGTACTGCGGTGGTGTGGGCTTCCATCGCCGCGGGATTGTACGCCGGGCGGCGGCCCTGGTCAGTCGAGGACGACGTCGCCGAGGGGTTCGCGGGGGACGTCGTCGTTAGCGTTGATCATGTGGCGGGCGAGGACGGCGAGCCGTTCGAACACGGGATCCTGGACCTCGCGGGGGATGCCGGCTTCGTCCCAGGCCTCGCGCATGAGGCGGAGCCAGCGGCCGGCGGCGCGCTCATCGATGATGAAGGGGAAGTGGCGGCGCCGGAGGCGCGGGTGCCCGTAGCGTTCGCTGTAGCGGGGAGGGCCGCCGAGCCACTGCTCAAAGAACCAGGCGAGCTTCTGCTTGCCGGGCTCGAGGTCCTCCGGATAGAGGGGGCGCAGGATGTCGTCCTGTTCGACGCGGGCGTAGAAGGCCTCGACGATGCGGCGGACGCCCTCGGTGCCGCCGACGGCGAGGTAGGGGGGTGCGGGCGCGTGGTCCTGGGTGGTCACGTGGTGATGATAGCCCGGGCGGCGGGCGCGGGGGTGGCCGAGCGGGTAAGATGGGAGTGGCCGGCCGGCGGCCGGTGTGCGCCCTCGTAGCTCAATCGGATAGAGCAGCTGACTTCGGATCAGCAGGTTGTGGGTTCGAGTCCTGCCGAGGGCGCCAGCTCCTACGGCGTTTCCTGCCAGCGTTCGCGGTGGACGAGCTCTTCGAGGGGCCTGCGGCGGCGCGCGACGGCCGGGGGCGGGCCCGCACGCTCGGGGTCGAGGTAGCCAAATCCGATGACGCGGTTGATGAAGACGCCGGGCGGGATGCCGAGGAGTTCGCGGACGCGTTCTTCGGGGAGGTGTGCCGGGCAGGAGCCGATGCCGTCGTTCCAGGCGGCGAGCATCATGTTCTGGGCGGCGCGGCCGGCATCGAAGGGGTGCTCGTGGACCTGGGCGATGACGATGATGATTGCGGCATCGGCGAGCCAGCGGGCCATGGGGCTGGTCTCAGCGAGAGCGCGCTTGCCTTCGGGCGATTCGACGACGACAAAGCGGTTGGGCTCGGAGTTTTTTGAGCTGGGCGTCATGCGGCCGGCCTGGAGGATGCGCCGGAGCGATTCAGCGGGGATGGGCCGGGGGAGGAAGGCGCGCCGATCGCGCTTGGAGATGGTGCCGCGGTAGAGGTCCATGGGCGGAATTGTACGCGGGCCGCGGGTGCGGGTGGTTGACGGCGGGCGCGGAGGGGGCAAGACTCACGGGGCCCCTCATCGTGGGCGGGTTCGCCCGGGGGGAGCCTGAGCGCGAGGATTGGGAGATGGCAGCGACGCCCCCGGGCGAACTGATTGACGTTGCGGCACTGGAGCGGTTCATCAACGAGCGGGTGCCGGGTGAGCGGGGGCCGATTGCGGTCGAGAAGCACGTTGCCGGGTTTTCGAATGAGACGTTCTATGTGACGCGCGGGGAACAGCAGTGGGTGCTGCGCCGACCGCCGCGGGGGCCGCTGCTGCCGACGGCCCACGATGTGATCCGGGAGTACCGGTACATCGCGGCGCTACACGGGCGGGCGCGGGTGCCGCGGCCGGTGGCGGTGTGCGAGGACCCGGGCGTGATTGGCGCGCCGTTCTACCTGATGGAACGGTTGGACGGGACGGTCATCCGGGCGGAGGTGCCGGCGGCGTACGACACGCCGGAGGGGCGGCGGCGGGTGGCGGAGGAGCTGGTGGACGCGCTGGTGGAGCTGCACGCGGTGGACTGGCAGGCGGCGGGGCTGACGGGCAAGGGGGAGACGTACCTGCCGCGCCAGGTGGAGCGGTGGGCGAAGCAGTGGGAGCTGACGCGACCGCGGACGCGGGACCTGCCGGGCCTGGACGAGGCGACGGCCTGGCTGCGGAAGCGGATCCCGGCGGAGGCGGACGTGGCGGTGGTCCACGGCGACTACAAGCTGGACAACGTGATCTTTGCGCAGGATGGGCCGCGACTGCTGGGCATCCTGGACTGGGAGATGGCGACGATTGGGGACCCGCTGGCCGACCTGGGGTGGCTGCTTTCGACGTGGGGGGACCAGGGGGACCCGCCGGGCACGCGCCAGCTCAACAATCGCTCGACGCTGACGGAGCTGCCGGGCTTCCCGACACGGGAGGAGATGGCAGCGCGGTACGAGGCGAAGAGCGGGCGTTCGATGAGGCACTTTGGGTTTTACAGCGTGCTTGCGGTGTACAAGATGGCGGTGATCCTGGAGGGGCTGTACATGCACTACCTGGAGCAGACCGCCTCGAACCCGGGAGCGGCTGAGTTCGAGTGGTACGTGCCGGTGCTGATCGACCGGATGCATCGACTGATGGGGGAGTCGTAAATGGGAGAGAAGCGTCTTTCGCTTTCGGTGCCGCTGGACGGCGTTTCGCTGCGTGAGCACCCGGAGATCTGCCAGGAGGCTGAGCGGCTGGGCTACACGGACGCGTGGTCGTACGAGGTGGACGCGATTGATGCGTTCACGCCGCTGGCGGTGATTGGGCTGCACACGAACCTGCGGCTGGGGACGGCGATCGCGAACGTGTACACGCGGGGGCCGGCGACGCTGGCAGAGACGGCGGCGGGGGTAGCCGAGGTGGCGCCCGGGCGGTTCAACCTTGGGATCGGCTCGGGGTCGCAGCCGATTGTGGAGCTGTGGAATGGGGGGAAGTTTCGGAAGCCTGCGACGCGGGTGCGGGAGATGGCGATTTTCCTGCGGAAGGCGTTCGCGGGTGAGCGGGTGGTGTTTGAGGGGGAGACGTTCCGGGTGGACGGCTTCCGGATGAGCAAGCCGCCGAGCCAGCCGATCCCGGTGCACATCGCGGCGCTGCGGGAGGGGATGCTGCGGGTGGCCGGGGAGGTTGGGGATGGTGCGATCATCAACTGGCTTTCGGCGGAGGATGTGAAGAAGAGCGTGGCGGTGGTGCGGGAGGCTGCGCGGGCTGCCGGCCGCAACCCGGAGGAGGTGGAGATCACGGCGCGGCTGATGGTGTGCATCGACCCGCCGGGCCCGGAGGTGGCGCAGCTCCAGCGGCGGCACCTGAACGCGTACCTGAACGTGCCGGTGTACAAGGAGTTCCACCGCTGGCTGGGGCGCGAGCCGCTATTAGCGGCGATGTGGAGTGCGTGGGAGAGCGGCGATCGGAAGGGTGCGCTCGCGGCCGTGCCAGATGTAGTGGTGGATGACCTGTTCGTGCACGGGACCGCCGAAGAGCGGAACGCGCACGTGAAGCGCTACCTGGAGGCCGGGGTGGACACGGCGTTCCTGCAGTTCATCTCGTTCGACCCGGACCCGCAGGTGCGGCGGAAGCGGGTGCTGCAGGCCATGCGGGAGATGTCACCGAAGGCCGCGGGGCTGTAGGGACCGGGGAACCGCCGCTCAGACGTTGAAGAGGATGTGCAGGACGTCGCCGTCCTGGACGATGTACTGCTTGCCTTCGGTGCGGAGGAGTCCGCGCTTCTTGGCCTCGGCTTCGCTGCCGGCTGCGAGGAGGTCCTCGCAGCGGATGACTTCGGCGCGGATGAAGCCACGCTGGAGGTCGCTGTGGATTTTGCCGGCGGCTTCGGGGGCGGTCGCGCCGGCGGGGATGGTCCAGGCGCGGCACTCATCGGGGCCGGCGGTAAGGAAGGAGATGAGGCCGAGGAGGTGGTAGCTGGCGCGGATGGCGCTGGCCATGCCGCTTTCGGTGACGCCGGCGGCGGCGCGGAACTCGGCCGCTTCCTCTTCGGAGAGCTCGTTGAGGTCCATCTCGAACTTGCCGCACATGACGGCGACGTCGCGGTCTGGCCCCTGGTAGCGCGCGCGGTAGGCGGCTTCGAGTTCGGCACGGCGGGGGAGGTCGGCCTCGCCGATGTTGATGAGGAGGAGGAGCGGCTTGGCGGTGAGGAACTGGGTGCCTTCGAGGAGGTGGCGGTCGTCGTCGGAGAGCTGCTGGGCGCGGATGGGTGTCTCGGCTTCGAGGCCGGCCTTGAGCCGTTGGAGGAGCTCCTTGAGGCGGAGGGGGCGTTCGCGTTCGCCGGCCTTCATGGAGCGGATCTCGGTTTCGAGGCGCTGGAGGCGGCGCTCGATGATGGCGAGGTCGGCGAAGGCGAGTTCGAGGTCCATGACCTGGATGTCGCGGTCGGGGTCGATGGTGCCCTCAGGGTGGGGGACGGCGTCGTCGTGGAAGGCGCGGACGACGTGGATGAGGGCATCCATGCGGGCGAGGTCGTTGATGAACTTGCCGGCGGGGCCTTCGCCGCGGCCGAAGGATTCGCCGGCGGCGGGGAAATCGACGTACTGGATGGTGGCGTAGGTGACTCTTTTCGGGCGATAGAGGCGGGCGAGGGCATCGACGCGCTCATCGGGGACGTTGACGACGCCGATGTTGGGCTGGCTGGAGGAGGAGTAGGCGCCGACCTGTGCGGAGCCGCGGGTGACGGCGTTGAAGATGGTGGTCTTGCCGGAGCGGGCGAGTCCGATGATGCCGAGCTGCATGGGTTTAGCGTGGGGCGACGGTGGCCAAGGGGGAAGAGGGGGCATCGTCGCCGGCGAGAGTGGCGGCGAGGCGCTGGAGCCACTCGAGGCGGAGGCGGTGCCAGCGGGATGCGAGGCCGCTGGAGCTGGGAATGACCCAGGGGATGGTGGCGCCGATGCGCTCGGGCTGTTCGCCGTAGGGGCGCCGGGCGAGCTCCGCGGCGGGGAGGCCGAGGGCGTGGCGGCCGAAGTGCTGGTAGATGCCGCGGCCGCTGAAGCAGGCGATGCGGGGCTGGAATTCGAGCAGTTCGGCGTGGAGGCGGCGGGCGCCGGCGACGATCTCGGCAGGGGTGAGGTGCTCGGCGCGAACGGTGGGCCGGCAGCAGAGGTCGGTGAAGCCGATGCCGGCCTCGAGCGGGAGGCGCCGGTCATCGGCGGGGCCGACGGGCCGAGCGACGAGCCCGGAGGCGGAGAGGTGGGCCCAGAACCGGTTGCCGGGGCGGGCGTAGTAGTGCCCGGCTTCGGCGGAGGAGATGGCGGGGTTGTAACCGATGAAGACGACGCGGAGGCCCGGCGCGAGGAGGTGGGGGAGGGAGCCGGGGTGGGCGCAAGGGATGGCCGTCACTGGAGAGCGAACCGGACGCGGGGGTTGGCGAGGTGGAGCGCTTCGAGCTCGAGGGGCTCGTGGGCCCGGGCGATGGGGCGCTCGACGACGAAGTGGAGGTCGACGGTGGAGGTGCGCCCGAGCGGCGGGGCGATCCCGGGTTCGCCATCGGTGGTTGCGCTGCCCGCGGGGAGCCAGTTTTCGATGCCGCGGACTTCGAGGGTCCAATCGGCGAGGGTGGCGTCCCAGGTCTTATTGGAGGTGATAGTGAGGCGGACGGTGACGTCGCTGCGGACCATGCCCGGGGAGGGCTCGCCGAGCGGTTCGGAGGGGATGCTGGCGGCGACCACAGCGATGGTGCGGCCGTCGCCCTCGTAGACGGCGCCGGCGGGGATCTTTTCTTCGCCGTAGATGCTGCGGAGGATGGGCGGGAGGGCGTAGAGGCCGACCATGAGGCCGACGAGGACGCCGATGACGGCGCCGGCGGCGATGCAGCCGGTGCGGCCCTGCTTATCGGGCGAGGGCTGCTCGAGAAGGACGCGGCGGGCCGGTTCGGGCTGGCTCACGTAGACGTACGGTACGGCCGCGGGTGGAGGGGGTTCAACCGCGGTGCGGGTGGGGCAGGATGCCCGTAGAATCTGCGGGCGTGACCGACCCACTCCCGCGCGAGGAGATCCTGCAGCAGGCGTACGCCCTCGGCATCGACCAGCAGGGGGGTACGCTGGCGACGACCCACGCGGAGGACGGGACGCCGTACGTCACGTTCGTGCTGTTCCACCTGCGGCCGAATGGCGAGGTGCTGTTCGGGAGCGGCACGCGGCCCCAGCACACGCGGAACATCCGGGCGACGCCGGAGGTTTCGTTCCTGGTGGACAACCGCGAGGTCATCAGGACGGACTGGACCGCATTCCAGCGGGTGGTGATCGAGGGGCGGGCGGAGGAGGTGGCGAAGGAGTCGCCGGAGTACACACCGCTGCTCCAAGAACTAGAGACGAAGAACCGGATGGCGGCGGTGTTTACCGACCGGGGCATCCTGTTCCGGATACGACCGCGGCGGCTGATTTTGATGCGGGGGTTTGAGGCGACGCGGCACATCGTGGATTTTGGGGGCGAAGCCTCGGAGTGAGCGGGCGCTAGAATCGTCGGCATGGACTACCGGGAGGCGATCGAGTACCTGCTCGGGCTGAGCGATATGGAGCGGGGCTACCAGGCCTCGGCGAATCCGACGATGAGCCTGGCTTCGGTGCGATCGCTGCTTGCGCGCCTGGGGGACCCGCACCTCGGGCGGCCGACGGTGCACGTGACGGGCTCGAAGGGGAAGGGCAGCACTTCGGCGATGGTGGAGGGTATTCTGCGGCAGGCCGGCTACCGGACTGCGCTTTACACCAGCCCGCACCTGCATTCGTTTACGGAGCGGATTGCGGTGGCGGGCGAACCGGTGAGCCCGGGGGAGTTTGCGGCCGGGTTGGAGGCGATCCTGCCGGCGGTGGAGGATGAGCGAGCAGGCGTGCACGGGGACGTCTCGACGTTCGGCGTGCTGACGGCGCTGTTCTTCTGGCTGGCGCGGGCGCAGGTGCCGCGGGTGGAGTGGCAGGTGGTGGAGGTGGGCCTGGGCGGGACGTTCGATGCGACGAATGTGTTCGAGGCGACGGACGTTGCGGTGATTACGCCAATTTCGCTGGAGCACACGCAGATCCTGGGGAGCACGACGACGGAGATTGCGCGGGACAAGTCGGGGATCATCAAGCCTGGGACGACGGCGGTGGTGGCACGGCAGCGCGACCCGGCGGTATTGGAGGTAATCCGGGAGCGGTGCGCGGAGGTTGGGGGGGAGCTGGTAGATGTCGGTGCCCGGTATGCCGTGGAGGTGGCCGAGGTGCACCCGTGGGGGCAGCGGGTGGTGGTGCGGCGGGTGGATGGGAGCGAGCTGGAGCTGCGGACGCCGATGCTGGGGCGGCACCAGGCGGAGAACGTCGCGACGGCGGTGGCGGTGGCTGACGCGATTCGCGCGCGGGGCCACCGGCTGGACGAGCGGGATGTGGTGGAGGGGATCGCACGGGTGCGGGTGCCTGGTCGGCTGGAGGTGATGGGACAGCGGCCGCTGATGGTGGCGGACGGGGCGCACAACGGGGAGAGCGCTGCGGCACTGGCGGCGGCGTTGAAGGAGTGTTTTCGCTGGAAGCGGTGTTTCCTGGTGATTGGGGTGACGCGCGATAAGAACCTGCGGGCGATTGGGTTCGAGCTGGCACGGCTTGCGGAGCTGATTGTCTGCACGGGGTTTCGGAACCCGCGGTCGATGGACCCGTACGTGATGATCCAGGAGATCGGGTTCCTCGGCCCGCCGGCGGTGGCGGAGGAGACGGTGCCGGCGGCGATTGAGACTGCCCTGGCGCATGCGAATGAGGAGGACCTGGTGTGCATCACGGGGTCGCTGTATGTGGTGGCGGAGGCGCGGGAGGCGATCCTGGGGGAGAGCGTGGTGCGAGACGATTAGCGCCAGCCAAACTTTATCCCAGTTGCAAGATTTTTCCTATGGTATACATCGCTCTCATCAATGGCAGGAGGGCGATGGTATGGGTTACACGGCTCGGCGCAGAGGGGCCCGGATGGTTGGCCGACGGCAGGTCCTGGCGGGAGGGATCGCGGGAGTTCTCGGCGGCGTCGCCTTCCTAGCGGGAGCGTGCGGGGGCGACGACGATGAGGAGGAGTCGCCCGACGACGCTGGAACGCAGCTGACGCCGACGGCCCCGACGCCGGACACGACGGAGAAGCCTGTTCGCGGCGGGACGTACCGGCTGATGGGCGGACCGATTGGTTCGCTCATCGATATTCACCGGACCAACACTCCCTGGGAGTCAGCGTTTCTCTGGCACTGGTGCGGCAACTTCCTGATGCGCTTCCAGAAGACG
>FWPV01006609.1_pt1 | contig 12422 bp, 13 predicted proteins | sample 2228371 | NCBI WGS metagenome assembly FWPV01 (sample SAMEA103939776, study PRJEB20133) | metagenome | reverse complement strand
CACGTGAACTGGTTCCACTTTGCCCTTTTTGCCGCACAGGTCAATGATCATATTGGCCAGGTCAAGGATGCTGATCTCGCTGCCGGTGCCAAAGTTGATGGGTTCGGTCAGCGGTTCGGGATGATTGAGGATCAGGTCATACGCGCGCACGGTGTCTTCGACATACGTGTAGTCGCGCGTTTGCAAACCATTGCCATAGATAATGGGCGGCATTTCGCCCAAGACGCGGCGGGTAAAGATCGAAATGACGCCGCCATAGCCCAGGTCGCGCTGGCGCGGGCCGAAGGTGTTGAACGAGCGCACAATCGAAATATCCATGCCATACGTGCGGATGTAGGCATAGCACATTCGATCCGCGGCAATCTTGCTGGCGCCGTATGGGTGGGGCGCGTTGAGCGGGTGTTCTTCATTGATGGGCACATGCAAGGCTGAGCCGTAGACTTCGCTGGTAGAGGCGTGGATCACTTTTTTCGTATCGTGGATGCGGGCCGCTTCGAGGATGTTTTGTGTGCCCAATACGTTCACCTCATAAGTCAGGCGCGGTTCGATGTATGAACGGTCTACGTGAACCTGCGCCGCCAGGTGAAACACCACGTCCACGTCGGACATCAACCGTTCCAGCAAATCAAAATCGCGCACGTCGCCTTTGATGAGCTTGAAATTGCGGTAATCGAGTAAATGTCTGACGTTCACCAGATTGCCGCTCATAAAATTATCCAGACAAATGACCGTATGTCCTTCACGAGTGTATTTGTCGCAAAGGTGGCTGCCGACAAAGCCGGCCCCGCCTGTAATGAGAATCTTCATGATTTATGCTCCTGTGCCAGTCGCAGGTAAATGCGCTCGACTTTTGCCATTTCTTTGTGATAGTTATTTCGTTCTTCGATGACCCGCCGATTGATTTGTCCCCACCGGGTGCGCAGGTCAGGATTTTTTAACAAATGGACGACCTTTTCGGCCAAAACGGTGGGACTTTTGAGGGGGATCAGAAAACCGCCTTCGCCGTCTTGGACCCATTGCCTGTTATCGCCAAAGTCGGTAATCACGACCGGCAGCCCGCATGCCATAGCTTCGGCTGTGCTGGCCGCCAGCCCCGCGTCGGAAAGCGATGTGGATACATAAACATCAGCCGAAGCCAGATAGCGCGGCAGGTCGCTGTTTGGAATCGCTCCCACAAACAAGATTTGCTCGGAGACACCCAACGAGGCAGCCAGGTTTTCCAGGTCATTGCGTTGCTCTCCATCGCCGGCAATAATCAACCTTGCCTGTGGCACCTGTTCCAGAATAAGAGGGGCAGCTCTGACCAGCGATTCTATATCGTACAATGGCCTCAGGCTTCGCAGCGAAATTACCATGGGCGCATCGGTGTCCAGGTGTAATTGGTTTCTTAAGCGAGCATCACGTTGTTCGGGCGCAAAACGGCGCGTGTCAGTGCCAAAGTAGATAACATCTATCTTTTCGCGCGCTGTTCCCAATTCTACCATTCTTTCAACCATGTGCTGCGCATCGCAGGTAATATGGTCGGCCCGCCTGAGCGCAAACTGGACAGCCCATTTCATCAGCGCCGATTTTTGCGGCGCAATGACGACATCCGATCCCCACGCTGTCAGAATGAAAGGGTGAATCCCTGTCAATGCACCCAGGATACCATTGTCGGAAACAAAGTGGGCGTGGAGGACATCCGGCGAGAGGTGGCGGATGATTCTGCTAATCTGAAGCAGCGTAGAAACCAGATTGAGTGCCCTGATGGGAGCCCAGCCACGCATAGCAGGCGAGAATTTGATTGTCCCTAGCTGGCGCATCACCGAAAGCGGCCAGAGCCTTATATTTGGGATTGCAGCTTCATCGCCTTCAAAAGGGCGAAATGAGAGCAGGTGAACCTGATAGCCCTGCTCAGCAAAATACCTGACCCATCGCTGAGTGTGCACCGAATTTGCATCAGCGAGATAGCATAGCTTGAGCTTACCGGCGGCGTGTTCTTTATAAACCGTTTGTGTCTGGCTCATACCCCTTATCTCCACCCCACCTATGCCGCGCCGGTCAACTTGAAAGTCAATGTGTCCCACCCGCGTTGCGCATAAGCCAACAACCACTTTTTTTCATCTTGGGTCAAGATAGTGCGGGATAGGAACACAAGCAATGTAAATGTCAGGGTGCCCAACGCCACTTTGATAAACAAGGAGATTAACGGCGGTTCGAGCCGAATGTACCAGCCCACTGCAAAAGCGAGCGTCAGGCAAACAGCAAGTATGAACAAGGCTTTCCATTGATGACCTACTGGAAATATCTTTTCCATTACCACATATAACAGAATATCCATCAAAAGATAAGCTGCTACAGTATCAATGGCGGCTGCCCAAATCCCCCACCGCGGCATAAGCACAAGATTAAGTCCCACATTGACAAGTGCCGCCACAATGAGCACGATTGAGGTCATCTCTGGCCTTTTGATTAACAGCCCGGCCAGCGACCCCGAAATGGTGGCAAAGTAAAGCAAATACGACAAAGTAATGACAGGCACAAACTTGACAGCTTCAAGATACCTTTCGTGCGCGCCCAGGCTGGCGATGGCTGCCCTCACCAATTCGCCGCTGCCCAGCGCAATGATGAGATAAACCACGCCGCCTGCCAGGCAATAATAAATAATTAATCGGCGCAGCAGCGCTTTGGTCTCGAACGCCGGCTTCCTGGCGGCATAACCAAAGAAAAAAGGATCGATCAACAAACTGGCGGGCGTAGCCAGAACGATCTTGAAAATCTGCGCAAAGCTATAAGCCAGTGAATAAATACCCACCGCTGCCTCGCCAGCAAACCGCAGCAACAACAGCCGGTCAGAGACCTCTAATCCCCACATGGCCATGCCGCTAAAAATATAAGGCAATCCCAACCGCAACAACTCCTTGAACACTGAGAGATCAAAGCGCAGCGAGGCGTATTTGAGCGAAAAGGGCAGCATCAGACCGGCGGTCAGCGCGCCAGCGATGGCGCTCGATTCGAAAAAGCCTTGCACGTTTCTTTGCAAGAGAGCAATAAAAACCAGCTTGGCGACAAAGTCAACCAGAAAGGTGAGCAGAGAAAAACTGACATACAATCCGGCTTTTTTTTCAAGCCTGAAGATGGTAAAGGGAACTTGTTGCAATTGGGTGAAGATAAAGCTGATACTGAGGATTCGGATAGGGGACTCGACACCCCCGCGCTGAAAGAGCCACTGGGATAGCAAAGGAGCTTGAGTAAACAAAATAAAACTGCTTGCGCAAGCGACGCCGAGATACCACAGCCAGGTAGTCCCTACTAATCCTTGTCGGGCGGCACCTTCCCGTTCATAATACAGACGAATCAGGCCGTTCATGACTCCAGCGTTAACCAGCAGGCCAAGCAAAGTATAGGCTACAGTTAACGAGGAGATAACTCCATACTGGTCGGGCGTAAAGAAGCGCATATAGAGCGGCAAGAGCAAAAATCTCAGGGCGCTTTGCAGGATATTGCCTACGCCGTAAATCAGAAACTTGGACAGCACGTTTTTAAGCACCGGGACTCTTGCCGCTCGACTGGCGCAGAAACTCGTTAGCTGTGCCTGCAATGGGGACGATTTCTTTTTTGCTCCCAATCCACAGCCCGCCGGCGGGAGCATTGGGGTCATCTACCAGATTGCCGGCCAGAAGCACTTGATGAGGATAAAGGCTGAATGGCTTGTGATAGTACCGCCTTGCAGCGTCGTGAAGCACTACTGCCCCCTCATCTTTCACAAGCTGGTATGCCTTGACCAGGCAATCAGCTCTTGCACGCCCATCAACCAGGATAAAGTCAAATTGCCCAAATCGCTCGGGAAATTCAATATAATCCTCAAAGTCAGCATAGGTTCCATCTTCATACACATCTGACGGTGTGGAATGGTTGGGTGGAATGTGAAAAAGGCGAATCGGCAAGTCGGCGTAAGGTCTGCTCCCAAAAATTCGGATTACAGGGTCAATTACTCCAAGCCCTGCGCTCGAAAGTTGCGCGCGGAGATAGAGGGTTTCCCAGCCATGAGGAATCTGACGTTGAGAGAGAGGGGCAGCTTGCAGAAGAGCCGACATCGTTTGACACCATTTTCGATCGTGTTCGACTGAAATCCACTCTGCGCCGCGGGGTAAAAGTTTAGAGAACCAAATCGTACTATAACCTGCTCCCCACTCTAAACAACGAACAGGCTGCAGTGTTTGCAGCAAATCCTCAATGATGAGAATTTCTGCATCGGTCATGTAGGGTTTGATGATTTTCTTTGCGAACAATAACTTGCTCAATATCATTTGCGCACATCTATCAGGGGAAGAGCCATTTGAACGAGTCGCCCTTAAGGAAAATCCGTTTATTCCATCGTCATTACCTGCCTCAGCCCCTCAACCAGCGGCGTGCTGATCTGGAAGCCAAGGGCAGCGGTGATGCGATCATTATCTCCAACGCTGTGGACGACATCGCCCGCGCGCGGCGATTGAAAGAGCGGCGTTAGCGGCTTTCCCGCCAGCTGGCTGAATATCTCCACGAGGTCCAGCAGCGATATGCGGGATTGGGAAGCCACATTGAAGATTTGCCCGATTGCCTCTTGTCGCTCGCACACCAGCAGGTTAGCGCGAACCACATCGCTCACGTGCACAAAGTCGCGTGTTTGCAAGCCGTCGCCATAGATGATAGGCGACTGACCGGCCTTGATGCGCGCGATGAACCTGGGAATGACCGCAGCATACTCGCCGTTGGGATTCTGGCGCGGGCCATACACATTAAAGTAGCGCAGGCACACCGTGGGCAGGCCATAGGCAGAGTTGAACGCCAGGCAACACATCTCGCCGGCCAGCTTGGAAGCTGCGTAAGGCGAAAGCGGTCGCGCGGCGGCTGTCTCTTTTAACGGCAGGTCATCATTATCGCCGTAGACTGAGCACGAGCTGGCAAATACAAAGCGTTTCACCTTTGCGTGATGCGCAGCCAGCAGCACGTTCAATGTGCCGTTTACATTCACAGCATGGGTCGTCAACGGGTCAGCCACCGATTGAGGCGGGCTGACGATGGCGGCGTGATGCAATACGTAATCAACGCCATTCATGGATTGCTGTACTTGCTCGATGTTGCGAATGTCGCCCTCGATAATTTCGACCTTATCTTGAACGCCGCTCAAGTTTTCCATCTTGCCGCTCGAAAAATCGTCCAGGATGCGTACTCGCTCGCTCCGCCTGACGAGCGATTCAACCAGATGCGAGCCGATAAAACCGGCCCCGCCAGTCACAAGATACAAACTCATTTCTCCTCTTTTTCCAATACGAGTGCCACCCGCCCGGCTGTGTGTCCATCCCCATACAGCGGCGGGCGCGCGGGCGGCGGCGTAAATGTCCGCGCGGCCCGAACGATGCGCGCCGTGTCCGCGCCTGCTAACACATTCCACCCCGCCTGTACCGTCTCGACCCATTCCGTTTCATCGCGCAACGTGACGCACGGCACACCCAGCCAGTACGCTTCTTTTTGAATCCCACCCGAATCGGTCAGGATCATCCGCGCTGATTGCATCAAGCGCACCATGTCCAGATAACCCACCGGATCTATCGTTTTCACGTTCAACGTCAAACGTTCCGCGTTCAACACCTTGCGTGTGCGCGGATGAACCGGAAAGACAATCGTCTCGCCGATTTCGGCAAAAGCAATCAGGATATTATTCAGGCGCGTGGCGTCGTCGGTGTTTTCGGCGCGATGAACGGTTGCCAGCAAATAACCTTTGTCGGTCAACCCCAGCCGCGCCAGGATGTCCGAACGATGGCGAGCGCGTTCGGCGGCAAAGATGAGCGCATCGGCCATCACATCGCCCACCAGATGGACGCCGCGCGTGATGCCTTCGGCGGCCAGGTTATCTACCGCCGTCTGGCTGGGACAGAACAACACATCGGATACGTGGTCGGCCACAATGCGGTTGATTTCTTCGGGCATCGCGCGATTGAAACTGCGCAGGCCGGCCTCGACGTGCGCGAGCTTGATGTGCAGCTTGGCAGCGGCCAGTGCTCCCGCCAGCGTCGAGTTGGTATCGCCGTAAATCAACACCCGGTCCGGTTGCTCTTTCAGCAGGACCTCCTCGATGCGTATCAGCATTTCGCCGGTCTGCGCGCCGTGCGTCCCAGACCCGACGCCGAGATGATACTCGGGTTCGGGAAGGTCGAGTTCTTGAAAAAAGACCGCCGACATGTTTTTGTCATAATGCTGGCCCGTATGCACCAGAATGTCGGTGTGATGTTGCCTGAGCGCGCGGCACACCGGCGCGGCTTTGATGAATTGTGGACGTGCGCCGACGACGGAAACGATTTTCATTGCGGGTCTCTTGATATACGAAAGGTGACGGTTCCGCCGCCGGTATAACGGTGCGCGTCGAGACATTGAACATAAGCCGCGCCATCAGGCCCGCTCAATCCCAATTCAACCGGCGTTATCCCCCGGCTCAGCGAGACATAATAAGGCGCAATGGCTTGTAAGGCGTGCATGCAAAGAGAACGGTCGCTTGAAAGCAAATAGCCTTTGCGGATGAAAAAACGATCGCCGCATTGATAGACGGGACAATGTCCTTGAATGTCGGCAACCTGGATAATCAGATTATGGGCCTCTGTCATGGACTCCCTGTCCTATCCCATAATAAATCAATCCTGCCGAGCGCGCTTGTGTTGCGTCGAGAACATGTCGTCCATCAATCACAATCGGCGTGCGTAACGCCGTTTTGAGCGCAGCCAGGTCCAGAGATTTGTAGGCGCGATGCGCCACCATAATCACTGCTGCATCACATTCTCTGACGCGCTCTACAAGATTGCCCTGGTGCTGGACAACGTATGGATCGTGAATGGTGACCGTTGCGCCCCATTCGCGCAACCGCGCGATGAGTGTCTCGCTGGGACTATTGCGGGTGTCATCGCTTTCTTCCAGATAGGCATACCCCAGCACGGCGATGCGCGCCTGTTCGATGGGACGCCCAACCTGATGCAACGCCCGCGCTGTCAGGTCGGCCATGTGGAGCGGCATCCCATCGTTGACGGCGCGCGCGGCGGGGATCAGCCGCAGTGGGACCTGGTCGTTCACGCCGCGCGCCGCGGCCAGCAGCCACGGGTCTTTGGGGATGCAATGTCCGCCGACGCCCGCGCCGGGCAGGTGCATGTGGCGGTAGGGGCTTTTGTTGACCAGCTCGCGCACGCGCCAGACATCGCCGCCGGCGGCCTGGCAAATCAAGGCCACCTCGTTGGCAAAGGCAATCTGCACATCGCGGTAAGCGTTTTCGGTTGTCTTGACCAATTCAGCCGTGATGGGATCGGCCACATCAAGGTCCGCCTGCACGATGGTGCGATACAGCGCGACCATCGTTTGGGCCGTTTCGGGCGTGCCGCCGCCGCACACGCGGCTGACCGCGCGCAGGTTTGCCAGCAGCTTGCCGGGCATCACGCGCTCCGGGCACGCGCCCAGATAAAAATCTGCATTGACGCGCCTGCCAGAGGTTTCTTCGAGCAGGGGGCGCACCAGGCCGTCTACCGTGCCCGGTGCAACGGTAGATTCGACAATCACCAACGCGCCCGGTTTCATCACCGGTCCCAGGCCGCGGCACGCTGATTTGAGCGCCACGTATTGCGGCTTGTGTTGCTCATCCACCGGCGTTTCCACATCAATCAGCACAATGTCGGCGTGGGCCAGTTCCGCATAATCCGTCGTGGCGCGCAGGCGGCCGATGTCAACCGTCTCGCGCACCAGCTCGGCCAGGCCCGGCTCCTCGCCTTCGATGGGGCTGCGCCCGGCGTTAATCATCTCGACCCGCCCGGCTTTAATATCCAGCCCGATCACCTCAAAGCCCGCCTGCGCAAACATGCACGCCACCGGCAAGCCCACATAGCCCAATCCAATCACGCCGATTACCGCGCGGCGTTGTTCTATCTTGTCTCGCAATCCGTTTAACGTTCCACGTTCTGCGTTTAACGTTAAATGTTCCGCGCCTGAATGTTTCACGTTACACCTCGTACTCCACGTGATCTTCTCGCACCCGTGTGCGGTTAGGTTCGGATTGCAAATAGGTCATCAGGCGGTAAATTTGTCGTGAGGCTTTATCGGCGAGGTTATAAGCAGCATCAAATTGCTCCCGGCTGATGTATTTCCTGTCAAGGGCAATATACAACTGCGAGCGCACCTCGCCGGCCGAACCTTTGGCGCGGCCCAGTAAATCAACGAATAGAGCTTGTGTTCTCGATTCAAATCCTTCTGCAATGTTACTCATCACCGATACAGCGGCCCTCTGAATCTGCTCTTTTAATCCGTAATCCTTTGAAAACCGGCCGCTTTCCGTAAACTCGTAGATCAGATTTGCCAGCTGCCTTGCTGTCTGCCATGCCTCAATATCTTCAAAACGATTGATTGTCCCCATGTGTGCTCCATTTCACGCTCCAACGTTCTAACGTTCAACTTTCCAACGTTCTAACGCGATGCTCCACCCCCGACGCCACCACCGCCTGCGCCAGTTCCAGCGCGACCAGCCCATCTTGCCCGGTGACGGCTACCGGCGCATCACCGCGCACCGCCGCCAGGAAGGCTTCTTGCTCGGCGCGCAGCGGCTCTTTTTTGGCGACGACGTGGCGAATCATGCGCCCTTCGCTCACGCCGCGCAGCACGCGCATTGTGTCCCAGTCCGGGCCAACCGTCGTGGCGTTTTCAAAAAAGTACAGGTCTTGGGTCAGGTAATCCACGCGGAACATGCCGCGCTCGCCGGTGACGTATAGCTCGCGGATTTTGGTCGGCGTCAGCCAGTTGATGGTCAGCGTGCCAATCGCGCCATCGGCCAGCCGCACCAGCGCCGTCAACAGGTCTTCGCGCGTGCTGTGGATGCGCTGTTCGGTTTCGGCGTACACCCGCACGATTTCCGAGCCGCTGATGTAGCGCATGATGTCGAGGTCGTGCACGGCCAGGTCAATCACCACGCCCACATCTTTGACCCGCGCCGGGAAGGGGCCCTGCCGGTGCGCGTCTATCTGGAACACGCGCCCCAGTTCGCCGTTTGCCAGATGCGATTTGAGCGCGATGACGGCCGGGTTGAACCGCTCGATGTGGCCGATCATAAGTTTTACGCCGGCCTGTTCGGCGGCGGCAATGATTTGCCTGCCTTCTTCCACGCTGAACGCGATGGGCTTTTCGATCAGCAAATGAATTTTGCGCTGAATAACCTCCAGCGCCACGCTGAGATGGTCTACGGTTGGCACGGCGATGGTCGCCGCGTCGGGTTTTTGCTCGTCGAGCAATTGGACATAATCGCTATAGGCGCGCGTGTTGTAACGTTGCGCGACAGACTGGGCCGCGCTTAGGTCGGCATCGGCCACGCCCACCAGCTCGACATCGGCTAGCTCGGAATATACGCGGGCGTGATTGCGCCCCATCGCGCCCACGCCGATCACGGCAACCTTCATGGTTCTGCTCCCCGTAGGACAGGTTGCCCACCTGTCCTACATTTACAATTTATTTACCTCGGCCACGATGGTTTCCAAATCTGCCTGGCCCAGTTGTGGATGCACAGGCAGTGAAATCACTTCTTGCGCCAATCGCTCGGCGACCGGCAAGGAAACATCGCCCAGCCCCATCTCGACCAGGTGCGCCTGTTTGTTGGCCGGCACGGGATAAAAGATGCCCGTGCCCACGCCAGCCTCGTTGAGTTGTTTGACGGCGGCGTCGCGGTCGCGGCCCCTGTCCACGCGGATCGTGTACTGATGCCAGACGTGTCCATAGCCGGGGCGCACAGCAGGCGTGAGCACGCTTTTGATGTGCGCGTTGAGATAATCGGCGTTGGCGCGCCGCCGCGCGGTAAATTCTCCCAGCCGCTCGATTTGCGCCAGGCCGATGGCCGCGTGCAGATCGGTCATGCGAAAATTGTAACCCAGCATGTCGTGATAGTAACGTCGCTCCATGCCGTGATTGCGAAGCATGCGGCAACGCCGCGCCAGCGCATCATCGTTCGTCGTAATCATCCCGCCTTCGCCGCACATAATGTTCTTGGTGGCGTACAGGCTAAAGCAGCCCGTTCCAAAACTGCCGGCCACCTTGCCTTTAAAAGTCGCGCCCACGGCCTGACAGGCATCTTCGATGATGACCAGATGATGGCGGTCAGCGATGGCTTGCAACGCATCCATATCGCACACATAGCCATAGAGATGCACCGGCATAATCGCTTTGGTCCTGGGCGTGATGGCGGCCTCGATGAGCGCAGGGTTGAGATTAAAAGTATCTTCCTCAATGTCCACGAACACCGGTTTGGCGCCGGTGTAAATGATGCTGTTGACAGAGGCAATAAACGTGAACGGCGTGGTGATGACCTCATCGCCGGGGCCAATGCCGTGCGCCAGCAGCGCAATGTGCAGCGCCGTCGTGCCGGACGAGGTGGCAATGGCAAATCTTGTGCCACACACGGCGGCAAACTTTTCTTCCAGCTTGGCTGTGCGCGGCCCCTGCACCAACATGCCGGAATCCAGCACCTCCAGCACAGCCTGTTTTTCTGCGTCGCCGATGAACGGTTTAGAAATGGGAATCATTCAACTCCTCCGAAAGCCCTAAAAGTCTCCCCGACCTTTAGGGTTTGAATCGAGCCGCGCATAGTCGGCCTGGGGAATCGGAATCTCGGTCTTGCATTTGGGACATTTCATCAGAACGTATGGCATATTGTCGGTTGTCGGTCGTTGGTCGTCGGTGGTCAATTTCTCGCCACACGGACACACAAAGCCGTGCAAGCGGGCCGGGACGCCATAGACCAATCCGTAATCGGGCACGTCGCGCGTGACGACGGCGCCGGCGCCGATCATCGCCCATTTGCCGATGGTGATACCGCACACGATGGTGGCGTGCGCGCCGATGGAGGCGCCGACCCGCACCAGCGTCTTGCTGACGACCCAATCGGCCAGGCTCTTGAGCGAACCATCGGGATTGATGGCGCGCGGTTGGAGGTCATTGGTGAATGTGCAATGCGGCCCGCAAAACACGCCGTCTTGTAGCGTGACGCCGTGATAGACCGAAACGCCATTTTGGATTTTGACATTGTCGCCGATATGCACGTCAGAATCAATGTACACGCCCTTGCTCAAGATGCAATTGCGTCCGATCACTGCGCCTTCGCGCACCTGGCAATGCTGCCAGATTTTTGTCCCTGCGCCGATGCTGGCTTGCGGCGAAACATCGGCGGTGGGGTGAGAAAAGAAATCCCTGTTCATAAAGGCCCCTTACAAATTATCATTTTTGCGTAACAAGCGCAAAGAGCACAGAGGCAATAGTGATGTGTGAATTTTGCTTATACCGGCGACAAGAAGTGCTGGGCAGCATCCAGAAAAAAGGTAGCCTGGTCTATGGCTTGTTCAGCATCTTGCGCAAAATAGGTTTGTCCTGGCGTCAGGTCCGGCAAGCCGTTGGGGTAGCGAGTAGGAACGTAAAATTTATCCAACCATGCCGCTCGTTGCTGCCATTCCTCTAGATCAGAAATGCGATGCGGCTCCGGGTACTCCATGAGCAGCTTTTGGATAGAATGTCCCCACGGCTCATGTCCAATTAAATACCATAGCGCCTTGATAGATTTCTCTCCACACTGTTGCGCCATAAAGCAGGCATGGGAATACAAGTCGGCTGCCTGGAGCGCGTGCGCCGCGCGCAAATCTTCACGGGCCGTCTCTAACCAGCGTTCTGCTTCGTGGCGGTCTTTACTCTGACTCATAAATGATTCTCCCTTCGCGCAGGGCGGTCGAAATAAATGCCCGCTGCGACATGGCCGCTAATTCTTCCGGGGTATAAATCAATACATCCAGACCGCGGCCGGGCACGGCGCAGTTTAATTCGTACAAGAGACCATCGTAGCGATCTAGAAAGCGTTTGTCAGTTTGCTGGATGAGGATGAGATCAACATCGCTACGCCGTGATGTTTCGCCGCGCGCAAAAGAGCCAAATACAATGGCTTTTTGAACATTGTGTCGCCGCAAAACAGGCGCCAATTGCTTGCGCAGCCAAAGCAATTCATCAGTCACTCTGACCTCCCATCGCCCGGCCATTTTATCACAAAGCCAGTTCCTTCGGCCTGTAGTGTGGGCGCGTCTTGGCCGTTTTTAACCTGGATGTTTTGCTCCAGGCACGTCAGGCGCAAAATCTCGGCGGCCTCATCATCACCCTCGATGTAGACAGCCGTGTAACCGGCGCGGCGCACCTCAGCCAGGGCCTGTTGAGCAGCCTGACGCAATTCACGATACACACGCAAAGAAGCCTGCATATAACCGCGCGTGAGCCGAACCTTGAGCGCCAGGCCTGCCGGGGTGAGGAAATAGTGCAGTTTGCGCCGCTGGAGATGGGTGACTTTGACGTACCCCTTGTTGACCAGCCGCTTGACGTACCAGTTGACCTTGCCAACGGCCACGCCCAACTGCGTC
>FWPV01013284.1_pt1 | contig 12423 bp, 7 predicted proteins | sample 2228371 | NCBI WGS metagenome assembly FWPV01 (sample SAMEA103939776, study PRJEB20133) | metagenome | reverse complement strand
GCGCGCGCCTACCACGCCCCCGATCCCGACCTACTGCGGCGCTATATCATCGAACCGAATTTCTACGACCCAGCCGACCCTTTGATCGCTTTGGCGAGGTCGATACAACACGGCAAGCCGGACTCGAATATCGACATCCGAAAGGCGATCGCAGCAGCGGCAAAGCAGAGCCAGTACGCTCAGGCGCTCGCCCGGGCGTGCCGTTACCTGCAAGCCGCCAGCGACTATTTCGAAGGCAAGATCAGCGAGGAAGAGCTGAAAGTGCGGTCCGACGTCGGAAAACCGCACGTTCCGCCGTCGCTGGTTCCGAAGAAAGGGTGAAAAGGATGAACCGGCGCGAATTCATGACACTGCCCGGCGGAGCGGCTATTGCTAACGCAGCGGCTGGCACCCCAGGGACCGCCGTGCCCGAACTGGCTGGCGAACTGACGCAGTTAGCCATCGCCGACGATTGCATCCGCCTCGCCATGCTATCCCGCGGTTTGGGGGAAGCCGTAAAGAAGGCGCTTGCTGTCCACCGCGAAGCGTCGCACTTAGGCGGCTTGCTGCCGCCCGGCGGGAAACAGATCGCCGCCATCTTGAGCGCCTACCGGGCGAACCCTTCCGGCAAGGACAGCCCGGAGCGGCTCGCAGTCGCACTCGGAGCGCTGTTGGCCCGGGCGGCGGCGGGCGCTGTCGAGGGTTTGCCCCCTGAAGGCCGCTTGTACCGGGATGCGGAGGTGCTGAGAGAATTGCACGCTGCCGCCCCGGCGGCTAAGCCGCCCGCCACCGACCCACACGCAGCTTCCGAACTTCTCGTGTGCATCGCCCGCCGGCTGATGATCGGTCTCCATACGTTCGAACCGGATGCCGAGGACATCGACGGCTGGCTGGAGCGGTTGGTGCGCTGGCACAACGATATGGATGCACTGTACGCGGCGCTAGGCCGGGCCTATGCCGCTCCGGATCCGGCTAAGCGGCAGCGTTTTGTTTCTGCGCCGGGCTTTTACGACCGGCGCGATCCCTTGATCCGGATCGCGCGGTCGCTGGATCAGGGAGCGATGGCCAGACCGCGTGACTTGGAAAAAGCTTTGAACGGGCCCGCGCAGCGCAGCCTTTACGGCGCGGCGCTGGCGAACGGCCTCAAGCGCCTTGCCGGCGCTAGCGCCTTTTTGGCGGGCGCAATGGAAATGCAAGCGTTCACCGCCAGCATCTCATGAGCGCCGGAGCTGAACGCAATTGTGTTTTAGGCCCCGCATGGGGCAAGGAGAGTCTATGTCGACTGTACTTCGAACTGCAGCGTGTTTCCTCTTGATCTTCTGCGCCGAGTCGGCCGCCCAGGAAGTCCGGGCATCGATTACCGGGCGCGTCACCGACGCTTCCGGCGCCGCGATACCGGGCGCCAAAGTGATCCTCGTCAACACGGAAACGAACATCGCAACGCCATCTTCGACGGGCGAAACGGGTCTCTACAACGTCCTCTATCTCACGCCGGGAACCTACCGCGCCACGGTCGAGGCGCAGGGTTTCAAAAGGCTGGTTAGAGAGGGGATCGAGGTGCGCGTAGGTGACCGCATCACGCTGGACCTGCAACTCGAAGTCGGCGCGATGCAGGAATCGATCACCGTCACTGCGGAAGCTACCCCGCTGCTGGAACTCGCCTCTGCCTCGACGGCGCAGCTCATCGATCGCAGGCGGATCTCGGAACTGCCGCTCGCTGACGGCAATCCGCTGGCGCTTGTGCGCCTGGCGCCCGGCTCGGTGGTGCGCGGAGGTTGGACAAGCGCTTCGGCGATGAGCAACAGCGGACCATCCAATTTCACCGTCAGCGGAGCACCCGGAAGCAACGAGTACACCCTGGATGGCTCGCCGAACACCGCGGACAAAAGCACAGGCAACCTGCGCGTAGGCTTGCAGCCCCCGACCGAGGCAGTCGAAGAGTTCCGGGTGGTCAGCGCGAGCTTTGACGCTCAGCAAGGCCACACGGCGGGCGCCAGCGTTGATATGGCGGTGCGCTCGGGCACCAACCATCTGCGGGGCTCGCTCTACGAGTTTGTCCGCAATGATGTGCTCTCCGCCAACAGCTTCTTCCTCAACCGCAGTCCCTTCGCGCTTGACGAGAACGGCAAATCCAAACGGCAGCCGCGCCGGTACAACCGCTTCGGCGGCACGGTGGGCGGTCCGGCGCTCGTCCCCAAGCTGTACAACGGGAAAGACCGCACTTTCTTCTTCGTGGCGTACGAAAACATCCGCACCGTGACGCCCGCCTACGAGACCCTGACCCTGCCTTCCGAGCCGTTCCGCAACGGTGACTTCTCCTCCCTGGTGCCCGCCGGACAGTATGTCTACGATCCGGCGACCGCGCGCAGGGTGGGAGACCGGGTCGTTCGGGACCCGATTCAGTGCGGGGGCAGGCTCAATGTGATCTGTCCGGACCGGATCAGCAACATCGCCAAGACCTATCTTTCGTGGCTCCCGCTGCCCAACCTTCCGGGATCCGACAACAACTATTACGGCAATGCCCCAGGAACCAACAACTACAAGGTTCTGCTCGCGCGCGCCGACCACACCTTCGGCGTCCGGCACAAAGTGTTCTTCCGCTACGCGTGGAGCGATCGCGACGAGTACGATGAGAACTCCGCCGGGCGCGTGAATGGCGTCCGCATCAATGGCCGGAACGTCGTGCGCGGCAACCGGGGCGGAGTGTTCGACTATGTCCTGTCGGGATCCCCGACGACGGTGGTCAATCTCCGCGCCGGTTATCAACGTTTCCGGCAAACCCGAACGGCGCTGTCCGAGATCGATACCGACGTAACCAAATTGGGCTTCCCCGCCTCGACCTTAGCTTTGTTTGGCTCCAAGCAGATTCCGCAGTTCAACATCGGCGGCTTTTCCTCGCCGGTAGAGCCGAGCGGCTACTTTATCCACACCCGGATTCCGTCGCACCAGTCGGTTATCACCAAGATTGTCGGCGCGCATGCCATGCGATTCGGCTACGACGTGCGGGTCTATCAGGAAAACCGGAAAGCCGGGACGTTCCGCAGCGGCTCATACTCCTTTGCGAACAACTTTACCCGTATCAACGACCAAAACATCTCTGTGCCCGCCGATCAGAACCGTGCTCAGTCCATGGCGTCCTTCCTTCTCGGCGTTCCGACCGGCGGGTCGATTCCGATCCCAGCGGATCCGGCAGCCACCAGCGTGTACCACGGGCTGTTTTTCCAGAATGATTGGAAAGTACACCGTCGCTTGACGCTGAATCTCGGATTGCGGTGGGAATACGAAACTCCCCCCACGGAGCGCTATAACCGAAATATCCGGGGATTCGACTTCACCACTCCGAGTCCGGTGGAAGCCGAAGCGCGAGCCAACTACGCCCGTTCTCCGATCCCTGAACTCCCAGTGGCGGATTTTCGCGTCCGCGGCGGCCTGCTCTTCACAAGCCCTTCCAACCGCGGCTTCTTCAACGGCGATTGGAACAACTTCCAGCCCCGCTTGGGCGCGGCGTTTCTTCTGAACTCGAGGACCGTTCTGCGGGGCGGCATCGCGATTTACACGGTACCGTACGCCGTCGACGGCATCAATCAGTACGGATTCTCGTCGAGCACGCCCGTCACACCCTCGCCGGACCTCGGCTTGACATTCACGGCTACCGTCGCCAATCCCTTTCCCCAGGGCCTTATCTTACCCAGAGGCTCAGCCGACGGCCTTCTCACGTTCATCGGCCAAGGGGTCAGCTTCGTGCCTGTGGACCGGAAAGCGGGCCAGTCGCTCCGATTGGAATTCAACATCCAGCGGGAGTTGCCGGGACGGTATCTGGTGACCGCGGGTTATACCGGCACGCGTGGCTACGACCTGACCACGGGCTACGACGAAAACCAACTGGCTCGCAGGTGGTTTTCAACCAGCCCCATCCGAAATCAGGCGGTGATCGATTTCAACACCGCTCCGGTCACAAACCCGTTCCGCGGCATCACCGCCTTCTCGGGCACCGGCCACTTTTCCAACAGCACGCTTCAGCGCCAGCAACTTTTGCGCCCGTACCCGCAGTTCACCGGCGTCAGCGGGCAGCGCTTCGATGGCTCCAGCAGCTATCACTCTGGCCAGTTGCGAGTGGAGCGGAGATTCTCCAAAGGCTACACGGTGATGGGCCAGTATACATATTCTAAGTACCTCGAAAAAGTCAGCCGCCTGAATGCCTTCGATGAAAAGTACGAGAACCGGCTCAATAACGGTGACTCGCCACACCGGGTCTCGCTGAGCGGAATTTGGGAACTTCCGTTCGGCAAAGGGCGTCCGTGGGGATCTTCCTGGTCCGGCTGGAAGGAAGCAGCGCTCGGCGGCTTTCAGTTGCAGGTCATCTATCTTTACCAAAGCGGTGCGCCGCTTACTCTGGGCAACATTTACTACAACGGCAACTTGAGCGAGCTGAAGGCCACCATCAAAGGGAGCACCATCGGCGCGCTCGGGACAACCAATACGTTGGACAACGTTTTCGGCATCGACCTCACCAAGAGCGGCTTCTACTTCCAGGACGACGCGGTGAAGACAAATGGCGTCCTCGATCCGGTGAAGCAACGCAACGATCCGCGCATCAACCTCAGTTATAATGTCCGCACTCTGCCTTCGAGGGTCTCCAACTTACGAAACCAGGGAATCAGCTTGTTCGACGCTTCTCTGCTCAAAAATTTCCCAATCGGCGAACGTTTCAAGCTCCAGTTCCGCGTGGAGGCGATCAATGCGTTCAACCGGGCTCACTTCGCCGGACCGAACCTGGATCCCCGAAGCGCAAACCTGGGGCGCGTGACAAACACGGACCTGCAGACACTCCCGGCGGAATATCAGTTGGGCTTAAGGCTCATGTTCTGACGGCCCCGGCTTCTTCCGCCGCGCCATCTCGGCTCGTGCAACGGGCGCCGGTTCTGCGAACCCGCCAAGCGTGGACCCGGCGCCCTTCGCTCCAAGATTTGCAGCGAAGGGTCGCAAGCCCGCATCCATTAGGATGTGAGGGTTGTAACGGTCCTATTCGCTATGCTTTCGCTTTCTCTGTCGCTCTCCGGCGCTTCGAGCGTCCATGATTTCACGATGAATTCGATCGACGGGCAGCCGGTGGCTCTGGCTCAGTTCAAGGGCAAAGTCGCGCTCATCGTGAATGTGGCCAGCCGGTGCGGGTTTACGCCCCAGTACGCCGGGTTGGAAGCGCTTTACAGGAAATACAAGGACCGCGGTTTTGTGGTCCTGGGTTTCCCCGCCAATAACTTCATGGGGCAGGAGCCCGGAACCAACGAGGAGATCAAAGAATTCTGCTCCCGCAAGTACAATGTCACCTTCCCGATGTTCGCCAAGATCTCGGTGAAGGGCTCCGATCAGGCGCCGCTTTACCAGTTTCTTACCGACAAGAAACTGCACCCGAACACCGGAGGCGACATCCGTTGGAACTTCACCAAATTTCTGGTGGACCGCAACGGCAAGGTGATCGCCCGTTTTGGTTCGACCGTCAGCCCTGAATCCAACGAGATGGTCCGCGCCATCGAAGCGGCGCTGCGTTGACGCTCCTCAGAAGGACCACAGCAGGCTGCTGAAACCCGTGTGAGCGCGGTAGCCCTGTGCGGATAAAAATCGTTCGCCGTACCCATAATACTGATAGCCCGCGTTCCAACGGAGTTTGTTCCGCAGGCGAACGGACACGCGGGCGGACGGGGAGTGATAGCTCAGGGGAAACGTCTGCGCTGCGGCGAATGCGTTCCCGCCGGCGGCGCTTCGCCCGTCCCCCAAATCTCTCACCAACTGGTAGCCTGCAACCAAATCGACCCGCTGCCTGATGCTTAGGCGCGCAGCCGCATGGCCCACGTGGAGATTGCTCACGTAAAGCGAGCGGGCGCTTTGTATATCGCCGCCCACGAAATACGCCAGCCCGGATAAGGTGTCCAAGTGAAGCTTCGTATATCCAGCATCGAGCGAAAATCCGCCGGCGCCCGTCCACGAGCCTGCCGCCGCATAGGTGCGCCCGCGCGAACTGTAAGCCGTGATCCGGTTGGAGTTGGCGTTATAGTTGGCCTTCGAATAAGCGGTGAGCTGCAACGTGCGAGTGCGGTACGCAAGCCGTCCGCCGATCGCATGGTAGTTCTTTTCGCTCACCGGATAGAACGGATGCGACGCGCGCCCGATTTCGCCATCGAGGTGGATGGAAAGCGGCTTGGTGGGGCGCAGGCGGATGCCCGCCAGCCCGGAGTGCAGGGTGTTCTCCTGCTCCCCGTAAAGATCATCCGGAGAGGGAGTCCTTTCAGCCTGCCGGCGGCTGCGGATGCGCCGGTGCGAGAAATGGTAGCCGCCATAGAGCGACGCCCCGGGCGTCAAGCGGTAGTTCAGGTCCGTCGAATTCGCCACCGTCCGGATTCCGAGGTAGTCGAAGGGCGCAGAAGTGAAGCCGGGAACGCTGTTCGACGTTTCGGTGTAAATCTGGTCTCCCTCCATCCGCGAGTGGTGAAAGGCGGTGTGGTTCACGATGGTGAGCGGCTCAGCGGGCAGCAGGTTCACGGTCAGGTTGGCGGTGGCGACCGGACGCCTCCCGGAGCCGAAAACCAGGATCTGCCGGGCGCGATCCGCGCCGAAACGGTCCGCGCCCGCTGCAAACTCGTCCAGGACGAAGTCTCGCCGGGTGATGGCGTAGCTGCCCCGGAGGTTCAAGGTGATCCAGCGGGAGGGCTCGGAAACCAGAACGCCGCGCGAAAACGGCGTCGTGCCATGGTAGGGCTCGTCCCGCCGGAAGAGGCGCAAAGCAAGCCGGTCCGCCGGATTGTTGCCCGGCGACGGCGCCGCCAGAGTTTGCCGCGAGTCCTCCTTAAAGTTTTCCCACCCGCGCAAAAGAGTGACCTTGGTCCGGCGCAAGGACAGCTCCCCTCCCACCCGGTACTCGTTCCGCAGCCTCCGGAGCGACGCAAAAACGGGGAACTCGTCCTGATGCGCCCCGAACTGCTGAACGGTGGACAGGGCGGGACCGTCCTGCGAGTTACGGCTATAGCCGAACAAGAGGCGAAACTTGGATTGAGGCAGCAACGTCAGGTCGTGGTCCTGAAGCCGCCGCCGGGTGTCCATGGCGTGCTGCCCGAAGCTCACCGGCAACGCCGGGTTGTAGTACTCGTTCAGCCGCCACATAAAGTCGTAGCGGTAAAACCTGTTCTTGCCCAGCCGTAGAACGGCGGACTGATAGGGGTCGTTGCCCAAACCGAGGGTCGAGAGCGTCAGCTCGTCGAGCCAGCGTCCATGCCCTTCTTTGGAATGCACCGTGAGATGGGTGGCGAGAAGCCGTACGCCGTTGCCGTAGTTCACGTCGCTACGATATTTGCCGAAGTTTCCGCCGGTTGAGCGGAAGCGGTAGCCCAGCTCGAAGGAGTGGACCACGTTGTAGCCCTTGACGTCTTCGCCCCGCGCCCTGCCGACCGACTCTGAGGTGGGCGCGACCGGAACCTGAGCCAGGACGGCGCCGGTGAACAGCGCCAGCATAGCGGCAAGAGAAAGGTTCGCTCGCATAGGATCACCTCAGAAACAGGGGGTCGGAATTAGAGCCATGCACCCTCACGTGGCAAGTGGTGCAGTTGCGGTAGCGGGCATCCGCAAGGTTGTGGACCGAAGACGGCGTTGGAACGCCTTCGCCCCGCCGTCCGAAGCCTCCGGCGCCGTTGTGGCACTCCAGGCAAAGCGTGAATATCGCCGGGCGGCGCAGGAGTTTCGCGTTCGCCGAACCATGCGGCTGATGGCAGGTTTCGCAGCCGTCCACGCGCACGGCGGGGTGTTCAAAGACGAACGGACCGCGCTTGTCGGAGTGGCACTTGAGGCAGGGCTGCTCGCTTTGCGACGCCGTCTCCACCATCCGGGGGCGTTGGGACATCCGCCAAACCGGCGCCTGTACGCCGTGCGGGTTGTGGCAGTCCGTGCAGCGCATGAAGCCTTCATTCACCCGGTGCTTGAAGGGCATGGAGAACTGCGCCTTGACTTGCGGGTGACAACTGTAGCAGAGGTCCGCCTGTTTGCGGGCCAAAAGGTGCTGCGGAGTGGCGGGCTTATGGATGGAGTGGCAACTCGTGCAGGCGACATCAGCCAGGGAGTGAGTGGAGCGGCGGATGTGACCACGTCCCATATCCCGGGAATGACAGTCCAGGCACCGGCTCAGGACCTCTTTGGGCTGCAAGACCGAATAGGCGATAATCGTTGCTTTTCCTCCCCGGGCTTCCACATGCGCTTTCCCCGGACCGTGGCAGCCTTCGCAGCCCGTCTTCTCGGGAGGTTCGTTGCCGAGCGCCAGCGAACGGTAATGGGGATTCTTGTAGAAGTTCAACCAGATGTCGGGATGGCAGGTGCGGCAAGCGGCGCTGCCAACGTAGCCGGCTTGCGAGGGCGGCGGCTTTTCACCCGCCGCGGTGCAAAGGGAAACGAGAACCAAGAAGGAGAAAACCCGAAGCGCCCGCATTGGACTAAGTATAGTCGACGCGGGCGCTTACGCTTACAAAGGAAATGTAAACAAACTGTGAGGCTTCGCGGTTTAAAAGACGTAGCCGATGCCGAACAAAGCCGTCATGCCGTGGAGCCAGCCCTTGATGGAGGCGCGCGGCGCCGGAGCGATGACCTTCTCGGGGAACGGCGTCAGGTAGTCGCGAAACTCGGCGCGAAACGAAGCGCGCGCGCCCAGTTTCACTTTCACGCCGCCGCCGAAGGAAACCACGGGCTTCCATTGCGAGGCGTGTGTGAGAAGGCCCAAGTTGGCGAGCGGCTGAGCCGCCCGCTCCGTGCCTGTGCCCTGATAGAGGCGCATCCCGCCGCCCGCGGCGACAAAGGGCCGCACCTGCGCGTCCGTCTTGGCGAAGTGAACCAGCACGTCGTAATGAGCCGTGTGATTGACGCCGGACATAGTGGCCTTTGCAGACCCGGACTTCAATTCCAGATCGCTCCGACCGTAGAGGTAGCGCACCTCGCCTCCGATGTAGTTGTTCACGTTATTTCCGAGGTAGACTCCGAACACGTACCCGTTGGCGAACCCGGCGTCGGCGGCGGCGCTGCCGGCTGTCGCCTCTGCCGGGCGGAACACGGCTGCGCCCCCGACGCCGCCAAACTCCCACCGCTGCGCCGCGCAGATCCCTGCGCCGGCGGCCAGCATCAAGCACAACTTCGTGATTCTCGACATGGCTCTCCTATGTTCCTTCCCCAGCTTCCGCGTCTCAGGGGTAACTATTCGACCACGCGGACATCAAACGACGCCGACTGGCCGCTCTGCGTCACCGTGAGAGGAATCGACATGCCTACCGGCACGGTCCGCGGCACCCAGGCGTTGATTTGGTATACTCCCACTTGTCCGGGCGCCAGTCCGGCGAAATCGACCCGCAGAGGCACCCCGCCCAGCGTTACATCCGGCGTCTGAATCACGGCGGCCAAGGGCTCCGAGGGCGCCGGAACGCCCGCTTCGATCGCCGGGTTGGTGCGTCCCAATCCGGTCAGGTAGATGGTGATGAAATCGTTGCGGTGAATCGGGTTGGATGGCGTCACCACTTCCCCGTTCACCTGCCGGTACACGGTGGGCGCTTCCTCGAAGGCGCCTACCGGACCGGACCGGAAGATGCCCGGCGCGCCCGGAAGGATCGTCAGATTGAAGTTGTCGCTGACGCCCCCCGGCGTCCGGAGGATCATGGTCACATTCCCGTCGGTTTGGAACGGCAGTTGGGCGTTGATCTGCGTCGGAGAGACGAAGAGCACCGGCACCGGCACGCCGTTCACCGTCAGGCAGGACTCGCCGAGCGCCGTCGGCAGCGGCATTTCGCGGGTGGCGACGTTCACCGGGCTGAGATTCCGCCCGAAGATCGTGACCAAACTGCCTAGCGCCACCGCGCCGGACTGATCCGCGGCGTTGACCACGCGTTCAATCTTCGGGGGCGCGACGGCGGCGTCATAGTCCCACGGCAGCACCGTAAAACCCGAGGTCGTGAGATTGATGATCGCTTTCCGGCTATAAAGCGGCGCCAGCGTACGGGTGAACATAGCGCCGTTTTCGCCCACGAGCGGCGCCTCCACCATCCGGGTGGCGCGGATGCCTTCGCCGGAGGTCAAATCCACCCGCTGGATCACGCCCGGGCTGGCAGCGTTCGGACTCGTGCTCCGCAGCCCTCCCATATCGACGAAGGCGAAACCCGAGGACTCGCCCGTAGCGGTTTCCAGTTTACGCACCGTCACGAGCGACGAATTCAAAACGTTGTTGCCGACGACATAAAGATCGAAACTCGACGCGGCGTATGCGCCCTTTAAAGCCGCGGTGTCTTTGCGCGAAACCGTGAAATCGTCCACGTTGGCGTTGTAAAGCAGAAGATTGCCGTCCGCCTGCGCCGCCAGGATGGACGATCCATTGGGAGACGCCGCCAGCACGGTGTTGAGCGCGATGCTGTTTTCGTACACGCCCAGGGTGGGCAGTTCGGTGGCTGTGCGCAGCACCCAGTCCACCCGGTCGATGGTGTGCTTTGCCCCGGCGACGCGGCACGCCGCGAGCGTCGCCTTGCCGGACGAAGCCAGTGAGCGCGGATAGTGCCCCGCGGGGAAGCGAATCGGCTCCTCCGGTTCCAGCGTGTCGAGGTCGAACACGTTGGCGATCTGCGAGTTGTCATTGCCTACCAGCAGATAGCGGCGGTCAAACGTGATCGCCATCTGAGTGGGCGTGTTGCCCGTGCGGAGAGTGGCGATCTGCTGGTAGCTCGAGCCGTCATACACCAGCACTTGATTGCGGTCCTGCCGGAGGATATAGAACCGGTCGCGCACCGGATCGGCAAGCAGATCCACCAGCTTGCCGGGCACGTTGATGCTGGTGCCCCGCTGATCGGGATCGTGGAAGTTGATCAGCACGCGAACCGGCGCCGGAATGTTCACCGCCGCCTTGGAGGCGAGGGTGAGCGTGACCGCGACAGTGCCCTTTTGATTCTGGAAGGCGGCTGGGTCCACCCGCACTTTCACCGTCGCCGGGGTCATGCCGGACGACGGGGTCACCACAACCGAAGCATTCGAGGATGTAATCGTGAAATCCGTGTTGTTGCCGCCCGGATCGAGGATCGTCAGCTCCTGAACCGCGATCCGGCGGTCGCAGAAATTGCCTCGCACCACCACGTCTTCCTGCGCCGCTTGCACCCGCGGCGCGCGGGCGAGCTCGCCCACCGGCAGCACCAGGACGCCGCTATCGGAAACGCTGTAGATCGTGCCGCCGTCCGCCGAAAGCACGCTCTTGCCTCCCAGGTTCTCCGGCAGGCGCAAGCGTTCGCGGATCGTGAGGTTGTCGAGATCGGCGATCACCAGTTCCGGCTCGGCAGGCGCGTTGCCGCCCCCCGTGGCGGCGGAGCTGGATGGCACTTGGGCGTAGATCACCCCCCGCGTGGAATCGATCACGTGGCTGCCGATGTTCAGCGCGCCTGAGGGATCCCGCCACTGGGCGATCAAGGTATCCCTCAGCGCGTGGACTTGGAACAGCCCCCAGCCGGCGGCATAGACGGTGCCGTCCCGGTTCACGCTGACCGTGCGAGGTCCCGCCGCCGGGGTTGATACGTAGCCCATCGAATAAACGCGGCGGGTGGAAACGTCATAGCGGAAGCGGATCGTGTCGGTGAGCCCGAAAATCCGCAGCCCGTCGCCTGACGCCGCCACCGCGGCGGCGATGATTTGCGGCGGATAATTGGCGGGCGGCACAGGCAAGGTCTTGGCCGTCACCCCTTCCACCGTGTCCACCACTTGGGTGGTGCCCAGCAGCGGATCAAACAAGAGAAAATCCGTGGTCGTGACGATCAAAGCCCGGTTGTCCAGCCCGAAGGCCACCCCGAGCGGCGGGTTCCCCAACACGAAGGTCTGCTTTTCGCCCCCGTCCAACTGAATCACCGTCAGGGCGTTCTTCGGGGAGTTGGGAGATTGGAAATTCCCGAAATGCGCCACCACCAGGAAGCGCCCGTCCGGCGACAGGGCGATCGCGCCGGGCTGCGGGGGCACGTTGATGGACGTCTGCACCTTCAAGCCGGCGAGAGATAAAACTTCGATGCGGTTCGCCGTGAAGTTCGCTACATACAAGACTCCGCGGGCCTCGTCCAAAGCCAGATCGGAAGCGTGCCCGCCAATGGCCACCGCCTTGCCGAACGTGCCGGCTGACGCCGTGGCCGCCAGCGCTAAGGCCAGCGCACTAGTCCACCACCAAGACTTGCCTTTCATAACTGAAAACCTTGCAGCTCTTTCTCCCTATGGGCATCCGGGAGGCGCTGCCCGCTGCGTCCCGCGCCCCCCGATCCGACAGGGCATGCCGACTTACTCGGCGTTCTTTTTGCGACGCAGGACGATCAGCCCTAAGAACAGGACTGCGAGCACAGCGCAAACAATACGAACCATCGAGGCATCCATACAGATTCTCCTTTCCCGTAAGTTCTCGTAACGCTCTCC
>FWPV01013281.1_pt1 | contig 12424 bp, 11 predicted proteins | sample 2228371 | NCBI WGS metagenome assembly FWPV01 (sample SAMEA103939776, study PRJEB20133) | metagenome | reverse complement strand
GGCGATAGCTTTTCTTAAGGACGCTAAGAGGTGAGTAGGATATGATGCAGAAGGTCACAGATTTCGCAAAAGGGCACAAGGCCCTGGCCCTGTTTCCGAGCGTGCTAACCAAGATGAGGCCGCAGAGATGCATAAAAAGTGCATTCTCTGCGCACTTTGCGCGCTCGGCGGTAAATACATTGGGTGTGTCTTGCACCCTGGGGGTAATCGCCGGTAGTACCTACCTTGACAATTCTTATACTCTTATTACTATGTAAGGATTCACGCTGCCTGCTATAAAAAAGAGCGAAGCTTATGCGCCGGGGAACGTGCGAGGGGCTTTGCTCTTTTTCACGTCAGGGCAGGAGTTTACATTGTGTCATTTATCATCATTCTCAAGGAGGACGAGTCATGATAGATGTCGCCAATTTGTCGAAGTCTTATGGCGCTATCGAAGCTCTGCGGGATGTTTCTTTTAAGATCGCCGACGGTGAGATTGTCGGCCTGTTGGGGCCTAATGGCGCCGGAAAGACCACCATCATCAAAATATTGACCGGTTATCTGCAACCCAACGCCGGAACGGTGCTTATCAACGGGCTGGATGTGTTGGAACACACCCGCGAAGTGCAAGCGCAAATCGGCTATCTGCCGGAGACGGCTCCGTTGTATCCTGAACTGTCGGTCCAGACCTATCTCAAAATGATGGCGGACCTGCGGCAGATCCCCGTCGAACAACAGCCGGCCCTGCTCTCCGAGGCGATCTACGCCACCGGCCTGCAAGAGCACCTCACCCGCCCGATTGGACAGTTGAGTCGAGGGTTTCGCCAGCGCGTAGGATTGGCACAGGCTATCCTGCATAAACCTCGCCTGCTTATTCTCGACGAACCCACCGTGGGCCTTGACCCCACCCAAATCGTTGAGATCCGTAACCTTATCCGCCGTCTGGCTAAACACAGCACCATCCTTTTCTCCACCCATATTCTGTCGGAAGTCGAAGCACTCTGCGATCGGGTGATTATCCTCATCAACGGCCGGGTCAGAGCCGACGCGCGGCTTTCTGAACTGGAGGCCACGGCCAATGCCGTCCTGGTGCTTACCAAACCTTTGCCCGGCGTGCAAGACGCGCTCAAACAATTGCCCCAGGTGCGCGGGGTGGGGATGTTCAAAAGCTCGGACGGTTTTCCGGCCTACCGTATCTCCGGCCGCGCCCTGGCCGACACGGCCCCCGGTAGTGGTGACCTCTGCCCCGCCGTCTATGATCTGGCGCGGCAGCACGATTGGCCGGTGCGCGAATTGCGACGCGATGTGCGCACGCTCGAAACGGTTTTCAATGAACTGGCTATGGCGGAGGTGGCTCAATGAAACAAATCCTCACGATCACCCGCAAGGAATTACGCGGCTACTTCGGCTCGCCGATGGCTATGATCTTTATCGGCGCTTTCCTCGTGGCTACCCTGTTTTCCTTTTTCTGGATGGATACTTTCTTCGCGCGCGGTATTGCCGATGTGCGCCCGCTTTTCAGTCGCTTACCGGTGCTGATGATCTTCATCGCCGCTGCGCTCACAATGCGGCAGTGGAGCGAGGAGCAGCGGGTGGGTACGCTTGAAATCTTGCTGACTTTGCCCGTTTCAACGACCCAATTGGTGATCGGCAAGTTCCTTGCCGTTGTCGCGCTCATCGGCATTGCCTTGGGGTTGACTCTGTTTGTGCCTCTCACCGTTGCCATTTTGGGCAATCTCGATTGGGGGCCGGTGATCGGCGGCTACCTCGCCGCGCTTCTGCTGGCGGGAGCCTATACGGCCATTGGCCTGTTCGTTTCATCGCGCACCGATAACCAGATCGTTGCCCTCATCTCCACGGTCCTGCTGAGTGGGTTGTTTTATCTCATCGGCTCATCCGGCATAACCAAGTTCACCGGGAACGAGGTGGGTGAAATTTTACGCGCCATCGGCGCCGGCAGCCGTTTTGAAAGCATTCAGCGCGGGGTGATTGACTTACGCGATTTGCTCTACTACATCACCCTCGCCGGCGTTTTCCTTGTGCTGAACGTGATGTCACTCAAGGCGAAGGGGTGGAGTACGGGTGAACGAACACTACCCAAACGACGTGGCCTGGCCCTGACTTCGGCGCTGATGATTGTGAACTTGCTCATCACCAATGTATGGCTCTATCCCTTGCGCGGTCTGCGCATTGATCTGACCCAATATCACGAATATACACTCTCGAAGGCTACCCGCAATTTGCTCGGCGGACTGCAAGAACCTCTGCTTATACGGGGCTATTTCAGCGAACGCACGCATCCCCTTCTGGCGCCGCTGGTTCCTATTGTGCGCGACATGTTGCAGGAATACGCCCTTGCCTCAGGCGGCAAGGTGCAGGTGGAGATTATTGATCCGGCCAAGGATGAGGAAAAAGAGGCCGAGGCCAATCGTGTGTACGGCATCAGACCAACGCCCTTCCAGATCGCGGGACGTTATGAAGCGTCCATCATCAATTCCTATTTCGACATCCTCATCCAGTACGGTGATCAGAGTACCACCTTGGGATTTAGTGACCTGATCGAGGTTGAGCAAACCGCTAGCGGCGTGGATGTTCATCTCCGCAATCTGGAGTATGACCTTACCAGCAAAATCAAGAAGACCGTGTATGGCTTCCAAAGCGTTGACACCGTGCTTGCTTCACTCGGTGAGCCGGTGAACATGACGGTCTATATCACGAACGACACTTTGCCGGAATGGCTCTCCGCCGTCCCGGCCACGATCGAAAAAGTCGCCGGGGAAATTGCCGCCAAATCGAACGGCAAGTTTACCTACAAGTTCGTTGATCCATTGAAAGCCGGCAGTCCCTTGACACCCCAGCAGCTCTACGATACCTACGGTATCCAGCCGTTCGCCGTTTCCCTGTTCTCCAATGATGTGTATTATCTGCACATGGTGCTGCAAATCGGCAACAAAAGCAACGTGATCTATCCTTCCGGCGAAATGAGCGAGGCGGATGTCCGCAACTCCATCGAATCTGCCCTCAAACGCATGTCCAGCGGCTTCCTCAAGGTGGTGGGCATTTGGTCTCCGGCGGTAACACCCACCCAAGATATGTTCGGGCAAACCGTTCAACCGCTGTCCTCGTGGAATGAAGTGCGCAAGGCATTGCGCCAGGAATATGAGGTGCGTGACATTGACTTGAGCACCGGGGTCATCGCGCCCGATGTGGATGTGCTGTTCGTTATCGCACCCCAGGGCTTCACCGATAAAGAGCTATATGCCATTGATCAATACTTGATGCGTGGCGGTACGGTCATCCTGGCGGCAGGCAATACGGTCATCATCCAGGATCCTTACACCGGCAACTTGGCCGGGAGAGCGATCACCGATGGCGTTGCGGAACTGTTGAAACATTACGGCGTCACCGTCGAGCCATCGCTGGTGCTGGATCCACAAAACGAGCCTTTCCCCGTGCCGGTTGTGCGGCAGGTGGGCAACTATCAGATACAAGAATATCAGGCCATGAACTATCCTTATTTTGTGGATGTTCGTTCCGGCGGTATGGCGAAGAATCACCCTATCCTCTCGAATATCCCGGCCGTCACACTGAACTGGACCTCGCCGCTCAAGCTCGACGTGGAGAAAAATGCCGGGCGTAAAGTGGAAGTTCTGCTCTCTTCAACGAGTGGGTCATGGCTACAGGAGGGCAGCAACATTTCACCCGATTTCAATCTCTATCCGCAGAGCGGCTTCGCGACGCCTACCAGTACCCAGGCTTACACGCTTGCCGTCGCCATTCAGGGAACATTCAACAGTTACTTTGAGGGCAAGCCTTCGCCTCTGGAGACCACCGAACAGACAGCCGAAGAAGGTAGTACATCCACCACGCCGACAACCCCCGGCACGATCACCGTCTCACCGGATACGGCGCGCTTGTTGGTGATCGGCAGCGCCGAATTTGTGGACGATATCGTCTTCCAGATTTCGAGTTCGATGGCGCAAGACCGCTATCTCAACTCCTTGCAACTGGTGAAAAACGCCGTCGCCTGGGCCACCGAGGACCTTGAACTCCTCGAAATTCAAGCGCGGGGCAAAACAAGTCGCGTTCTGATGCCGCTGGATGAGAAAGCGCAATCATTCTGGGAAATCGTCAACTACGGTGTCGCGCTCCTGTCGCTGTTGACCATCGGTGGCTTTGCCAGTTTACGCCGCCGTAACGAACAGCCGATGGAACTCATTCTGCCCGGCAAAAAGGGAGACCGTAGAACTCATGCCACACAGGAAGATGAACATTCGGAGGTGGAACGATGAAACGCCATCAGCAAATTCTGGTCGGTGTGCTGGTCGTCCAGATCATTCTTAGTGTTATTACTTTTTGGCCCAAATCGGCGACCACAGCGGGCAGCAAAACCCTTGTTTTCGCCGAGGTAAAAGTCGAAGATATCACTGCGTTGACCCTCACCGACAATCAGGGAAACCGCCTCGTGTTGCGCAAGTCGGGAGATGGTTGGGTACTGCCTGAGGCGGCGGACTTTCCTGCTCTGGCCGACAAGATCACGCCGCTGCTTCAGAAGCTGCTCAAACTTAACACCACCACCCTTGTCGCCCGCACCGAGAGCAGCCAGAAACAGCTTCAGGTTGCCGAGAATAACTTTGTGCGTCGCATTGACTTCGAGACGACGGACGGTCAAACCCATACCGTTTACCTGGGGAGCGCGCCACGCTATACGGCTACCCACTTCCGCGTGGCCGGCCAAGTCGAAACGTATCTGACCACCGACCTGTCCTCATGGGAGTTCTACACCACTCCCACTTCATGGATTGACACCAGCTACGGGACAATCAATGCCGATACACTGACAGAAATCGTTTTAGAGAACAGCAACGGCACATTCACTTTGGTGAAGAAAGATAACGCCTGGACGCTGGCCGATCTGAGTGGGGAAGAAGTCATCGCGCCGGGGAAGATGATTGACGTGGTGAACAAGGCCACGCGCCTGACCATACTACGTCCGCTCGGCGTAGAAGAGAAAGCTGAGTATGGTCTTGCCACACCGTCCGCCTTGGTCACGCTCAAGAATGCGGATGGGGGTGTCTACACGCTGCGGGTGGGGGCGAAGTACGATGGCACGAACTACGTGGTCAAATCGTCGCTGTCGCCTTACTACGTTGCCGTAACCGAATACAATGTTAAACCGTTGGTGCAGAATGACCGCGCGGCGTTCCTGCAAGAACCTACGCCGACGCCGACGCCAACACCGACACCGCAGCCGTAAAGTGGTTTCCCTTACCCCGGCAAACGCGGAGGGCACAGAGGTTGTCGAGAGTTTTCTTTGTGCTATCCGCGTCCTTTGGTGAACGGGGATGGACAGCAAGCGGATACAGAATCCACCCGCACAGATTGCATTTTTTCATCGCGCCAAGACAGACACCGGTGGCCGGCATAGCCGCCGGTGTTTGTGTTCTGCTGCAACTCCCGCGCCGGGGCATTGGGGTTGGGTAAAAGTGCTGTAGACCTCGCCGATAGGCACAGGACTTGCGCACGCTTGGTCATAGCAAAGCTGTTGGACGCTGGTTTCGCAGGTTCACGCAGATTTTAGCGCTTTGCTTAACGGGTTTGTGAAAATCGGCGTGCAATTTCAGGGCACTGCATAACACCTATGTAACTGTTGGGAAATCGAGATGGCGCAAAGCCTCTTTTAAGGTACAATGTCAAAGATGCATTTTTTGACTTCACCATCAACGCAGTAAAGGGAATGAAAAGGGAAGGTACACAACAGTAGCGCAAGTTATACCGGAGGTTAGAGATGAACAGACAACGGCGGTGGGTTATTCTAATCGTGGCTCTGATTTTGAACATTTTTCTGATGCTCACTTTCGTGGTGCCGGGGTGGGGAACGCCGGCCCAGAACGTGGAGCGGCAAACGGTGCCGGAGCTGATGCCGCGGGCTTACCTCCCCTTTGTGTTGCAGCGGGCGTCGGGGCTGACTTCGGGGGTTTACCTTCCTGTTGTGCTTAGAAACTACTCGGTCACATTTTCAGATAACCTAAGATGCTACCTATCCCTGATTTCATAATAGGGCGCGGATTTTTCTTGTTCTTATCGTGAAATCCGTGTTGATCCGTGTACTATTGGAATTTAAGTGGATAAGTGGCAACTTGAGTTAAGTCCTGAAAACCTGGCAGAGCCGGTGTCTTGAATACAAATTTTGACAGAATTTGCGGAATGCAACGGGCCGCAAATTCTCTTCATTGCCGTCTGCCACCAGACCGATCGGTCCGAATAGGAATAAAGGAGCATTTTGACCAGCGATGGCACAATCAAAAAGCCATTTTTCTCCGGCTATACAATCCTTGGAGGAGTGATGGAGCATCAATCTTCTTTGTGGCGGACTCTGCTTACCGGTTTGCTCGTGGTGATGTTGGCCTCAGTTTTTGCGCAGGCCAATCGAGGACAGGCGGCTCCCTTCCAGCATCCTGAGCATAATGACCCTTCTCTTACGCCGGCGTCATACCTGCCTGTGGTGATCAAAAACTCTTTTGCTTCGTTGTCTCCTCTTACGCCGGCGGCATATCTGCCTCTTGTGGCCGGGAATTACTTTGCTCCTGCGCCTCTGTGGCGGTTTGGAGCTGCAAAAGCCTTGGCGCCGCTACCTAACTATGTCGAAGCAGGTCTCGTCTCATTGCGTTTGGGCTGGTATGTGGACTGGACGGTGACCCCCAATGCCCCCCGACCGTATGGCATGGAGTATGTGCCTATAGTGCGGGTGAAGCAATGGAAACTCGAGAATAGCTCAACGTGGACAACCTGTTGTGTTAATTGTCCTTATGTTCAAGTGGGCGGGCAGTATACCTATACGGTTTCACCTACGTGGCGGGTGATCCGTTCTGCGGCTCTGGCGAATCCCGGCATGGTATGGGTCATCGGCAACGAAATCGAAAGAGTAGATTGGGGGCAGGTGTATTGTGCCCGTCAGGATGAAATACTACCGGAAGTGTACGCAACGGCTTACCACGATATTCGTCAGGCCATTCTCAATGTAGATCCCAATGCCCGTTTTGCGATTGGCGGGGTTATTCAGGCTACGCCATTGCGCTTGGCTTACCTGAATAGGGTTTGGAATGCCTATCAGCAAACTTATGGAGAACCTATGCCCGTTGATGTCTGGAATGTCCATGCCTTTGTTTTGCGGGAGGAAAGAGGAAGTTGGGGCGCCGACATACCGGCCGGTTTCTATGTGGATCGGGGAGAGTTGTACGGTGTTATGGATAACAGAGACTTCTCTATTGCCTGGCAACATATCCGGGCATTCCGCACGTGGATGAAGGAGAAGGGACAACAGAATAAACCCCTGATCATCACCGAATATGGGGTCAACATGCCCCCTCACTTTGCCGGTTTTTCAGCGGAGGAAGTCCGTGATTATTTTATGTATCCTTCCTTCAACCATTTCTTGAATCAAACGGATCCTGACATAGGCTACCCGGCGGATGCCTATCGTCTCGTTCAGCGGTGGAATTGGTACAGTCTGGATGATGACAGCGGAAAAATTGAGGATGGGCAGTACCATCAATTTTACAATGGCAATCTGTTGTATTCGGGACTGGGAGCCAATGCGTTAGGACTGTCGCCATTGGGTTCCTATTGGCAGGCTTATGTCGGGAAACTTCCTCCCGCTTCTGCGCCGGCCTATAGCCTGGGGACATCCCAAACAGCAGATCAACCGGCAGTGGCTTACCCTGACGCGAGTTCAAGCGAGGGTCAGTCTTGTCAAGGTCGGTGGATCCGTCTGGTATTTACCGAGCCATCCTCCGGCGGGACTTTTCTGGAAGAAAAGGAAGCCTCCAGGCCGGTGAGAGAGGAACTGTTTTGCTTATCTCCTCAAATTCCCTCTCAGAAGTAGGCAGAAACCAATGTCGCCAAGGATTGCAGGTTAAAGAGAAGTAAAAAACCCATCAGCACAAGGCCTACCCAGGGCCTTGTACGCTTGGGCAGAACTGTGGCAAATCCCCACGTACCTAAGATTGCCCAACTTGCTAAGGCGGGGAACAAGAATCGTCCCTGAGGTTGGAAATGGGAAAAGTTATAGCGAACCATTCCAACAAAGGCCAAGAATAAGCTGGCAAGGAGGAGAATCATGATACGTATCTTTGGCATATCTTCTCCTCGCTTCAGGGAACGAATTATCTGATATAAAGAAAAACCTGTTCCCAATCCCCATATCCACAACGCGATCCTGATCCACCAAGTTGGAACGAGAATATTGGCCCAGCCGAAACGGGCAAAGAAAAGGTCAATCAGCATAGGCAAAAACGGCTTCCAATAGGGCCATGAGAGGGATTCCGGTCTTACTCTCATTTCAGCGCTGGTATAAACGAACGCTGCCTGTGCCTCTGGGTAGCGTATGTAATATAAAGCAACGAGAGAGGAGGCAATTCCAAGAATACAAGCCGCCGATTGAATTCGCTCTCGGAGAGAGCGTGAGGGCGCAAGGATCACTCCAACGAGTACCACGGGCATCAGATAAATCACTGTAAGTTTTGTGAGAATTCCTATTCCCAGTACTAACCCTATCACGACGAGAAGTGAGAGGCGATGCTTGTGAGAGAATTGCATTTCAGCAGTTAGGAATAACAGCAACGCAGAAATCGCATTGCTGAAGGTATCGTTACGTACTGAAGCATTGATGAAGATAAACTGGGGCAAGAGAGCGACCCACGCGGCGGCAACAATCTCGAACCCATCCATCTTTAGCAGCCGCCCAATCCGATAGGTTGCATAAATAATCACCCATCCTCCATAGAGAGCGGAGAAAATCCTCAGAATCAGCACCCCCCATCTATGTTGCCAAACCTCCCACGGATGAGAGGCTTCCAGGTAAAACAGATTGGTGTTCGTGAATGGATCAGAGCAGAAAAGGGGATTTAACGGAGGAATAGCAAGCGGCAAAGAGTGTGGGGCAACAGCACTTAAAATCTTGTACACTATGGCTAATGGCAAGTACCCTAGAGCGGGGTGATACCACTCATAATTGGAAGAAGTGAAGGTATAGTCTTTGCAAAAACGATCCTTCGGGCGAATCAATGGATCGGCAGGTGGTCGCCAGTGCTCGGCAAGCTGCATAACGTAGCGATAATGCGCTGGTTCATCAGGTGTTTCCCAAAGTGGCACCAGAGTTGCATACAAGGTGGCCAGGATTAGGTAAGACAACAAAAGGGCAATCAGTGTTTTGGAAACATGCATGGAAGTAGTGTGCCTCCCTAGTCATCACATCACTCTGAAGATCATAACACCACTATTATAGCATTATTGGCTTTTTGGGAAGTTGGCGTGCTTACCTACCTCCAAACCGATAACTATGCTACACTATTAACTGGACTCTGGCGAAAATGCCAGCAAAAGAAGAAAAGATCGGCATAGTTCATTTTCAGGTAAGTCCGCACTTAATCGTGGTGACAGTGAAATGAGGTCGTGTACCTTAACAGTACGGATAAATAGCTAAAACCCACGGTCCCCAGTCAGATAAGGCCGTGAGGTTGCAAAAAAGGCAGCGTGTGGCAAGATATATTCTCTCGCTAATTGATAAGGAGTAAAGTCTATGCTTATCCACACGGTCATCCTGATCACAATCTGCTTTGGCCTGCTACGCAGCCTGTCCGGTGTATTGACGCTGTTAGCGTCACGCCGGTCGGCGAAGGTGTTGGACAGCCGCCAGCAGCCAGAACGCGCCGCGAGTGAAGCTGGCGCATGGCAGGGCGCTTATTGCCCGGCCTGTCGGGCCGCCGCTCTGGCAACGGCGGCAAGACCGTCGATTAAGGCGCGCCTCGCACCAGCACGGGGACGGCGGCGCAATAACCAGCAGCCACTACTGCCCCAATACGGCCTGCGCCTACTACGGTTGGGTCGGCTTGGGCAATATCCGCGCCAATGGGCATCCCCACTGCAGTCAGTGGCGGCAGTTGGAATGCGTGGTCTGCCACACCTACCTGGTTGACTTACCAATCTTTTGATCATAGAAAATGATATTTAACAAAATAATATGTAGTACTTGTCCATTGCCACCATCCCCGCTAGTAGTACACTATCCATCACTTTAGATAGGGAGGTGCATCATGGAAAGTGTACCGCGCTTATACGCGACGTTGCTGGCGATGCTGAAGGACTGTCCGTTTTTGTTAATCCAAACCTTAAAATCCTTTGCGTCCTTTGTGGTTTTTGCCGTGAAGTCATATATGAAATTGCCAAAGCGTCGTCAAACTCTCGATTGTTTATTTGGTGGTTCAGGATACAATCGGCGTAAATGCTCTTTAGGCCATGCACTCAAAGCAATCCCTGGGTTTGATTAAGATCCTCCGCTCAATAGGGAGGGAATCTCATGAAAGGTATTTCGCATTTCATCACGGGTGTTGCTATCGCTACTTTTTTCCCGGAGGTGGTACACGCCGGCAGCGTAGGGGTGCTCCTGCCCATGCTCGGCGGCATCGGCGGTATTCTGCCCGATACGATTGATTTCAAGTTTGCCCGCTATTGGGAGAAATTCGACGTCGAAATTGACCCCGGCCCGCAGCCGGACCCGGCGGTGATTGCCGATGCGCTGGTCGCAGCGATGCGGAACGCTTACGAGACCGGCAAGGATTGTAGCCTCATCGCCCATACCATCCGTATGGGCCCCGACCTGTGGCGTGAGTATGCCATCCGCTTCATCCCCGCCAGCGACGAAATCGAGGTGCGCCTTGGCCCCTTGGTCAATACCGGACAGGTCCCCTATGCCGGTTCGGAAATTCCCGGTGTGCAGGAAGTAAGACGTCAGGTTGGCGTCCCCATTCTCAATACCTACAGCGAGGAGTACCGCATCAACATCTTCAGCGGGCCGACATTTCGTTTTGCCCGTGAGGGAGATAGGTTGGTCGTGCATTTCCTCGACTGGCATCACCGCTGGACACATAGCCTGGTCCTGGCCTTGGGCGTAGGGCTGGGGATGGGCTGCCTGGTGGGATTGCTTACGGGCAATGGGACGTTGGCCACGTGGGGAGGCCTCGTGACGTGGCTGGGATATAGCGGACACGTGCTGGAAGACCAACTGGGCCACATGGGCAGTAACCTCTTCTGGCCCTTCACGAAGAAACGCCTCCCCGGTCCCGGCTTTATCCATGCCAGCGATGCCATCCCCAACTTCTTGACCGTATGGACTTCCCTCGCCCTCATCCTCTTCAACCTGGATCGCTTTTCTGCCCGGCCACTTTTGCCCCATCGCGCTTACCTCTTGTGGACTTTGGTGGTGCCGTGGCTAATCTTTGTGGGCACGTACCTGTTGCAAAAGCGACGTGCGCGCCATCTCCTTTCCGTTGAAGCCCTGAAACAGGCCGAGCGCATCGCGGAAGTGGAGAAAATGGAAATCGCCTGAGATTTCTCCTTTTCTTGCCCTTATACAGATTGGTCTTCGGTTCGTTTGCCGCCGGAATACCCTTTATGCAGATTCATGCTATCATTCGCTAAACCAAACCAAGCGGGTTTTCCCATGGAGACGATACCAGACCGCTCAACCGCATATCTGCAGAAGCCGCCGCACTTCCCTGTTTACCCCGTCCCTTACAGACTGGCCATCCGCTTGGTAGGGGATGTTATACGCGGCGCACGAAATAGCCGCTGTTTCCGTGTGGATGCCCAACGTTGTGTGGCGGATTTACGTCCCCCTTTGCACGTTGAAGGTCAAGCGCACATTCCCGCGCGCGGCCCTTGTTTGTTGACCATGAACCACTACACTCGCCTGGCCACCGCCGATACCCCGCCCTTCCGAGCCTGGTGGCTGGCGCTAGCCGTCAGCGCCGTCGTCCCCGCGGCAATTCACTGGGTGGTGACCGAAGCCTGGACCTATCCCGATCCCCTGCGGGCTCACCTCATTACGCCCACGACACGCTGGTTGTTTCGTCGTATCGCCCGCATTTATGGCTTCACTTCTATGCCGCCCATGCCGCCCGATCCGCGCGACGTGATGGCACGGACGCTGGCCGTGCGCCATGTCCTGGCCTACGCCCGTACGACTGCCGAACCGCTTATCGGTCTGGCCCCTGAAGGCGGTGATGCGCCAGGAGGCGTGCTACAAATGCCGCCTTCCGGTGTTGGACGATTCATCATCCACCTGGCGCGCCTGGGATTGCCCATAGTGCCCATCGGGGCTTTCGAGGCTGATGGCGTCTTCTGTCTGCGCTTCGGGCCGGCCTATCGCCTGGACGTATCGCCTGCCCTGTCGGCTGCCGAACGTGACCGCGGGGCCCGCCTCATGGTGATGCGCCATATTGCTGCTCAACTGCCGGCGTCCTTGCGCGGCGAATTCGGCTAAACTTATCTATTTTATTCTGTAAATCCCAAGAATCTTGCAACCCATAATTATTTTTCAGTTGAATCTGTTGACCTTAACATTCTGCCTGTAACTTGCAACCTGTCACTATTTTTAGAGGAGACG
>FWPV01013280.1_pt1 | contig 12425 bp, 9 predicted proteins | sample 2228371 | NCBI WGS metagenome assembly FWPV01 (sample SAMEA103939776, study PRJEB20133) | metagenome | reverse complement strand
TAGGGTACCTCCTTTCTTTTGATTTTTATTCCCAGGAGATATCCTATGCTTTTTTATTTAAATTTCAACAGAAAAATTTACAGAACCACATTGATGTATATTTGATGTATGTTTGATGTAACAAAAATATTACATATTTAATAAAAATGTAATATTTTTATAACAATTTTTTTTTATTCACCAATTGAATTTAATTTAAAATCGCTTTATATAAATATAGAGTTATTTCAGTGCAATTAAATTAGAGGAGAAATCATGATGAAAACAGCAATAATTGTAGTATTAACGGTGTGTTTTACTTTCTCATTGTATGCACAATTAATTATTAGAAATAGTAATAACGAGGAAGTAATGCGTGTTACTCAGAATAAAATCGTGGGTATTGGAACCACAGCACCCGATAATAGCGCAAAAATTGATATCGCGGGTAAGACGAAGACTAATAACATTCAGATCACTGGTGGTAACCCAAGTCAAGGTAAACTTTTAGTAGCGAATGATTCAAATGGAGAAGCTACCTGGGCTTATCAAGGTTTCAGTCGTAGGGCATGTAGGATATATCTCTATGGACCGGAAGTAGGGATCAATACGACTGCTCCTCATCAGGTGGTTAAGGCAAGTTTAACAAATGTCGATTGGGAAAAAAAAGAATCAACTGAGAATAGTATGTTTGATACAATAAACGGTTGTATTGTCATTCCAATTACTGGTTATTACATGGCAACAGCTACAATCGCTGCTAAAAATATACAGACGAATGGTTATCTTTGTTCATACATTTTAAAGGCAAATAGTGTCTCTGAACTAACAAATTTGAATAATATCGTAGAACAAGGAAGCGTAACTCATAATTTACTGGCAGAAGAAAAACCGACTTCTAGCCAAGCTACAGCTTTTTTTTATGCTAACCAAGGCGAATACGTTGCAGCAGGCTTTAATTCTTCAGATACACAATATACATTAGTAAATATAGTACAAAGAGCGCATAATTGTATGACCATAATATTTTTAGGTTATTAATCGTGAATAACCTGTATTCTGTGCTAATTCGCAATAGAGTTTATAAATACCATCAAATAGGTGAAATAAATAGAGCTTAAGACTATATTTGACACAGAATCAATGAAATGAGAATATCAAACTCCTTTTTCACGGTTTTTATAGGGAGCACATTTTGAGCGTTCTGCGAGGTGATAGAGCTAACCAGACCCAGAGTATCCCTTTTTGCGTTCCACCTAAGAGCGATGGAACGCAGATTAAAACAGGATGACATGATGCGCATCGTCAGGGTTTGGTCGGGACGTCGTCAGGGACATCTTTTTACCTGTCATGCAGAGGAGCTTCAGCGACGAGACATCTTTTTTAAACCGCTGCCTAGGTGGTGCATTCCAAAGGGAATTGTTTACGCTTTATAGGTAGTGCAATGAGATTACTTTCGTCACCCTGTTGTATTTTCTGTGTGCTCTGTAGCCTCTGTGGTTTTTCTTTCCTTCTCGTTCCATCGCTCTGCGGTGGAATGAGGAAGAGGACGTTCTGCGTCGAATAAAAATTGTATGTCGAGGAATGCTCTCTGTGGCCTCTGTGGTGAAAAAAGCGGCGCCGAGGCGGCGAATGACAAAATTTACGCTCCGAAATTTTATCATGTCACCCGTTCCGGGTTGAATGCTTATTTTTGATTTTGCTATAATCATCTCACGCCTTCGGCGTTTTCGTATTTTATTTCACCGCAGAGCGGCAAGCCTTGCGTTATTAAAGAGACCGTGAGAACGATATTAAAAACGGCGGGCAGGAATGCCCGCCCTCCAATTTGTACTCCCAAGAAAACCGTGGGAACGAGATTAAAGGCGACCGTGAGCACAAGGTAAAGCGGCGGGCAAGAATGTCCGCCCTCCAGTTTGTGCTCCCAAGAAAACCGTGGAAACGAGATTCCCATAACAAAAAACGTCGTCAGGGACGACTTCTTGCCCTCTTTTAGATTTATATTCTATTTTATAAACGTCGTCAGTGACGACTTGCCATTTATTGCTTTTCATCTGTATAAAAGGGGAAAAAGATGTCTCGTCGCATTCGCTCCTCGACATGACAAATTTTATTTTACGCAGAGCGATGGAAAGAGATTAACGCTGTAGATGTGTGAAATCATCCCTGGCAACGTTTATATTCCTCGAACTATAAATGGATGCAAATTATCGAACATTTCCCTTATATCATTCACCATTCATCCAATCTATAATAATTACCAAACCCTACCGCAACTCAAACTCCACCTTGCCACTGACGCGCTGATCGGTTACGGGAATATGCGCCACCACCTCCAAGCGGTAGCGACCAGAGGTTTTTTTGCTCAAATCCAACGCCAGATACTCCACCGACATCTCCTGCTGCGCAAACCGCTGTACCAAATTGGAGGTCTCTTCGCTCTCTCTTGTAAACAATTTTGTCAACTGAGAGAAAATATTGCTCTCCTGTTTCTCGAGTAACTTGAGATTATATTGCAGGGTAAAGTTCACAGATGCGCCCTCAGGAGCTGGAAGATTGTAGAGCTCGAAATAGACATACAGCGGTTCCTTTTTACTGAATTCGCCCGAAGGATTGGGTTGCACGATCAATCCATGCTTGAAAAAAGGATCCTTTTCATTACCCGGCGCCACCCGCTTCGACAGGACAATATCGCTCATGGCGAAACGACTGCGATCGTAGGCTTTGCCATGATAGTTGAAGCGATACCCGCCCACCTTGTGTTGCGCGGACAAGGTGACAAACAAACCCACATACATCAAAGACGCATTGGTCTCGAAGCTGTGTTGCTCGATAAAGGCACCGAGAGAATCGGACATGGTTTTGATTTCTTCGGCTCGTCTCTGCCAGCTTTTCTTGAAAATTTCCTTCCATTGGGGGTCAAAGACGGCAATGCCGAAATCGAGGACTTGCTCTGGTTTGTATTCTTTCTTTGCCGACCAGACGTTTTTAAACGGCACCGCCAAGGCGGCATCATATTGCGTCTTTTGGCCGCTACCGCGAAAAGCCGTCAGCGTATAGGGGAATTCGATCGGACGAACCTCTTCATCCCACGTATGGCGTTCGCTGTTCAGTCCGATGGCGACATCCTCTTTGGCTTTTGTGGCGATCTCGTTCTCATAACGCAAACGCTCCATCTGATCGGCCATGTACATCTGCTGGAAAATGGGATCGATCGTCAAACGACTTTCGAGCATCTCAGGAGTAATCTCCGTGCCCAGTCGCCAGTTGTTGCCGGTGGCGTTCTTGTCGATGAAAAAATGAAACATCATCTTTTTGTGTTGCCCATCGCCATAATAGACCCACGTCTCGTTTTGGACTACGTTAGAGCCCATCGAGAACACACGTTCATGAGGTTTGCCATGGCGGATGTAGACCAATCCTTTGTCGTTGAATTTTTGATTGAGGTCGAAGACTTTTGGGAAGGTAAGGTAATGGAGTTTATCGGGATTATTGAATTCCAGACGAAAACCATCAAACCGATAATGTTCTTCTGCATAAATCAAACGGCGAAAATGTTCTGCAAGGCGGATATTCACATCCGCTGCGGGTAAAGGGTTACGCTGGATCCAATAAATTTCGATAAAGCGTTTTTTACCATTCAAGGTCTTCATGCGATTAAAATAATCCAAATCAGCATCGGAAAAAATGTAGTGCAGATCTTCGAACAAGAGATCCATATCCGTCATATTCTCCATTGAATCCAGCGCCGCCTGGAAGTAACGAGTAGCAGCCAAGTCATTTTCTTTTTGCACGCTCAGGCGAACCAGAGAGAGAAGAATGGGGATTTTGGATATTTCCAGATTGTTCTTTTGCAACAACGATTGCAGCAGCGAATCCGCCTGTTGCCATTTGCCCTGCCGTCGTGCTAACTCTGCGAGCATATATTGCGCCCCAGCATTGTTGCGTTGCTTTAACCATAATTCGACTGTTGCGGCGGGTTCATGAACCAGCAACAAATCAAAATGGCGAAACAGTTCCACCGTTGCTCGGGGTGCTGCAGGATTGTATACCAGTTGTTTTTCGTTCAGATCAACCGCGGAAAAATATTGACCGCGATAGCGTTGCAAAATGGCGTATTGCAAAAGCACATCCCGAAACGAACGGTCTCTGGCGATGACCTGTTCGAAATATTGCCGCGATTTACGCCAGTCGATCATCCGCAGAAACAGCGCCTTCAGTCGGCCAGTCTCCCGATAACAGATAGCCAACCCATAGCGGGGCAGGATATCCCTCGGCTGAAGCTCTTTGAGCTTTTTATAGAGGCTCTTAGCCTTACCCCATTGCTGACGCTCCATTTCGATCTGCGCCAACAATTGCATCACGTCGGTGGACTCTGGATGCTGGTCGAGCGTTTTGCGCAATAGTGAGGAGGCACGATCAAGTTGTTTGCTCTGATAAAATTGCTGCGCCTGCTGCATAGCAGACTCCACTTGGGCTATTTGCGGTCGGCTAATACCGACACTCATCATTAAAAACCAAATAACCGAAACATAAAGATTTAGTTTCATAAGAGCAGACCTTTGATAAAATTTAATTTGCCTCTTGCCTCACCTGCTCGAACATATCGAAAGCGTGGCGGAGATGGGGTATGGTGATCGAGCCCCCTACCATCAGTGCCACAGCCATGGCTTCGTGGAATTCGGCATCGGTCACACCCTCTTCAGCACAACGGATGACGTGGTAAGTGATGCAATCGTTACAGCGCAAAACCGTAGAAGCGACCAAACCCAAGAGCTCCTTCGTCTTTGCATCAAGCGCGCCATCACGGTACACGGCGGTATCGAGGTTGAAAAACCTTTTTATCTCCAGATTATCGGCCTGGAGGATTTTGGCATTCATCTTTTCGCGAAACGCGCGAAATTCTTGCAATTTATTTTTCATCAATCATTCTTTCTAAATTATTGGACCTTTTAATTTTCGTAATTGATCAATTTTGCTAATGATTACGGCTACGCTTGCCTCATGCGGTGCTATTCTCAATGCCATGATAGCACAACCCGCATAGGCCGATGGTCGGAGACCGCTACCGGTAACACCCGCACCTCTTCGATACGCCATTGTGGCGATACAAACACATGATCGATGCGCAGAAAATCGAATAAAAATCCATGCCACTGCGGCGATAAACTCTGCTTGAGAACATAATAACCATAGGTGGCACCAGTCCCCCAGCCGCGTTTTTCAAAGGCATTGACCAATCTTTTTTGCAGCAGTCGATAGACCGGACTATGGGGCGTATCATTGAAATCGCCAGCCAAGATGATGGGCATGGAGATGTTTTCAATGACCTCCGCTAGCTGTTCGGCTTCATCTAAGCGTCGTATAAAAGAGCTATGGGTAAGTTTGAAAAAGCTATCCAAACTGCGGTGCCCGAATATCAGTTCAATAAATGCATGGCCGCTGGGATGAAGATGACAGTTCAATAAAGAGACCTGGCGGCCCTGCCACTCGATCACAGCAAGGTTGAGGTTGGTGTGGCTGTCGGTACGCCGACTGAACAAATCGATATTGCGCCGCGCGATGAAAGGTATTTTCGACAAAATCGCACCGCCGTTGTAATATTCATATCGATCGGACCATAATTGATGGGGATAATCCCTACCTAATTTTACACTGAAGAGCGAGCGGTCGCCGGAATTGATCTCTTGAATGAAGATGACATCCGGTTGCTCACGCGCGATCAAATCAAATACCGGTTGCCGTTGCGCACCACGCTGGGCACCAGAAATACTGAAATCTAAAATATGCAACGAGGCCTTCTTCGCCCCCACACGCGGCAAATCCGGTAACAGCTGACCCCGATAATGTAAAACCACACCGACCCATGCCATTAAAAACAGAACGACATGGGCGGGTAATTTACGTTGTCGATGAAACACCATAGCCATGGCAATAAAGAATAACAATGCCACAAAGATCATCCAACGAAAAAATCCCTGGACATCAAAAACAAACCACAGTCCGAGAGCCAAACTCAAGATGATTGCCGGCAGGCGCTGCCGCCACCTGGCTAATTGTGTCGCGCTCAGCCACAAAAGATAAGCCGGCAAGGCAAATGCCAGCGGCAACCAGATCGTATCCTGACAAAGACTGGCGATCATCTCGACCACTGGATTACGCAGAAAAAAGAGTACCTTCAGATCCGCCCAGAAGGATAGCTGGAGCAAAATAATGAACGACCAAAAGGTAATCAAAAATATTACAATTATTCTTTTGAGCATTGGTTAAATATCTTCATCATGATCATGATTGCCAATGAAATTCATGCCTCTTTAAAAGTCATCCTCCCTTAAAAGAGATCGACTATTTTGAAGGAACCCATTATCACTTTTCCGAGCCTCTCAATAACCTCGATCTCACGTTACCAATCGAGCCACTCCTCTATTAAGTGAAGTAGCATGATACTCAGATTAGACACGACAAAGAATCCGAGGGAACCCGTTCTTGCTTCATGAAACTAATATACTAATTAATTTGCGCTTTTGAAATAATATTCTTCATGCTCTGAAGCCCATATCGTATTACGCCCATTACCGGTTGTTGGTTTCTTTCAACGCTTACGTGATTATTCTTTTACAGATACCTTCTCAGAATGCCGCAAATGAAAACAAGTAGGACTTTTTCTATTGCAGTTAGCAAGAGGAATATTTAAATTAATAAACATGAACTGATACCAGTCGATAGACACCGGAAGTGGTTGTTGGTGAAGAGGGTGTTTGCTGAATAGATATTCAGTTCATATAAAAAAAACCAACTAATGTTGAGACATAATAAATTTCAAACACAGGATAGGAAAATTTGGCGACTCTCGGCTCTTATTCGTTGATCATTGCTCTGGCATTGTCCGCTTATGCGGTGATGGCTTATATGCTGGCACAGAAGAAAGCCTCGGCGGCGGTGCTGGCCAGTGCCCATCGCGCAGGTTACGTGATTTTTTTCCTGGTCAGTCTCGCTTCGCTGGCGCTTGTTTATGCTCTGCTGACCCGCGATTTTCAGGTGCAGTATGTGGCGCAGTACACCAATCGTTCGCTCTCGTGGTTTTATACGCTGGCCGCTTTTTGGGCCGGGCAAGACGGTTCGCTATTGCTGTGGACGTGGTTATTATCATTCTTTGCGGTGATCGTCATCTTTTCAACGCGCCAGCGCCACCCGGAGCTGGCCCCCATCACCTTGGCCGTCATCCAGTCTACGACCTTTTTCTTTCTCTATCTGACCACCTTCCAGACCAATCCCTTTGCCAAGACGCCGTTTGTGCCCCAGGACGGAACCGGGCTCAATCCCCTGTTACAGAATCCAGAAATGATCTTCCACCCTCCCAGCCTGTACGTCGGATTCGTCGCTTTTACGGTGCCGTTCGCGTTTGCCCTGGCGGCGCTGGTTGTTGGCCGCTTTGATGAAAAATGGGTCAAGAGTGTGCGGCGCTGGACGTTGTTCGCCTGGCTCTTTCTCACCATCGGCAATATCCTTGGCATGCAGTGGGCTTATGTGGAACTCGGCTGGGGTGGTTATTGGGCGTGGGATCCGGTGGAGAATGCCTCTTTACTGCCGTGGCTCACCGGCACCGCTTTTCTCCACTCCATCATCGTGCAGGAACTCAAGGGGATGCTGAAAATATGGAATCTGGCGTTGGTGATGATCACCTTTGCGCTGACCATCTTTGGCACGTTTGTGACGCGCAGCGGGGTGATCAGTTCGGTGCACGCGTTTGGCGTCTCCAACCTCGGGCCGCTGTTTTTGGCGTTTCTGGCTTTGATCTTGATCGGCTCGTTTCTGTTACTCCTCCACCGTCGCAAGGCGCTGGTGGGTGCCAATCAAATCGAGAGTTGGACGTCCAAAGAGTCCAGTTTTCTGCTCAACAACATCCTGTTCATCGCTCTGACCATTGGCGTTTTCATCGGCACCCTCTTGCCGACGATCAGCGAAATCATTCGCGGCGAAAAAATCACCCTCGGCGCCCCATTTTTCAACAAAATGGCGGTCCCAATCGGCATCGCTATTTTCTTTCTCACCGGCTTTTGCGCCCTTTTAGCATGGAATAAGACCAGCCGCCGCAAGCTAATACGAAATCTGGTGCCGCCGTCTATCCCCGCTCTCGTGATTGTTTTCATCATGGTACTCGCCGGTGTGCAGGCATTCACACCCCTGTTGGCACTGGCCGTGGCTGCCTTTGGTTTCAGTGCAACCCTCATGGAATTCATCCGCGGCGCCAGGGCGCGACAAAAAAGTGAACAGATTTCTTTCTTCAAGGCCTTACTGAGTCTGGCACAACGCAACAAACGCCGCTATGGCGGTTACCTGGTGCATTTGGGCGTTTTGTTTTTATTCCTCGGCATCATCGGGTCTTCGGCGTTTTCATTACAAAAAGACGTAACCGTTCGCCCCGGCGAATCTATTGAACTGGGTGGCTATCGATTAGAGTTTCAACATCTGACTACTTCCATGAAAGGCGATCGACAAATCGATCAGGCGGTTTTCAAAGTCTATCGAGGCGACAAGCTCCTCTCCACCATGCGGCCGGAGAAGCACCTCTACGAAAATTTCCAACCATCGACGGAGGTGGCCATTCGTTCCACCCTGAGAGATGATCTGTATATCATCCTGGCCAGCTATGATTTACGCAATCAAATAGCAACCGTGAGCGTGCTGGTCAATCCGTTGATGTTGTGGATGTGGATCGGCGGCAGCCTGATGGTATTGGGCACCCTGTTGGCGATATCGCCATCACCCAAGGGAAGATTATTGTAAAATTGAAATAATCGTTAAAAATAATATTATCAATTAATTAGAAAGATGCCAATTTAAGAGGTCTCATCGCTGGTGCTCCTCGACATGACACGTTTTTAGAGGTTTTCACACAACCACGAAAGCTTGAACAACGTACTTTATCATATCTAACAACGTGGCATAAGCAGGCGTGAGACCACAAGACATCTTAGATTTTCAACACAGAAATTAGCATATTGATAAAAATACCGCCATTGCTTTTGTCACCCATTCGTGTCATTGGTGTGAATCGTGGTTAATAAATTTCTTGCATACAATAATTTTATGAATAAAATGAATGTTTGAGACCTATGATGATTGAAATCATTGCCTATATCTTGATGGTGCTTTGCATCGCTTATGTTTTGGTGCCTCTTTTCCGCCCCCATCATCGCTTGATCGCCCATAAATCGGCGAATCAAAACCAATGGCATGAATGGCTCTATCGTAAACGGGTGGCGTTGGAGATCATCGCTGATCTGGAGTTCGACCGACAGACCGGCAAATTAAGCGACGATGATTATCGGGCGTTGAAGGATCATCAACAACGCCTTATGGGACAATTGGATGAAAAATTAAACCGAGCCGGCGGCCAGAAGGACGAACTCAGCAAAAGATTGATGGCGGAGATCGATAAAGCCAAACAACAGTTGGCGCAACAATTACAACAAACGTGCCCTCAGTGTGGCTACCGCTCTTCGGCAAAAGCCAAGTTCTGCTCGCAATGCGGAGCAAAGCTCGATGATAAACAACCGTAGTTTTTAATTCGACCTCGCAGGAATCATAACCTATGATGGTGGCATTGCCTATGCGCATGTTTCGATCTATATCGCTGCTCCTGATCTGCAGCGTTTTTGCCGTTTCGGCACAAAATGGCCTTTTTCGCGGCCGAGTCGTGAACGCCTCACGCGATAGCATCGGCCTTTCCGGCCAAGAAGTCCAGCTTTTCTTATTCAATCAAACTTTTCCCGAACCCAAATTGATCAATTCGGGTCGCTCCACCGCGAACGGCCATTTTCAAATAGCCATTAACCAGATTGATTCTGCCGCTCAATATCTGGCAGCGACGGATCATGATGGCGTGCGCTATTACAGCGAGCCGATGCCGATCAAGTCCGGTATGGTGATTCAAGATATTGTCGTTTATGATTCCACCCATTCCGCTCAAACGGTACGAGGATTGATGCACCATGTATTTGTGCAAAATGCCGGCAGGTCGCTGGCTGTGCGCGAATCGCGCATCCTCGAAAACTATTCCAATAAAACCATCGTCAGCGCCATCAACGATGAGCACGAGAGAGAGGCGATCTTCCGAATCGTATTGCCCGCCGGTGCTCAGAACATCACGCCAATTTCGGCGCGAGGCGAGGAGCTCAGCGTCCACGGTCACTTACTCTACGACACCGGCGTGTTCGAGCCTGGTCGTCGACAGATTTCCTTTGCCTATGAAATTCCCTGGCAGAAGGATCGGGCGCCCATAGAGGTGGATGTTCCCTTTGCCACACGCGCCTTTGATGTTTTTATCGGTGATGAGAAAATGACCTTAAAGGGCGAAGGACTGGTTGATCACGGTCCTTTCAATATTCGCGGAGTTAGCTATCGACGCTACGGTTTACAGGATGTCGCCGCCGGAAAGCGAATACAGCTGCAGTTTTTGCGTTCAGCCGCTACCACCGATACCGCAAATCCAAAGCGCCTGCTCCTCATCACTGCAGGGGTGTTGTTGGTTGGGGTACTGTTTGCCTCGCTGTGGCGCCACAAGTCGACGCCAGTTCTCACCGAAGCGGAACGCCAGAGATTGATAAAAAATCGCAAGCGTTTGATCGAAGAAATAGCCATGCTGGAATTAACCTCTGAAACGGATATCCATTCACTGCAAAGACGGCAGGAATTGTTCGAAGAATTACAGAAGATCGAATGGACGTTGCAACAAGGGCGAGTGGGAGCAAAAACGGGCAAGCCATGATCGTTGCGCACCGCATCAGCAAAATCTTCGGCCAGCTGCGGGCGTTGGACGACGTCAGCTTTCACGTCGAGCGGGGGCAATGCATCGCCCTATTGGGCGCCAATGGCGCCGGCAAGAGCACGCTGCTGCGCATTCTTTCGGGATTGACCAGGGCAACGCAAGGCACTGCCACCGTGGCCGGCTATGCCATCGAAAAGCAAGCGAATGACTTGCGCCGCCACATTGGCCTCATCAGCCACTATCCGCTGCTTTATGGCGAGCTGTCGGCAGAGGAAAATTTACGTTTTTACGCAACGATGTATGGCGTGGCGGATGCCGTGCATCGCATCGATGAGTTGCTGGAGTGGATCGAGCTCAAGCATCGTCGCTTCGATTTGGTGCGAACCTTTTCCCGCGGCATGCAACAACGGCTGGCTCTGGCGCGCGCCATTTTACACCGTCCAGCGGTGCTGTTGCTCGACGAACCGTTCACCGGATTGGATGCCCACGCTGCGGAAACTTTGCATCGATTCATCAAAGGTTTTCTGGATGAAAAACTGACGATTCTCTTGACCACTCACGACATCGATTACGCCTTGCAGAATGCGCATCGAATCTTGCTACTCAAAAAGGGTCGGTTGATGATCGATGAAGCGGCGGAAAAAACGGATCGATCGTTGATAGCGGAATTATTGCATGAGACGTGAGCGTCGGTGGCTTGATGGATTGAGGACAAGGGTGTTGTCGGTAAATGCGCTAACCTTTGAGACAACCTTTTAGGGGAGAGGAACCAAAGCAGGAGAAAATGTCAATAGTTGTTCGTCTACTTGGGCGTGGGAGCTGTCTAAAAATTAACAAGGACATTTAAGTATGTTGTTCAAGCTTTAGCTTGGACGATTAAGAGGAAGATTATTAATTACATAATTTCAATATGTTATAGTCCAGTGATAATCTTTTTTGACGCATTCAAGAAATATTGTTGTTCGTCATTATTTAATTTTTTAGACGGCCCCAGATAGAAAATGTGTGAAAAAAAGCCTGTCATGTCGAGGAGCGTCAGCGACGAGACATCTTTTAGCTCTTTATCTCACCGCAGAGCGATGGGCTTGCGCAGTCCGATAGCACAAGCTAAAGTGACTGAGTGAAAACGCAATTAAATCACACACAAAGCCACAAAGGCCACAAAGAATTTGCTTTGTGTGCCTTGGTGTCTTGGTGTGGATAATGAATGATATCAATCAACCTAAAGATTTCAAAACCTTCCACCAAAAGCTATTTGTTATTGATGCATAAAATTGCCCAATTTCTCTGTACAGATTAGGATATTTTATGCGTTACATCGAGGGATAAGATCAAGATCAAGCCACGATGTTTCCGGAGGTTTTGGATGATTACGTTGGCGAAAACAATCCGGTATGTTTCATAGATGCCTACGTGGGCGGACTGGATTGGGCAGCGATGGGATTTATATCTTCAGAGCCGAAAGAGAGGGGTCGTAAGCCTTACAATCCTGGAGACAAAGCTATACATTTATAAATATTTGAACAGAATCAGATCGAGCCGTCAATTGGAAAAGGCCCCACACGCGAACATCGAATTGATCTGCTTGAAGCGGCGGTTGCGGCCAGATTTCAAGACCATAGCCGATTTTCGCAAGGATAACAGCAAAGACATAAAGGCGGTATTTCGAGATTTT
>FWPV01013279.1_pt1 | contig 12425 bp, 14 predicted proteins | sample 2228371 | NCBI WGS metagenome assembly FWPV01 (sample SAMEA103939776, study PRJEB20133) | metagenome | reverse complement strand
ATACTTTTTTAATATTTTTTTCATTTGAAAAAAATCTGGTAGAAAATGTTTTTTCATATCAAATCCCCATCTTTTATGTAAATTATTTATTTTTTTTCTTGATATAGAATGAGCGATTATTAGATAACCATTCCTTTTTAAAAGCCGGCTAAATTCTTTTATATATTTTTCTTTCGGATAAAAATGGGGAAAGCAATTAAAACAAATAATTTTATCAAAATATCTGGATTTAATTTTTATATCCTTAGCGTCACAATTTAGCAATCTGACATTTTTATATTTTGACAATTTTTCTTTTGCATAAAAGAGCATTTTTTCTGATACATCAACAGAATATAAAAACCCTTCTTTTATTTTTTTTAAAATAAAAAGTGAAAAATCACCCTTGCCACATCCAGGTTCTAATATTACATCCTTTTTTTTAATTCCCGAGTATCTTATTATTTTTCTTATATTTTCTTTTTCAACCTTAGAAATATCCCATTCATTTTTATAAATTTCTGCTATATTATTAAATATCTTACGATTCACCATATTTTTTCCTTTTAGGCGAAAATAATAAAACTAATATAAATATAAAAGTTGTAAATAATACCACAGATGCACTTACTGGCAGATTAAATAAAAATGCCAGTATAATTCCTCCTGTTGTTCCTGAAGCTCCAAAAATCCCTGATAAAATAAAAAATTTCTTTAATTCAAATGTGATATGATATGCAGTTGCAGGTGGAGTAATTATCAAACTGAAAAGCATAAGCCCACCTATTATGTCTAAATTTATTGAAACAACAATCCCGATAAGTAAAAAAATTAGATAATAAAAAAATTTTTCATTTATACCCAACGATGCTGCAATCTCTCTGTTAAATAATATTGCCATATATTGCCTGTAAAATATAACTATAACTATTATTTCTAAAAGCAATGTTAAAATAATTAAAACCATATCTAAAAAGTTTACAAGCAGTATATTTCCCCATAAAAAATTTAAAACCATTTCATTTTTCCCTTTTAATAAACCAATTCCTAAAAATGCAAATCCCATAACAGCTGAAAAAATTATAGAAATTGTAATATTGGGATTTACCTTTGCCCTGTCTGTTACAGGACCTATAAAAAAAGAAGAAATCAATGATAATAAAAATGCAGAAAATTTTGTTGGTATATTAAGTATAAAGCCCCAGATTCCGCCAGCCATGGCAGAATGTGCAATAGCAACCCCAACAAAAGGTATATTGAGTAAAAAAATTAAAACCCCTATTAAACCGCACTCAATTCCCACGCATATCCCGATAAATAAAGTTTTTAAAAAAAATTCATCAATCATATATAAACTCCAGATAATTTTCCTTTTTAAAAATTTCTTCTTTTTTACATAAAAAAATAATTTTACCTGATTTTAAAACTAAAACTTTTTTACTAAAATCAGATATATGGGTCAAAAAATGCGTAACAAAAAGTATGGTTAACTTTTTCTCTATATATATTTTTTCAACTAATTTTAAAAAATTTTTATATGCAAGTATATCCAGGTTTAAATTCGGCTCATCTAAAAGTAGTATAACAGGTTCTCTTAACAGTATCATGGCAAGCATCGTCTTTTGTTTTTCTCCACCTGACAATAATCCAAAAGGTTTCTTTAATAAATCCATTAAATTAAATTCATTTATAATTTCCATTGCTTTTTTATTTTTAAAACAATTTTCATTTATGGATAATTCAATTATATCTTTCGTTAAAACAGGGAAAAATTTATCTATTTCATAATTTTGTGGAAGGTATGCTATCTTTTTTCTTAAATCAAAGATATTATTATTTTCACAAACTTCATCACATATTTTAATTTTTCCTTTATCAGGTCTAAAAAATCCCATAAGAGTTTTTAAAATACTTGTTTTACCTGAACCGTTTGGTCCTAAAATTGTAATAAAGTCGCCATGATCCGCTTTTAAATTTATATCTTCTAAAATTATTTTACCTGATAATTTTAAATAGAGGTTTTCAATTTCTATAGTGCAGCTCATTTTATAAACTTTTTTATTTCAGAAATATTATATTCCCATAAATTTAAAAATAAACTTTCATTTTGATTTTCTTCAGGGAAATTAGATAATACAATAACTGGAACTTTTAATTTATGGTTAAATAATTTTGCGGTTTCGTTATGATTGCCAGCTAAATTCCCTATTATAAATTTTACCTTTTTATCCTTTGCTATCTTGATTATTTCTGATATGTCAGCAGGGGACATTTTATCAGGACTTTCAAATGCAGATACCACATCAAAACCAAGCCATTTTGCAAAATTTAACTGATTTTTACTGCATAAAACTTTATATGCCTTTTTTCTTAAAACATCTATATATTTTAAATCAGACGAAATTTTTTCTACTATTTTTGCTCTTTTTTGATTCAAATTTTTATCAAATTGTTTTTCATAATTTTGATAATATTTGCTTAATATCCTTTTCATTTCATAAAGACCATATGTATAATTACTCAATATTGTAAGATCCTGCACAGGAAAAATTTCTAATTTAACTTTCGGGGTTATTTTTTTTATCTTTTCAATATAGTTTTGCTGAAATTGATGAATAATAATTATTTTTGCCTGTTTTATTTTTTTATCTTTTCAATATAGTTTTGCTGAAATTGATGAATAATAATTATTTTTGCCTGTTTTATTTTTTTAGCGTCATCAGGTTTTAAATCAAAACTTGCCGGACATTGCAAAGGCGGAACTAATGTTACAACTTCAAATTCTTCTAAGTTATATGTTATATCCTTTGCAAGCGATGTTAAAATACTCGTGCCTGTCAAAACAAAAATAGATTGTTTAGAATGCGCTGTTAAATTAAATAAGAATAATAAAATCAAACTCAATAAAAATTTTTTCATTTTAAAATTTCCTTTTTAAATTTTCAATACCATACCACCTTTTATAATAAATCCTGGTGCAGGATAACCTGATTTTACCTGATATTTCCTATCAAACATATTTTCTATATCTAAATAAAATTTAGTATTTAAATTAAATATATTTGTATCATAATTTAAATAAGTATTAAATATTGCATATTCTTCTAATTTTAACTGCCTTTTATCCGCGTCAAATCTGTCCCTTGCAAATTCAGTTTCTAATTTTATTGAAAAATTCTTAAATAAGTTCAGTCCGCCATAAACCTTTCCAGTTAAATAAGCAAATCTTGCTGTTTTTTCTCTCGGGTCTATATATGAACCATTGGTTCCTATTGTAAATTTATCAAAAATTTTTGTCTCAAACCCAATTTCTAAACCTCTTATTAAAATAAAACCTGTATATAGGCATTTTTTATCAACCGGATCGGTTTGCAATAAGTTATTTCCCTCTATCTGATAAACTGTTAAATTAAAGTCAACCGCATCAAAAAATTTATTTGTTACACCTGTTTCATACTGCCAGAAATTTTCAGGTTTTAATTCATCGTAGGTAGCCCAGATGACAGTTCCCATTGCAGGTGTTTTATATCCTTTTGATAAATTTATATGCATTGTAAAATCTTTAAGCATGGATACTTTAAATCCAAACTGCGGTATTATTTCCTGTCCCCATTTATTATTTATTCCATATCTTACCCCTGCGTAAATTCCAAAAATGCCTATATCCTGTGCAAATGAAAAATATGGAGCGTAATCATTTTCATATCTTTCTTCTACTTTTCTTGCTGCTGTTGGAACCCTGTTGTCAAAATAGCCACCATAATACTGCCAGTCAAAACCAATTTTTGTTATATTGCCTGGAAAAATATACCATTCATTTAATAATCTCACTCCATAATTTTGATACCTGTTATAACTTCCATCAATTAACTTTCCCAAAAATGTATTATATGTTTTCAAAAAATTATTATGCCCGGAATCTGTATAAGCAATTATCTGTAATTTTGTATCATTGTTTTCAAATTTTATCCTTGCATCTCCTGATCGCTGTAATGTTTGTAGCGCTTCCTGTTCTCTATCCCAGGAATTTGCATAAACAGGACCTGGGTTAAATGCTCTTATGTATGAATAATTTCCATTTACAGCAAAATAAAAATCACCAGATTCATATCCTAAATGTCCAGCATAGTTTTGTTGATATGAATCAGAATTTGGTCTGCTTCCATCTGTTTGTTTATATCCACCTGAAAGAGAAATATCAAAGCCACTTAGTTTTGCAAGTGTATTTAAAAAATAATCCTGAGTATAATAATTACCAGCCATTGTATTTAATATTATTTTATATCCTTGCTTTTCTAATTTTCTGGTATTTATTTTTATTGCACCTGCTGTCGCTTGATTTCCAAGTTCAACTCCAGATGGTCCTTTTATTATTTCAACACTATCAACATTATCAAGCGCCAGTGTATCAAATAAAGGATGTTTATATATACCTATATATTGTGGTCTATCATCAACCACAACAAGTATTCCTGGATTGGGCAATTCTCCTAAACCCCTTATTTTAAAAACAGAAGGAACAGAAGCTCCAGCCGCAAAACCAGTTATCCCACTTTTATTAAAATAAACTCCTTGAGAATCTTTTAATAATTCCGGAAGTATAACTTTGCTACTTACTTCAATTATTTTACCTTTAAAATTTGTGGATGTCTGAATGCTTTTATTCAACCCGTGGACAATTTCATCTTTATCTTCTTCAACATAAATCTTTCCTATATCTATCTTTTCTTCTTCACCTGCCGATATAAATTCAGCAAATAAATTTAAAATTAAAAAAGTTAAAAAAAATCCAATTAAGAAAATCTTTTTAAACACAATAAACCTCCTTAATTTAATTTATAAATAATCCTCACCTGCAAATTAATCTTTTGTAAATTATAATATTCTGGTATTTCGGGAAAAGGAGCAGCTCTTTTTAAAGTATTTATCGCTTCGTTATCTAAAATTTCAAATCCTGATGATTTTATTATTAAAATATTACCCAACTCACCTTTTCTTAACACTTCAAAAGATAACAATATATCTCCCTCTATTCCTTCCTGCCTCGCTTTTTCTGGATAATTCCTTGCTTTTTGTATTTTTAATTTTATTGCATTTTCAAAATTTAAGGATTCTTCTTCTATTTTTAAACTTGATATAACTTTTACATTTTTATTTTCCAAACTAAAACCATTTTGTATTTTTTTATTTTCCTGACTATTTTTTTGATTTATATTATTTTTTGCTTTTATCTTTGAAATATCGGGTAAATCCTTTGCAGAATAATTTTCAATTGTCTCTATAGAAAATATTTCCTTTTTTTCATTATTTAAAATTATATTTTTAAAATTTACCCCTGATAAATAACCTATCCCACCAAAAATACCTGCGTGGAGTGTAAGTGATAATAGAAAAGATAAAAAAGTGATGAAACTTTTTTTACTTTTTTTCATTTATTTTAAATCCTTGCCCTGAGTTGCAATTGATAATTTCCCGAATTTAATACCTTTTACACTTATCAAAGCATCTGCTATCTGTTTTATTTTACCTGTTTTCCCTTTAACAATAATGACATCAAGGCAATTATCATGATCTAAATGAACATGGGTATCTGATACTATATATTCATGAAAATCATGCTGTATGCTGTTTAATTTATTCAGGATTTCACGTTTATGATGGTCATAAACTAAATTTATCGTCCCTATGGATTTTTTGTTATCATATTTCCATTCTTCTTCTACGATAAATTTTCTTATCAAATCACCGATTGCCTTTGACCTGTTTTCGTATTTTTTATTTTTTATTATTCTGTCAAATTTTTCAATCAAATCATCAGGCAGTGACACGCCAAATCTTATAAGTTTTGCCATCATAAAACTCCTTTTAGTAACACTTTTTTATAAAAATGTAGCACATAAATTCTATTTGTCAATAAAAAAATTGATATAAAAATTAAAATATTAATTTTATACGCGCCTTTTCTTTTTCATTATTTTTAATACTAAAAATATAATTATTATCTTCTGATACTGTTTTATAAACTTTAAGTTCTTCTCCTGAAAAAGTTTCTGAAAAAAAGTTAATCTATATTTCTTTAAAACATTTTTCTTTTAAAATATTTTCATCAACGCAATCTATAGCCCACTGTAAATATCTTGCATTATTTACATGATTATTTACATCTATATCGCTATATTTTACTTTTATTTTTTCTCCTTTATCTTGTCCTGAAATTTCTGGAATTTTTTCTTTTAAATCAAAAAATCTTTCTGCACTATTTATTGGAAACTTTTTTACAAAATTTTCTGGTTTTATCAGCTTATTTTTAATTTTATCTTTAATAAGCCATAAAAAAGTTGAATTTCCTATTATCTTCTCTTTCTTTATTATTTCAAAATTTCTATATGCAAAATAACCATTGATATCAGTTGCGTATGTTTTAACCGTAACCATATCCTGCCATTTAGGGATTTCTTTTAAAATTATTTTTAACCTTGATATTAACCATATGTAATTTTCATCTAAAATTTTACCCACTATCTTTTCAACTTCCATATAATGCGCCCATGCCGTATTCTGTAAATAATCAAGTAAAATATGCGGTTTTAAATTACCTTTCATATCAACATCGCTTGCCATAACAGTAAAATTTGTTTTAAATTCTTTTAAATCATCAATCATGTTTACTCCTTTTGACTTTTTCCCAATTTTCTATATCACCATTAATTACTTTAAAGATTGGGTTAGATTTTATTTTAATATTTTTTCTGTATTTCAAAAATAAATTTTTATCTCGTTTTTTTAATTTTTTTAAAAGATGGTTGTATTCATAACTTAATTGTTCTTTTGTAACTTTAATTTTTAATTTTGAATTTTTATATTTTATCTTATTTATATCAAATTTATATCCTCTTTTTACACTTTCCTCATACACTGCAAAAAGATAACAATCAAGAATTTTAACAGGATCTTTAAATTTTTTAAATCTTATTAATTGTGGGTGATTTTTATAACCTGTTGTTTTTCCTGACAGAACTTTTCTTGCAAGTAATCCTTCTCTCCATAAAGCTAAAAGTCCTTTTGTATCAAGGTATTCAGGATGTAATGACCATAATCTCATATTATGAGTATATTATATTACCCGTGGTTATAAATTTATTTTTTCCCAGATGGTAAATTACTTTACCCTTCTTTTTTTCTGCAAGTAACCTTTTACCATCAAAAGCATCTTTATTAACCGCAGCAGTAATGACATTACCAATCACAATTGCAGTTGTATCAATTTTTATTATTTTAAAAACTTTGTTTTCCAAATAACCTATTATTCCGTCAGGGATTTTACATCCTGTTTCTGGCGCTGTAAATGATTTTATATTAAATTTTTTAAACTTATCAACTTCTTTACCTGACATACTCCCTGTATTTTTAACAAGTTTAAGCTGAGAAATACCCGGAATACAGGCAACAAATTTTTTTGTTTTAACTATATTTTCAAATGTTTTATGCCCTGTATCAATGCATATCAATAACCTTGGTGGGTTAATCTCCTGCGGACAGCCCCAGGCAATAGGAGCAATATTATATTTTTTATCCTTTGATATTGTAGAAATTAAAAGTAGCGGATTTATATTTATAAGACGATATATCAATTCTTTTTTAAGATAGATAAAAGACATATTTTAAACCTCCTTAATTTTTATTAGTTCATAAAAAATTATCGCAGATGCTGATGCAACATTTAATGACTGTATTTTCTGGCTATGCTCTATTTTTATATTTATATCAGATATTTTTATAAGTTCGGAATTTATACCATGTCCTTCGTTACCTAAAATTAAAATGTATTCTTCTTTCAATTTTTGTTTAAGTTTTCTTAAATTTAAACCATTTTCTGAAGAAGTTGCTAAAATCTGATATTTTTCTTTTAATTTTTTTATTTCATCAGGTTTAATATTTTTATAGTTGCATAAAAAAATCGCACCTGCAGATGCCCTTATGGTCTTTTCATTATAAAGATAGGCGCAGTTTAATAGTAAATAATTTTCAAATCCAAAAGCAACGCCATTTCTTATTATTGCACCCAGATTTGAAGGTTCCTGAATGGTATCAAGCAAAACTAATTTATCAATTCCTTTAAAATCTTTAATTTCTTTTTCAGGAGCTTTTACTATAGCCAAAAATCCCTGATGTGAATCAACAACAGAAAATTTATCAATATAATTTTCTTTAACTTTGATAATTTCTGTATATTTTTTTAATTTATTTAAAATCTCTTTTTCTTTATCAGTATATAAAAAATATTTTATTTCAAGGTTATTTTTAATAACTTCATCAAGGATTTTTTCTGTATCCACAATAAATAATTTTTCTCCTTTTAACCTTTTTTTATCTTTTAATAAATCATAAATTTGCTTATTCACCATATCTCCTTATCTTTACCGCTATATCTCTTTCAAATTCTGGTATTTCAATTAATAAAATATCATTATCAATTATATCCTGACTCTCTTTTATAATTTCACCGGTATAGGTATTATAAAATTGTATTATATATCTACCTGAAATTAGATCATAAATATTTAATATACCATTTTTTATTTTATTAACATTTTTATTATCAAATCTGAATTCATTATTTTTTATATAAATATACACATCTTTATTGCTCTGGATACCGGATACAAAAACATTTGCATATTGCTCTTTAATTATGTCAGTTATTTTAATATAATCTATAAGCAACCAATCTTGCCCATCATTTCTTATTATTATTTCATTGTCTCCTTCCGGCAGGTCAACACTATATTCTTTATCAATATCTGCCTGATAAATATTCCATTCTTCAAAATATTTTTTATCACTAAAATCCTTTGCACATATATTTTCTTTTAAATATTCTTTTTCATTAACCAAAATGGTTAAAATGTTATCGTGTGATACTTTTTTTAGTTTAATTATAAATTCTCCCTGTTTTTCATTTGTAAGTTTTATAATTATATCTGTTTTCAAATTTTCTTTTGTTTTTCCAAAAATAAATCCCGGAAAAAACTGTTTATTTACAAATATTCCGTTGTTTTTAATTATAAATTTGCTTTCTTTTGCTTTCTCCCACCTTGCAAATGGATAAAAAATTAAGTCGCGATAATTTTCTTTATCTACTTTATCAATATAAACATTTTTATCTTTTATTTCATAATAATTATTTTTTTGCCAGTTTATATCTTTTAAAAATTCAGTAAGCGGCTTAAAGTGTGAAAAAAGATTATACCTATCAACATAAATATCCCACCACCACATCATTGGCACACCAAAAGAAAGAGTAAATGCACCAGACCAAATAGCATTATGCATATGGATGCCTTCTTTATCAATTCCTTTTTCTGCAAAATCTTTTGTCCAGTCAATTCCAAATTCAGCAACAATGTGTGGTTTTTGAAATTTTTCTATTTTATATTTTGAAATTTCATAAATCTCTTCCGCACCATCTTTTATACCATAAATATGTGTCTGGGTAAAATCTATATCTTTAAGTTCCCATATAAAATCTTCTTTGTATGGATCAGAAAAAGAAGTTGTTTTTAAATGTTTATATATATCATATTTTTTTATCTCAGAAAGCATCTCGTTATGCCAGTTTAAAATTTTTTTGGCATCATAATTATCAGTCAGATCAACTTCGTTAAATAACTCCCATGCAAAAACCGATGTTGAGTAACCATACCGAGCGATTATGTATCTTAACCTATTTTTAAAAATTTTTTTTACTTTTGAATCAGTAAAAAAATATTCTGGTTTATTTAAAAAACCGCCATTTAAAACATTATAAGGATTTTTATCCCAGTTTGAATTATGTTGCGTTGAGAATTCTCCGTGAGGAATTAAAGTTAATAAAATGTAAAGATTTTCTTTTTCACACATTTCTAAAATTTCATCTAAAATAAATGCCTGCTTTTGTCTGTTATCATAATTTTTAAATTTTCCATCCCATTCTATCCCTGTAAACCAGTTTGCCATCCAGAGCCTGAAAAAATTACCGCCGTTTTCTTTTAAACTTTTTATCCACCTTTCATAATCGTAAATTATATTATTAACCGACCACGCAAGATTAAGCCCGACTGCAAAAAATGGTTCTTTGTTTGAAAATTCCATGAATAAAAAATCTGTATCGCTTATTTTTACAAAACCTTTTTTTTCAGTATCTCTTAAACATTCAAAAGTATATTGTTTTGATTTATAAATAATCTCATCTTTTATTTTTGCTTTAATATAAAAAGACCATTTGCCGGCTTTATCAGGAGTAAATCTTATCTTAAAATTGTTATTTAAATTTTCTTTAATTTCTCCATCCCTTATTTCATATCCTTTATAATAAAAAGCATCAACTGTTTTTTTTATCCCCTGTGGATTTATAAATTCAGCCTGGATAACTGCCTCATCATAATCATAAGGATTTTTAAATCTAAAATTTTCTTTTATGTCAATTTCTAATTTTTCATATAATTTAACCGTACCAGTATTGATTGATATATCAACCGATATTGCAAATATATCTAAATTTAAAAGCATAATTAAACCTGTTATTAAAAATAATTTTATAAAAATTTTTACCATATTCCTGTGATTTTTTCTCCACAAAATTTACATTTACCATCTATTATATTTATTTCCGTAACTGTATAACCATATCTTCCAACAAGTAGTTTACCACATTTTGGGCAATAAGTATTCTCATATTGCGTACCGGGAACATTCCCAATATATACAAATTTGAGTCCTTCTACCTTTGCGATGTTATATGCTTTTTTTAATGTTTCTATATCTGTTGCTGGTAAATTTGTTAAAAGATAGTGCGGAAAAAATCTGGAAAAAAATAAAGGAGTATCATCCCCTAAATTTTCATAAATCCATTTGCACATTTTTTTTATTTCATCCATATCATCATTAAGTCCTGGTATCACTAAATTTACAACCTCTATCAATTTATTATGTTTTTTTAAAACTTTTAAAGTATTCAAAATATCTTTAAGTTCGCACCCGACAAATTTTTTATAAAAATCATTATTAAATCCTTTTAAATCAATTTTTACAATATCGAGATAAGGTAAAAGTTTTTCAAGCGGTTTTTCATTTATATATCCTGCTGAAACAAAAACATTATAAATTCCATTTTCTTTTGCAAGTTTTGCTGTTTCATAAACATATTCATAAAAAACAATTGGTTCAGAATATGTATATGCAATTGATGTTGAATTATATTGTTTGGCAAGCTGAACTATTTTTTCAGGTGATAAAAATACAGTGTTTTTATCTTCCGGGTTACTCTGGGACAGTTGCCAGTTCTGACAGAAATTACATCTTAAATTACATCCTTTGGTTGCAATTGAAAAGGCATCTGTTCCTGGTTTTAAATGATAAACTGGCTTTTTTTCAATTGGGTCTATATTAACTGCTGATGCCATACCATATACCATTGTCCATAATTTACCACCTGTATTTATCCTCACCCTGCATTTTCCGCGAAATCCTTCTGGCAAAAAACAATTCTTAGGACATAAATAGCATTTTACTCCGTGATCTTTTTTTGCATAAAAAAACGCTTCTTTTATTGATGGATTCTTTTCTATAAAAACTTTTTCATTAAAATAAGCAGGCAGTCCCGTGATTAAAGTTATTGATAATAAAATATTTAAAATAAGAATTATTGATGGCAAAAAAAAATTATCTTTTTTCATTTTTTTCAAAAGTTTTCTTAACAGAATAAATAAACGGGATTAATCCGGCAATTACACCCAAAATAAAAAGCCACCAGTAAAAATGCTCAGGATATTTTTGTGAAATAACATCTCCTGTTGATAAAATAAAAGATATAAAAACTATCAATCCACCTATAATTTCAAATGTCCATAAATATTTTGTCTGATAAATTTTATAATTATTATTTTCAAAATAAATTATAAACAAAGCAGCAATTATTAATAATATTGATATAATTATTGGTGCTAAAACAGGACCCACCCACGCAACCGGTATTAAAAACAAAAGATCCAGTTCCAGTAAAGAAAATGGCCAGTTAATAAAAATCTTTAAAAAAATGTAATAAAAAATATCCCACGTTCCAAATATTAACATATAATATGCAAATTTTTCAAATCTGGTTTTACCTGCGATAGCTGAGACAGATAAAATCATAAGTAAAGTAATTAACTCTCTTATTATTTCTACTAAAATCACTTTGTCTTTCAAAATTTTAACAGGGAAAGTAAATCCATCTGGATAATAAATCTCTCTTAAATAAATCACAACAGCAGATTCTAAATATCCAAAAGTAATCCCAAATAAAAAAGACCATAAGATTACTTTTTTATAATCCTTTCCCATAAAAATTTTACCTGTTATCTAAAAAATTTTAAAATTTTTTATACCGCAGTTACTTTTTTAACTTCGGGAATTTGTTCTTTTAATCT
>FWPV01013278.1_pt1 | contig 12425 bp, 10 predicted proteins | sample 2228371 | NCBI WGS metagenome assembly FWPV01 (sample SAMEA103939776, study PRJEB20133) | metagenome | reverse complement strand
ACATGACCCCTCTCCTGCTCACGAACGCCACCGGCGGCTATGGCGGGGCGCACTGCATGACCTGCGTCATCCGCCGCGGCTGATCCCCCCTCCGTGCCGAAGCCACGGCATCAGCACGATATTCCGAATTTATGCTTTTTATTTATAGATATAACTAATTATTGAACCAATTGATAATTCAAAATATTTATATATAGAATAGAATAAATAATGGTCTTGCCCGGTGCAGGCACCCGCATGCCTCTCCCCTGATCCCCATCCGCTGCGGGGAACGATCATGGAAATTCGCAAAAAGACCCTCCTCATCGTCTCCATCACCATCATCGCTTTGATGGCGCTCCTGACCCTGGTATCTTCATTTGTCATCCTGCAGGATTACGCGCGCCTGGAGGAGCAGGTCGCCGTCCGCAACCTCCGCCGCGCCGAGAGCACGATCGGGGAGACCCTCTCCCACCTGGACAGCACCGCCTACGACTGGGCCTCCTGGGACGACACCTACACCTTCGTCGAGGACGGCAACCAGCCGTTCATCGCGTCCAACCTGATGGACAAGACCTTCGTCGGGCTGGACATCCACGCGATGCTCTTCTACAACACCTCCGGCGCGCTGGTCTGGGGGAAGGGCTACGATCTGGAGAACCGGACGGCGGTCCCGATCGCTCCGGGACTGCTCGCAGAGGCCCGCCCGGGTTCCCCGCTCCTCGCCCCGGAACCCCGGGCCGGCATCCTCCAGCTCCCGGACGGTCCGATGCTGGTCGCCTCCCGCCCGATCCTGACGAGCGAGGACGGGGGCCCGCGCCGGGGATCGCTGATCATGGGGCGGTACCTGGACGCGGATCTGGTCGCCCATACGGGCGAGGTGACCGCCCTATCCCTGGCGGTGCTGCCGCTCGGGGATCCGGCGGTTCCTTCTGCGGTACTGCACGACGACGCCCCAGTCGTCCAGCCCGTCTCCCCCACGACGGTGGCGGCTCATTCTGTCCTGTCCGATATCCACGGCTCCCCGGCGTCCGTGCTGCGGGCGGAGATGCCGCGGGACATCTACCGGCAGGGGGAGGCGAGCACGTTCTCCTTCACGCTGATCATCCTCTCCGTCTGCCTGGTCTTCGGGCTGGTCACCCTCTTTGCGCTGGAGAAGCTGGCGCTCCTGCCCCTCGCCACGCTGAACGCCTCCGTGGCGAGGATCGGGAGCGAGGCCGATCCCGGAGCGCGGCTGTCCGTGCACGGGGACGACGAACTGGCGCACCTGGGAATGACGATCAACCGCATGCTGGAGGCCCTCGAGCAGACCCAGAAGGCTCACCAGGAGGGCGAGAGGCGCTATCGGGCGGTCGTCGAGGACCAGATCGAGTTCATCTCCCGCTACCTCCCCGACGGCACCCACATCTTCGTGAACGAGGCCTACTGCCGCTATTTTGGTAAGGACCGCTCGGAGATCCTGGGCAGGGTCTTCCGCCCTGCGATCCCGGAGGAGGATCGGGAGCCGCTGCGCCGCCACTTCGCCTCCCTATCGCGGGAGAACCCGGTGGCGACCATCGAGCACCGCATCGTCATGCCCGGCGGCGAGGTGCGCTGGCAGCAGTGGACCGATCGCGTGATCCTGGATGCCGACGGGCGGATCGCGGAGTACCAGTCCGTGGGGCGGGACGTCACCGACAGGAGACGCATCGAGGAGGCGCTCCACCGGGCGAACGAGAAGCTGAACCTGCTCGGGTCCGTCACCCGCCACGATCTCCTGAACCAGCTGACCGCGATCCAGGGCTACGTCCAGCTCGCCGCGGAGTTCGGGACGGATCCTCGGATCCGGAAGTACCTGGACACGGCCGCGGAGGTCTCGCGGAAGATGCAGGACCTGATCCGCTTCAGCCGCGACTACCAGAACATGGGCATTTCCGATCTGGTCTGGCAGTCCGTCCGGGAGATCGCGCAGTCCGCCGCCGCCTCCCTGCCCCTGAACCGGGTGAACCTGCATCTGGATCTGGACGGACTGGAGATCTACGCGGATCCCCTGCTGGAGAAGGTCTTCTACAACCTGATCGAGAACGCCCTCCGTCACGGGGGTGAGACGCTCTCCGAGATCCGGATCGGCTACCGCCGCGACGGGGAGCATGTCGTCGTCGCCTGCGAGGACGACGGCGTCGGGGTGCCGGCGGCGGAGAAGGAGGTGATCTTCCGGCAGGGCTACGGGCGGAACACCGGCTACGGGCTCTTCCTGATCCGTGAGATCCTGGGGATCACCGGCATCGCCATCCGGGAGTGCGGGGAGCGCGGCGCCCGCTTCGAGATGCGGGTCCCTCCCGAGGCGTACCGTATCTCCGGCGTGCGCCCTTCCGGGAACGGCGGGATCTGAACGAACCTGCCGCGGCGGTCGGCGATCCGCAAAAAGGTAATGTAATAAGGTCTGCCACGCAATAGCATATCAAGAGTTTTCCTATGTTCTGGAATCCGAAGATGGAGACCCTGCAGGGTCGCGCTCTGGAGGAGCATCAGCTCGGCGGCCTGAAATGGACGCTGTCCCAGGCGCAGAACGTGGAGTTCTACCGCAGGAAGTTCAAGGAAGCGGGAGTCGCCCCCGAAACCATCCGCACGCTCGACGACGTGGAGAGACTCCCCTTCACGTGGAAAAAGGAGCTGCGCGAGGGCTACCCCTTCGGCTTCCTCGCCGTGCCCCTGAAGCGGGTGGTGCGGATCCACACCACCTCGGGCACCACGGGGAAGCCCACCGTGGTCGGCTACACGCGGCAGGACCTGGCGCGCTGGGCGGAGCTGATCGCCCGCAACCTGACCATGATCGGTCTCAAAGAGGGGGATGTCTTCCAGAATGCGGTGAACTACGGCCTCTTCACCGGTGGTCTCGGCTTCCACTACGGTGCCGAGCTGATCGGGCTCACCGTCGTCCCGTCGGCGACAGGCAACACCCGGCGGCAGATCGAGATGATCCAGGACTTCGGGGTGAACGCCATCCACTGCACTCCGAGCTACGCGATGCACCTCGCCGAGGTCGCCGATGGGGGCGGGGCTCCCCTCGCTCACAACGGGCATCTTCGGCGCCGAACCCTGGTCGGACAACATGCGCCGCGAACTCGAGGAGAGGCTCCAGGTGACGGCGTACGACTCCTACGGGCTCTCCGAGATGTTCGGGCCCGGTGTCGCCTTCGAGTGCCCCGAGCGGGACGGGCTGCACATCTGGCACGACAGCTACCTGGTGGAGATCGTCGATCCGGTGAGCGGGGAACGGCTGGGGCCGGGGGAGCGCGGCGAGATGGTGATCACCCCGCTCGTGAAAGAGGCGATGCCGCTCGTCCGCTACCGCACGGGGGACATCACCATGCTGATGGAGGATGGATGCACCTGCGGCCGCGGACAGAAGATCGGCCGCATATCCGGCAGGAGCGACGACATGCTGGTCATCCGGGGCATAAACGTATTCCCCTCGCAGATAGAACATGTACTGCTGGCCTTGAACGAGGTGGGAGATCATTTCATGGTGCACATTGACCGTGTCAACCACATGGACGAGATGACGATCGAGGTGGAGATCAACCGCGCGGTCTTCAGCGGGGAGCTGCGGGATCTCGCAAAGATCCAGCAGAAGGTGGCCCGGGCCCTGCACGACGCGCTGGGGCTGCGCACGGCGGTGAAGCTGGTGGAGCCCGGAACCCTGCCCCGCTTCGAGGGGAAGGCAAAGAGGGTCGTCGATCATCGGGAGGGATTGTATTGAGCTACTGGGATCCGCGGATCGAGGAGATGCCGAGAGAGGACCTCGAGAAACTCCAGTTCCGTCTCCTGAAGACGCTGGTCTACCGCCTCTACAGCTTCAACCCGTTCTACCATGAACGAATGCGGGAGGCGCATGTCCACCCGGACGACATCCGCACGCTCGCCGACGTGACGAAGCTGCCGTTCATGTACAAACGGGATCTGCGGGACAACTATCCCGATCGGATCTTCACGGTGGGGAAGGAGGAGCTCGTGCGCTACCATGTCTCGAGCGGCACCACCGGAAAACCGACCGTGGTCGGCTACACGCAGCGGGACGTGGACGCCTGGACCACGTCGCTGGCGCGGGCGCTCACCTCCTGCGGACTCGGGCGGGGGGATGTGATACAGGTGAGCTACGGCTACGGGCTCTTCACCGGCGGGCTGGGTCTCCACTACGGGGCCGAACGGATCGGGGCGACGGTGCTCCCCACGAGCGTGGGCAACACCGAGCGGCAGATCGAGCTGATGCAGGATCTGGGCGCGACCGCGATCGCCTGCACCCCCTCGTACCTGATCCACATGGGCGAAGTGGCGGAGCGGATGGGGATCAGCATCGCGAAGGACACCCAGCTGCGGACCGGTATCCTGGGAGCCGAGCCCTGGTCGGAGCGGATGCGGACCCGCATCCAGGAGTGGCTGGGGATCCGGGCCTTCGACATCTACGGGACGAGCGAACTGTCGGGGCCGCTCTTCACGGAGTGCGCCGAGCAGAAGGGTATGCACGTCTGGAGCGACTTTGCGCTGGTCGAGGTCCTGGACCCGAACAGCGGCGAGCCCTGCGCCCCGGGCGAACCCGGCGAACTGGTGATGACGATCCTGCAGAAGGAGGCGCTGCCCATGGTCCGTTTCCGCATCGGGGATATCAGCACGCTGAATGGCGATCCCTGCCCCTGCGGGCGGACGCATCCCCGCATCACCCGCATCCAGGGGCGGGTGGACGACATGCTGATCATCCGGGGGATCAACGTCTTCCCCTCCCAGATCGAGCATGCCCTGATGGGGATCCCGGAGGTCGGGCGGCAGTTCCAGATCGTGGTCGACCGCACGGGGGCGCTCGACGAGATGCTGGTGCGGGTGGAACTCTCGCCGGAGTCGTTCTCCGACAAGATCCCCGAACTGATGAACATCAAGAAGAAAGTGGCCCACAAGCTCCAGAACTCGCTGAACGTCAGCGCCGACGTGGAGCTGGTGGCGCCGGGATCCCTTCCCCGCTTCGAGGGGAAGGCAAAAAGGGTCGTTGACAAGAGGGTGCTCTGACATGGAGAAAGAGAAGTACATCATCCAGCAGATATCCGTGTTCTCGGAGAACAGGCCCGGGCGGCTGGCGGCGGTCGCCCACGCGCTCGAGGAGGAGAAGATCAACATCTTCGCGTTCTCCATCGCGGAGGCCGACGGTTTCGGCGTGGTCCGCGCGCTCGTGGATCATCCGGACCGTGCGCACAGGAAACTGACCGAGATGGGGTTCATCGTCTCGTTCACCGACGTGATCGGAGTGAAGATGCGGGACGAGCCCGGCGGTCTCTACGAGATCGCCCGCATCCTGGGGGATGCGAACGTCAACATCGAGTACTCCTATGCCTACAGCGGAAAGGATGCCGCCGTGCTGATCCTCCGCGTGGACGATCCCCGCGCGGCGATCCGCGAGCTCCTGGCGCACGGGGGTCAGCTCCTGGAGCGCAGCACCTTCCAGTGACCTCCTACTTCTTCTCCCACTTCAGGAGTTCCATCACCGTGGAGAGGGTGGATCCCTCCCGGATCTCCTGGCGGATCCGCTCTTCCGTCTTCTTCACTTCGAGCGCCCTCCGCGCCACCTCGTAGGCCCGCTCCCGCGGCACGACGACGACACCGCTCTCGTCCCCGACGATCCAGTCCCCGGGCCGCACGGTCTGCCCGCAGCAGGTGATCTCGGTGTTGATCTCCCCGAACCCCTTCGGCTCCCCCGCGTTCGGGGCGACGGCCCGGGCGAATGTGGGAAAGCCGAGCCTCCGGATATCGTCGACGTCCCGCACCGCCCCGTCGATCACCACCCCGGCGAGCCCGCGGCCGATGCAGGAGAGGGTGGCGAGTTCGCCCCAGGGGGCGACGTGGGTGCCGCCGTCGTTGTAGATGACGATCACGTCCCCGGGCTCTGCCCGATCGATCGCTTCCACCGGTTTCGCCCAGTCCCCGGCGAACGTCTGCACGGTGACGGCCCGTCCGACCATCTTCACGTTCCCGCAGAGGGGCGCGGCCCCCGCCATGGCACCCTTGCGGTGCAGGGCGTCGGAGACGTTCGGGGCCGAGACTTCGAGAAGGATGCGGCGGATCGCCTCGTCCCGGCTCTCCCGCCTCTCCTCCTTCGCCTCCCGGCGGTCGATCGCCTGCCGCACCGCTGCCGTCGACCCCCGCACGTCCGCCGACCGCACGATGGCTCCGCCGACGATGACGATGGAAGCCCCCAGCTCCGCCACCCGGGCTGCCGTGGATGGCTCCAGCCCTCCGGCGACCGCGATCGGGATCCCCACCTCGCCGACCAGGCTCTGGAGCAGCGCCACCGAGGTCTTCCCGACCATCTGCTGGTCGATCCCCACGTGGGCGTTGATGTAGTCCACGCCGAGCGCTTCCAGCTCCTTTGCCCGCCGGACGGGGTCCTGCACCGCCATCAGGTCGGCCATGATCTTAACGCCGTAGAGCCGCGCGGCGCGGACGCACTCCCCGATCACCGCGTCGTCCGCATCGGCGAGGACGCAGACCACGCCGGCACCGGCTTTTGCCGCCATCTCCACCTCGACCGTCCCGGTATCGGCGACCTTCATGTCGGCCACGATCACGTGATCGGGAAACGCCGCCCGCAGCGTCCGCACCGCGTTCATCCCCTCGCTCTTGATCAGCGGGGTTCCCGCCTCGATCCAGTCCGCGCCGCCGTCCACGGCATCCTTCGCGATCTGCACTGCCCGCTTCAGCTCCAGGAGATCCAGAGCCACCTGAAGGATCGGCCTCTTCATGCTGATCCATTGGGGAATCCGGGCCATAAAGGATTCCGGTGCTGCATCCTGCAGGCGCAAACGCCCCCGGAGGCAATCCACAACTTCTTTATACCCTGCCGCAGGAGTCAATGCAGCCCCCGCCGCAGGGCGCGTGAGGTGAACCGATTGACAGAGAAGGAGAAGTTCCACATCCGCTATACTGCAGACATCCTCGTGTATGCCGACGACGAGAACGAGGCCCTCGACCTGGCCAGCAACGCCCTGATCGACATGCTCGGAAACGAGACGATGGAACTCGACGAGATCTTCATGATCGAGGTGATCGACGAGATCCTGCACATCGTCGAGGAAGAGAAGAAGTAACGGCCCTGCCTGGCCCGGGCCCTTTTTGCAGACGATCGGTGCACTCCATCCTTCCGCTCGTATCCCCGTCCATGCGTCCTGCCGCAGCACGATACGGGGGGAAGGGAACGGCCCCTCGATCTCCCCCCCGGGATCTGCCGGGCGATATCGGAGATCATGGGCACTGAAGCCGTGTTGCGAAGGGCCAATCGTTCGATTTCGGATCCCTCCTCCGGGGATTGGCCGGAGGCGATCTCGCCTGCGTTGGAACGGGAGGTGCAGGTTTCGATCGACTGTCAAGGGAGGAGAAGGATTGGCGGACCCGATCCGTTTACCGCCCTCCTCCCCAAGTGCGATGATCCCGGGGGCGAGGGAATCGGCATTATCTGAAATCCGGTCCTGGTCACGGACGTTTTCCCGAGACGGGCGATAGGCTTTCTTGTCTCCCCGCAGGGTCCCGACCGCATCGCCGCGGGACGAGCGGACCGCGCCCGGGGCTTCCAACCCGGGGGCATCGTACCGCAGGGGTGGGAGCGCATGGTGAATCGCCGCCACGGATCCTCCCCGCAGGGCATCGCATCAGCGGGGGCGGGGAACGGCGGGAGGAGGGTGCGCCCCCTCTCCCCTCGGTGCGATAGCCCCGCATGGGTGAACCGCAATCGAGCAAGAGGTGCGGGCGCAGGACAGATCTCCCTCTCGCATACGGAGGCTGTCCTGCTGCAGGGAAGCAGGGGGATCGGAACACGGACAGAGCGGACCTTGTCGCATGCGGGTATGCGGCGGCCCTCCCCCCTGGTCCGATCGTCCTTCCCGGCATGGGGAGAAGCGGTGTTCTCTGAACGGGACGAAATCTGGATCAATTGACCCCGGCTTTCCCGGTGGGGATTCTCTTGCGGGGAAGGCCCCCTCTCCCCTGCCCGCCGCTGCGCAACGAGCGGCATTCCCTGCGCCTGCCTCGATCCCGCCCTGGATGCTGCAGACTCCCGGGGACCCCCGCTCCCCCGTGCACTGCCGCACGCTTGGAGCCCGCACGCCGCGCCTGCAGCCGACGATGCAGGGGCAGTCCTTCTTCGGGCCCCCGGGATAGAGCCTCTGGATCGGGGAAGGCGATGTTCTTCGCACCCTCGATGCAGCCCCGGGCATACTCCTCCGGTTCCCGCACGTCGAGCACCACGCAGTCGCCGCCGCCGCGGTACCGCACCGGGATCTCACCGATCCCCTGCGGCTCGACCTCTGCGGGGAGGGACTCGCCAGCCTCTCCCCCCATGCCGGGCCTCTCTGTCCTCCGCTGGATGAAAAGGGTTTTGCGAGATCCGCAGACCGGCGGTAAACCGCCCTGCAGGTATATGCGGTCTTCGGGGGGAAGAGGGCGGGTGCGCCTCACCGCCCGCCGGCGCCGCCCCCGCCGAAACCTCCGCCTCCGCCGAATCCGCCCCCGCCGAAACCTCCGCCCCTGCCGCCGGCGGGAGGCGGGGGGGTGAAGAGGATGACGGGCACGAACGCAGTCCTCAACGGCACGTAGAGCGGCACGTTCGCCTCCGCGAGGTTCACGTTCAGGTCTTTCATCGCCCGCTCCACCTTCTCGCCGACCCCGAGGGCGGTGCCGTAGACCAGCCACTCACCCCACATGGAGATGTCCGCCGGGGAGTACTGCTTCATCAGCGCCAGGTCCGAGAGGAAGGTGCGGAAGGCGTCCCACTCCAGCTTCTCCTTGTAGGCGTCGCCCTTCCACCGCCCGAAGAGGGTGGAGGGGAAGAGCAGGCTCACCCCCGCCTGCCCGATCACCAGGATGGCGGCGACGATCGCGGGGATCGCTATGTAGGCGGTATACGGGGCCAGGATCAGCACGATCGCCGCGGCGATGGCGAGCACCGCCCCGATCGCGGCGACCGGCAGCACCCGCCACCGCCCGTCCGTGATGTAGCGGGCGACGAGGCGGGGATCGGAGTGGCGGGTGACCGAACGGAGCTCCCGCTGGTAGCGGAGGATCTCGGTCCGGGCCGCTGCATCGGTCTTCGCCCGGGCGGCGAGCCGTTCGAGTTCCCCGGTGTCGACCGCCCCCTCCTTCTCGATGGAGCGGAGCGCCTGGAGCACCCGGCTCTCGTAGGGATCGTCGGATGCGGCGTCCAGCACCTGCAGGGTCACGCTCCCGCCGCCCTCCCGCTCGGTGATCCGGAGCTTCCGCCGGCGGTGCAGGTCGAGGAGGGTGGCGTAGAAACCGTTCTCGTCGAAGTCGGTGGCATCCCCGCGGAAGAGCAGGTTGACCGCCCAGGGCTTCAGGCCCGGGTTCGGGACGAAGGAAAGGTAGTTCGGCACGGAATACGGCTTCTCCCGCCCGTAGCGGTAGTAGATGAGGAGAAGGAGGAAGGGCGCGAGCAGCAGGAAGATCCGCGCCAGGAGGGAGAGCACGGCTGCGATCTGGTAGGGGAGGGAGTAGAGCAGGTTCGCCGTGGTCGTCTGCCCCCGCACATCCGTCACGGTCAGGGGGAACCCGTCGATCTCCTGCAGAAGGTCGTCCGTGTAGAGGATGTCGGCGCCGAGAGGCTCGTCCGCAGCGGCGCTCCCCGTCACGATCGCGGATCCGTCCTCCTGCTGCACGCCCAGGAACGGCGGGTAGGGGAAGACCTCCTGGAGGTGGGGGGAGTGGATGGCGATCCGCACGTTCCGGTAGGGGATGTGCTCGTCGGCAAGCCGCAGGTTGATGTGGGCGAGCTGCCCGTCGGTCTCGATCGGGGGATGCACCACGTAGCGGTACTCGACCGTGTACATCCCCGCCCCGAAGTAGGCCGGAGCGTAGACGCCGCTCTCGCTCTCGAAGGCCAGGTTCTGCACGACGCTCCTCGCTCCCGACGCCTCGCTGCTGACGAAGACCTCCCCGCGGTAGTCCTTCGCATAGCCGATGGTTCCGTCGGGCCCCCGCACCGAGACGAAGGTGACGTGGGGGCGATCGATCCCGTCGAAGACGAGCGGGGCCTCCCAGTTGCGGAAGAGCATGCGGTAGCGCCCCGAGACGCCCACGTCGTAGGTGATCCGTTCGACCAGGGTGCCGTTCCCGTAGAAGTCGGCCTCGTAGCGTTCGACGGCCAGATCCTCGGGGAGCGCCTGCGGCGCGACAGTGAGCAGCAGCAGCCCGATCGCTCCGATGACGAGCCCGATGACGACCACGAGGGCGATCTGCTGCTTCTCGTCCATGAGAGGCGTCCTCTAGAACTCGATCCGGGGAGGCGTGGCAATCGCCTCTTCGAACTGCAGATACTGGAGCTTCACGAAGTTGAGCAGGCGTGCAACGATGTTGGAAGGGATGGTGTCCGTCATGGTGTTGTACTGCTGGGCGATGTTGTTGTAGGTGTAGCGCTGGCGGGCGATCTCGTCCTCCACGCCCCGCACGGCATCCATGAGGTTCATGACGGTCGCCGAGGTCTTGAGATCGGGATAGGCCTCCGCGACGGCGATCAGCCGCCCGAGGATGGTTCTCGACTCCCGCTCCACCTCGGCGAGCTGCTCCGGGGATGCGCCCCCGATTCTGGCCCGCATCTCGGTCACCTTCGTCAGGGTCTCCTTCTCGAACGTCGCGTAGCTCCGCACCGATCCCAGGAGCTGCTCGATCATGTCGAGCCTCTTCTTCATGGCGACCTTGATCTGCCCGAGGGTCGCCTCCGCGGAGTTCTTCAGGGTGTAGAACCGGTTGTAGATTCCCACGAAGAAAATGATCAGGCCAATCGCCACGAGCAGCAGCAGTCCGCCCACGATCCATTCCAGTAGTGCCATATCGTTACCTGGTGTAAAGGTAGAGCGGTTCCCACTTATTAAACTCCCTTTGCGCGGCACTGCGGGAACCCGTGTACGGGTGCGGCGCCCTTCTGCACGCTGCGGTTTTCGGGAGCGGTCCGCTCCTCCCCCGATACGGGGTGTTTCCCGGTTCGGGAGGGCGGAGCGGCGATGGGGCGCTTCCCTCGGCGGTGCTGCCCCCGCTGCACCGGGTTCGCCCGCGCCAGCAGGGGCAGAAGGAACGGTCCGGGGAAGCCAAGGCCCCCTGTCGCAGGGAGGGGGATGCGGTGATGCCGACCTGGAACCGCCACGTGCGCCACCATCACAGCGGGAGGACATGATACCTCCTGCCACGTCACGGGCGGTCCGGGATGCTGGAGATTTCCTCCGGAATGCCCGCCGGGCAGGGGTCTCCTCCGCCGTGCCGCCCCCGGGGGTCTTCCCTCCCTTGCCGGCGCGGGACCGCGGGTCCCGGTACCCTGCGGTCGATCCGAATCGGGGCGTGGAGACGTGGAATTGGCGTATTGCGAACCTCCCTTTCGCAGAGATATCTGCACGGACGGATCGCTGCCCCAGTCAGCCTTCCATGGCGATCCGGGAATCGCTCCGGCATCCTGCCGGAGCGCACTGCGGCAGGAATTTAACACCGTCCGCCCGATGTACCTCCATGGCACTGAAGTTCAAACTCTGCCCGCACTGCGGCAGTTCCTCGCTCTTCATCGACCGGGAGATCCACGATGCGGACGGGAGCCTGAAGGGGATCCAGGTGCGGTGCGCCAACTGCGGCTTCGAGAGCTACGAGCCGCTGGAGACCCGTCTGATCCGGTTCAAGCGCTGCCCGAACTGCGGGAGCGGCTCGCTCTTCGTGGACCAGGAGGTGCTGGGCGAGCAGGGCGAGCGAAACGGCGTCTGGGTCCGCTGCGCCGCCTGCAACTACGAGAACTTCGAGCAGCACGGGAAGAAGCCGACGAAGTTCTCCATCTGCCCCCAGTGCCGCGCCGCCTCCCTCTTCGTGGATAGGGAGGTGCTGGACGATCTGGGTGCCGTGAGGGAGGTCCGCTACCGCTGCGCCAACTGCGGCTACGAGAATCTGGAGTCCCGCGGACCGCGACCGCCGAAACTCCGGGTCTGCCCCCGCTGTGGCAACTCCTCCCTCTTCCCGGCGGGGACGCTCACCGACGAGAAGGGGCAGCTCAAGGGATCCCGCTTCCGCTGCTCCTACTGCTCGTTCGAGATGGTGCAGATGGACGGGTCACGGTTCGAGGCGTAGTTTTTTTTCCATACCCGATCTCTCTTTTCCCACCCGTGCACCGAGACGGCGCAGGGCATCGCCGGGTCGATCGTCGGGCATATCCGCCGGGACATCGGGGGGACACGGGCGGCGCGGCACAGTGCCGGGCCGGATGCGTGGTGCGGACGCGGCACGGGCCTGAGGGGTCGCTCCGGCCAGGGAATGCCTGACTCTGTGATTGGCTTGAATTCCTCATCGAGAGCCTGTGCACGGCTCCCGGGTGTTCTCCGGGGGAGGGATTCCTCCTCCTGCCCCTTCGTGCGACAGAGAGCATGCTGCCCGGTATTCCCCGTCCG
>FWPV01003463.1_pt1 | contig 12425 bp, 9 predicted proteins | sample 2228371 | NCBI WGS metagenome assembly FWPV01 (sample SAMEA103939776, study PRJEB20133) | metagenome | reverse complement strand
ATCTGACATTGTCAAGCTACTCACCCGCCTGTCATTGCGCGCCGCCCCTTTCGCTTCGCTCAGGGTAAACTCCGGCGGCGAACCTGTCATGGCGAGCCGCCCGCCTGCCGAAGGCAGGCCGGGCAGCGAAGCAATCTCCCTCCTGGTCACGCAATGACAGGCCAAGCAGTTACTCGAGTTCATCCTATCACGCCCCTTGGGCCATCGAGTTACGGCAGCGTTACAAATCAGTTATGGGATGCAAAACGGGCATCTCGTTCCAACGTCAAACGCAAGCCGGTCTCCAGATTGATTTTGGGCATGTACTGAAGCAGGCGACGGGCTTTGCTGATGTCCGCGCACAGACGGGCTACGCCTCCCGTTTGCGCGCTGCTATACAGCGTCTCGACCGGCCGGCCGGTAATGCGGCTGATCATCATGGTCAGATCGTGGATGCTGGTCTCCTGTCCGCTTCCGACATTGATCACCTCGCCGTCCACCCGGCGCGCCGTGGCCGCCGCCACCAGCGCATTGATCACATCGTCCACGTAAACGAAATCGCGGGTCTGCCGGCCATCTCCAAAGAGGACCAGGCTGCCGCCTCCGAGAGCCTGTCGAAGGAATTGGGGAATGACCGGCGCATGGGCCGGCGGCAAAGCCTGGCCCGGCCCGTAGGCATTGAACACACGCACGATCACCGTCTCAATTCCCCATAGCCGACCAATCGTCCGCACATAGTGTTCCGCCGCCAGTTTGCTGACCGCATAGGGGGAATCGGGATGAGGCGTCATGTCTTCACGCACCGGCTGATGCTTTTGTTCACCATACACCGCGCCCGATGAAGTCAACACCACGCGCTTGACCCCGGCATCGCGGATGGCTTCCATCACCGCCACCGTACCGCCGACATTGACCGCATTGTATTCACGGGGGTACAGCACCGATTCCGGCACCAGCACCCTGGCCGCCAGATGATAGACGCAATCTACATCCTGTAACAATGTCCACAGTTTAGGCACATCGGCCACATCGCCGCGTGCAAAAGAGACCCGGCTATCCAACCGCGCCGGGTCGCCTGCGCTGAGGTCATCTATCACGCGCACGGCGTGGTTTTCCTGAACCAATCGGTTGGCCAGCGCAGCACCCAAAAAGCCCGCGCCGCCTGTGACGAGAAACCGCATAGACCAGCACCTTTTTATGTTTGAATTTACTGAAATAACTCACCGCAGAGGCGCAGATCGCGCCGAGGGATGCTTTATCTGTCAAATTTTTTTTCGGCAAAGAAAATTCACCACAAAGGACACAAAGTAAAAACCTTTACGTATTTGGCGTCCTTTGCGGTGAAAATAGACTCTATCGGGAATAAGGATTTTGGAATCGCCACCCCCGGCCTGCGGCGGGAGCAGGCGACGCCAGGTTTTATATTGAAATTCTTGGCGTCCTTCGCGTCTTGGCGGTGAAAAACGCTATTCTCGATAATGGCTAATGGATACGCGACCGAACCAGGCACGAAAATTATAACACAGTCCGGGCAGTTTGCATGCCTGACAGGGGAGAGCCAACAGGCTGGTTTTTCACGCCTGAAGCAAAATTTACGCCACGCACCGGGGACGGCGCGTTAAAAGTTCGCCGTCCACCCCTTGACAGGGGAGAACAAACAGGCTAAGATGAGACGACCGAACCGGCCCCATGCCGTAACATTTGGTAACTGCTGCTCACCGCAGAGTGCGCAGAGATGCTTTTGGGGGACACAGAGGGTTGTTTTGACCTCTACAAAAACACTGCGTTCTCCGCGTCTCGGCGGTAGGATTAGCGTATGGGTGAGCAGTTACAACATTTGTCCAATAGCCATGAAATGCAAGCTCATCTGGCGCACGCTCAAACTCGTGCTCCTTCTCAGCCTGATGCTCATAACGCTCGCCCAGGAAAGCCCGCCGCCGGGCGAGGTCAAGACCCAAATCAGTCGCCTGATTGCCGCCCACACGTTCGATTACCTGAATTGGGAACTGGGCGCGCTCTATGCCAAGGGCGAGCAAATGGCGGTGCCGGTCCAGGACTATCTTTCAGATTCGGTGCGCAAAGAGCTGGTCTTGCGTTATATGGACCTGCTCAGGCTGGCTAACCAGACCTCGCAACAAATCACCGAGCTCTACAGCAATCCTGAGATAAGCGATCCGGAAGCAGCCTCGCAAGAGCACCGCGCCGAATATCACCGTCTGCGCAACGAACTGGCGCAGATGCAAACCATTGTCGAAAGCATCCTCGAAGAGCAGGTCTCGACCGTTCTGGCCGGGCAGGGGTTGGCGATCGGGGGACAGGTTGTGCCGCCGGTCAAGATTCGCTTCACCCCGCTGCCTCAACAGTTGGTCATCTCGCCGCGTCACGAGATACGCCGGTTATACGAATTCAGTCTGGAAGCCGGCCTGACGGTAGATCGCGCTGCGCATCTGGAAGATGAAGTGGACCACCGCTTCAACGTCTCATCGCTGGTTGTACCGATTGGCGGGATGGGCCTGTACCCGACCATGCTCCTGGAAAGCGATTCGCTCGAATGGGTGGTGGGTGTGGCCGCGCACGAGTGGACGCACAACTGGCTGACCCTGTTCCCCATCGGATGGCACTATGGCGCATCGCCCGAACTGACGACGATGAACGAGACGACCGCCAACATTGTAGAAAACGAAATCCGGCCCCTGGTGCTGGCCAGGTTTTACCCTGAAATGGCAACGCCTCCAGCGCCCATCCAGACCGATGCGCCGGCTGCACCCGAATCACCGCCGGCCTTTGACTTTCGACAAGAGCTGCGGCTCACCCGCATCGAAGTGGACCGGTTGTTGCAAGAGGGGAAAATAGCAGAAGCCGAGGCCTATATGGAAGCGCGTCGGCAGGTTTTTTGGGAACAGGGCTACCACATTCGCAAACTCAACCAGGCGTATTTTGCCTTTCACGGCGCGTATGCCGACGCAGCCGGCGCGGCCGGCGATGACCCGGTGGGACCGGCCGTCGTGCAGTTGCGTCAACAGAGCCGTTCGCTCAAGGATTTCCTGCTCACGCTCGCCCCGATGACCTCCTTCGAGGATTTGCAGCGAGCGTTGACCCGATGATGACGCCTCACGGCTTGCGCTTGCGGAACGCCTTGAGCCACCGCCCCCCATAGGCGTCATGGCCGGCGAGCAGGTCAGAAGCCAGGATAGCCACCTGCACCGTTGGCTCCAGCGGATTGATGATGGCCGCCGTCAAGCCCATAGCGATCCCCATGGCCACAAAGGCGGCGTTGAGAGTGGGGCGATCCGGCAGGCCAAAGGACACATTGCTCACACCGGCCGAAACATTGACATCCAGTTCGGTCCGCAACAGGCGGATGGTCTCCAGTGTGACGCGCGCCGCGTGATGGTCTGCGCCCACCGTCAACACCAGCGGGTCTATCACCACATCGGCGGCCGGGAGGCCATAATCGGCCGCGCGGGCGAGAATCTTGCGGGCCACCTCCAACCGCACCTGCGGGTCGTGCGAAATGCCGCGTTCATCGTGGGCCAACCCGATGACGGCGGCCTGGTACTTTTGGGCCAGCGGCAAAACGCGCGCCAGCGATTGTTCCTCGCCCGTGACCGAATTAATCAGCGCCTTGCCCGGATAGATAGCCAGCGCCGCTTCCAACGCGGCCGGATGAGCCGAATCGAAACACAGCGGCACATCCACCGCCGCCATAATCGCCTCGACCGCCTGCCGCATCAAGGTCGGTTCATCCCCCCCCGGCACCCCGACATTCACATCCAACACCGCCGCGCCGGCCTCGACCTGCGCCTGCGCCTCGGCGCACACCCGCGAAAAATCGCCCGCCGCCATGTCGGCCTGCAATTGCTTGCGCCCGGTTGGATTAATCCGCTCGCCGATGATGACCAACGGCCGATCGGGCCCAATGACCACCTGCCTGCTTTTGGATGAAAGAATCGTTTCCATCAAAACTCCTCACACTCAGATGCAAATGGTGTTATAATGGAATCGTTCAGCAAGTTCAGCGCGGACTACCGTCCGCGCTCATCCGGCAGACAACGGTCTGCCGGGCAGGGCTGAGTAACGAAACAAACCAACGGCACCTTGTCAGGCAAAGGAGGTTGAAATGCCCTCTCCATTTCCCGGCATGGACCCGTATCTCGAAGGCGATATGTGGCAGGAATTTCACGAGCGTCTTGCCCACCAGATTAGCATGCAGCTAATGCCCCTGTTATCGCCCAAATATGTCGCGCTGCTGGCAAAACGCTATGTCATAGATCGCCCCACGCTGGGTATTTTTGGGCCGCCGCCGGAGCGCATTCTCTATCCTGATGTTCACATCGTCGCGCCGCCCGGTAGTCCTTTCGGCGTGGCGACCAAGGGGGCCGGCGTCGTGATGGCCGAGCCGGCCGTCGAATTGCTCAGCCCCTTTGCCGAAAAAGTGCCGCTGGTGAGCGTTGAGATTCGAGATGTGGCGCAACGCTTACTGGTGACCATCATCGAGATACTATCTCCGGTCAACAAGCATGGCCTGGGGGGGCGTGAATATGCCGACCGGCGGTTCGAGTTGATGCTCACCAGTGTACATTTACTCGAAATTGACCTGCTGCGTCAGGGCGCCCGCATACCGCTCATCGGCGAATTGCCGCCCGCGTCGTACTATATCTACCTTAGCCGCCGCGAACGCCGCCCCTACACCCAGGTCTGGCCGGTCGCGCTGCGCCAGCCTTTGCCCACCGTCCCGGTGCCCTTGCTGGCCCCCGATCCCGATGTCCCGCTGGATTTGCAAGCGGCTGTCAAAGCCTGCTTTGACATAGTTGGTTATGAACGCTTGCTGGACTATACGGCCGATCCCCCTCCGCCTCCTCTGAACAAAGACGATGCCGCCTGGGTATCTGAGACGCTGATGACATGGCGCGCTCAACGTTCAACGCTCAACGTTTAGCGTTCGATGTTTCACACACCGGGCCATTGCTCCAGGCCGGCTTGCTTCGCCTCGCGCTCGATGATTTCGTACAGGCCGCGTTCAACCTCAGCCGCCAGCCGCGGTCGCTGATAAGCCGCCAGCAATTCCTGCACCCGGGCGCGGGCGCGCGCAAACGTATCGGAGGCGCCGGCCTCTTGCCAGGCACGCAGGGAGCCGCGATCTATGATGGCCGACGGCAAATGTTGTTCCAGCTTGAAAAACTGGCGCGTTTCTTTTAACTTGAGGAATTCACCGCGCAGACCGGTCTGAGCGAAAAAGGCGGTGGCCAGGGTAGGCGTGAGCGGCTCGATGCCCCGCCGCAATCGTTCGGCCATAGCAATCGCCTCGGCATCAATCACCAGCTTTTCCGCGCTCTGGCAGGTGAGAAAAGCCAGCATGCCCGCGCCCGAAATCATGTTAATCCCGGCCAGCGCGCCGATGACAGCCGAGATGCCGCTTTCCAACCCGGCCTGGGCATCTACGAGCTTGGCATCGCTGGCGCCCAGATAGGTATGCGTGGGTAATCCCAACGCTTGGCCCACCTGCGCGTAAGCGGCATCAATCATGGCCGTCTCGATCGCTCCCATCGGCGTTGTACCGGTGCGCATGTCAAAGATGGCCGGCGCGCCACCCCACACAATCGGCGCCCCGGGGCCGGCCAGTTGATGAATGACGATACCGCTGAGGCACTCGGCCGCGTGTTGCACCACGGCCCCGGCCAATGTGACCGGCGCAGTGGCACCGGCCAGGGGCATCGAAACCATCTGAGCCGGTACGCGGGCGCGCGCCAGGTCCATCAAATTTTGTGCGCCAAACTCGCTCCAGGTGAGCGGCGGCGATGGACAAACGTCAAAAATCGCCCGCGGCCTGTCGCGCAGCGACTGAGGTCCGCCGCTATCCACCGCCAGCAAATCTATCATCACCTGGGTCGTGCGCACCGCAAACGCACCGGTCACGATGGGCTTGTCCGAATAGAGCAAGACCAGGAACAGGCGATACAGGTCGCCCATCTCTTTGGGGACGTCGTTGCACACCACCGCCGTAGATTGCGCCGCATACTGCGGCAACAATTCGGCCACTTGGATCAGACGCACCAAATCATGAGATTGAGAGGTCTTGTACTCCAATGTTTCGGGATCGAGCACATGCACGCCCGAAGAACCAGGGTCAAATTGAACCGCATCGCCGCCATAGCGCACGACTGCCTTTCCGGCGCGATTGTACAAAAAGAACTCGCGCGGCACGCTTTCCAATGCCCGGCGGACCATGACCTCCGGGATGTGAACGATTTCGCCTTCGAGGCGCGCGCCGGCCCCGGCCAGCAATTCACGCGCTCCCGGCGACTGAACTTTGACGCCCGGCGTCATCAGTAACTCGAACGCCTCGCTCAGGATACGTTCGACCAATCCGTCATCGAGCAATTTGATTTTGGGCTGCATGGTCACCTCTTAAACATGGGGCATATCGCGTATCGCATATCGCGTATCGCATATCGCGTATCGCTCCACGCTCTACGCTCTACGCTCCACGCTCTACGCTCTACGCTCCACGCTCTACGCTCTACGCTCCACGCTCTACGCTCCACGCTCCACGCTCTACGCTCCACCCTCCACGTCAGCGATGATACGCGCCAGTTCCCCGGCCAGTTTGGGTTCAAGCCCCTGCGGTTGATGATTCTTGAGAATCTCTTGCGCCTGCGCTCTGGCCCATTCACGCGCCCCATCGCGTTTTTCTTCCCACACATTGTACGGACGCCGGTCCAAGAAACGCGGTTGCCACAATTCTCGCATGTGCTTTTTGGTGTGCTTTTGCGTCAGGAAATTGCCGCCCGGTCCAACAGCGCGAATCACCTCCACGGCCAGGGTCTCATCATCAACCACGATGCCCTCGATCATTTTGCGGACAAGGCGGTAAATCTCACAATCCATCAGCAGTTGCTCATACGACCAGATGCGGCTGCCATGCAACAAACCTGCGCCCAACAGCATATCCGACATCACCACCGAAGCCATAAAAGCCGAGAGACTGTTTTCGATGCCGGCCTGCCAGTTCGGTTCTTTGGCGCCGGTGGCAAAGGCGCCCATCGAAAGCGGCACGTTGTAAAAATCGGCCAGGGCATTGGTCGCCGCACCGAAGAGAAAATCCTCTGGGCCGCCGCCGGTATAACCGCCCGTGCGCAAATCGGCCGCCGTCTGAGCCGCGGCGTAAAAGACCGGCGCGCCGGGATACGCCAGTTCGATCAAGGCCAGGGCGCTGATGACTTCGGCGTTGCCGACGACCAGATTCCCGGCCAGCGTGGCCGGGCCGGTGGTGAGACAGGCGGCCATCGTCATAAACCCTACCGGCAAACCGGCCGCCGCGCTGACCAGGGCCGCCTCCAGACTTCCCCCATCCTGTCCCAAAGGCGGCGTGGTGCATTGCATAATCGAAAGCACCGGGCGTCGCCGCAAGGCCTCGCGCCCACCGGCGATGACGGCGGCCATCTCTACCGCCGCTGCCGCTTCCCGCTCGGAATAGATGCTTTCGGTCTGGACATGCTTGGTCGAATTTTCCCAGATGGCGCGCAACTCGTGCAGACCGCGCGTTTCCGGCGGGCGATCCTGCGCCGAGACCGGCACCCAATGAAAGGCAATCTCTTCCAGCGCATCGGCGACGCGGGCAATCTCGACCACATCTTGCCAGCTCGACCGACGACGCTCGCCCGTGAACAGGTCGAGCACTTCCACGCCGCAACCGTCGGTGCCTAAAAAAACGTGATTTCCATCCAGGGGTAAATCCTGGGCCGGGTCGCGCGCCGCCAGAGTATAAACCGGCGGTGCCTTTTTGAGCGCAGCTTCGATGAGGTGGCCGGGCGCCCGAACGACCATCGTCTGGCGGTTGATCTGGGCGCCGTGCGCTTCCCAAATATCAAGGGCCTTGGGGGAAGGGAAGCGCACGCCGACCGATTCGATCACTTCCAGCGTGGCCGTGTGGATGCGGTGGACGTCTTGAGTGCTGAGAACCTGTAAACCCAAGCGGGGATTCGAGATTGCGTGAATTTTGCCTGGCATCGTGTTGCTCCTGTATCCGTCGGCCCAATTACAGTCCCATCAATCGTCTGGCTTCCGCCACCGCGCCAATGGCATCTTCGCTGTATCCCTCGGCGCCGATTTCATCCGCCCAACGGCGCGTGACCGGCGCGCCACCTACCATCACTTTGACGCGGGGACGCAGGCCCAGCCGGTCCAGCGCCTCGATGACTTGCTTTTGGCCCACCATCGTGGTCGTGAGCAACGCCGAGACGCCCACAATATCGGCCTCGACCTGACGGGCTTTTTCGGCAAAGGTCTCAAAGGGTACATCCACGCCCAGGTCGTACACCTGAAAGCCACCGGCCGATAGCATCGTGGCCACCAGCGTCTTGCCGATTTCGTGGATGTCACCTTTGACCGTGCCCAGCACGACCTTGCCCAGCATCTGACGCTGGGCGCCGCGCTTTTGCATCTCTGGCTCCAACACGCTCACGGCCGCCTTCATCGCCTCGCCGGCCAGCACCAGGTCCGGCAAGAACATCTCGCCACAGCCAAACTGCTCGCCCACGTAATTCACACCGGGCACGTAACCCTGATTGATCGCCTCCAGAGGGTCCAGCCCCTGCTCCAGTGCCTGACGCGCCAAGGCCTCAGCCTGCTCAGCATCGCCATCAATAATGCTTTGTCGCATGGCATCCCATAATGGTTGAGACATGTACACCTCCTATTGAATGGTGGATTTGCCCTTGTTTTTACACGAATATTGTGGTATTTTTGCGGAAAATTTGCTATTTTCGCGGATAATTAGCGCAATTTCCGTCATTATAGCAAGTGCGGCTTGAAATGTCAAGGGGGGTGAACGAGATGTATCCTCTGGACCATCTGGATATCCAAATCCTTGAGGCGCTGCAAACCGATGGGCGGGCGACCATGGCCCAACTGAGCGAACGGCTCGACATCCCTCACGCCACGTTGCGGGACCGCATTCGCAAAATGGAAAACGCCGGGGTGATCGAAGGCTACACCGCCATCATCAATCCCGCTCAGGTGGGGTTCCCCATCACCTGTTTTATCGAACTGGTGCTGGATCACCGGGTCGAAACCGGTCGGGCTGTCAAAGCGTTAATGGCGATCGAAGAAGTCACCGAGGTTTATTTGCTGACCGGGGAAACCGATGCTCTGGTGAGGATTTGGGCCCGGGATGTGGCGCATTTGCGCGAGATTCTCTACGACAGGTTTGTCAAAATCCCCGGGCTGGTGCGCACCAATACGCTAATGGTGTTAGGCACGCACCACAAACGCGCTCCCTTGCCCAAGGTAGAATGACCAACATTTTCATGCCAAGAGCGCAAAGGATTTCGAATATAAATCTCAGTCCGCGACCCGGTAAATTTGTTGGGGCTGTTCCTTGCCTTTGATCGTTACGGGCGGGAGGGCTTCCAGTCGCCAGGGGGAGGCATCGCCGCCGATGGCCGCGGCCAGACCGTCGCTGAGTAATATCTCGCCGGGGGCCGCCAGTTCGCACAGACGGGACGCCATGTTCACCGCATCCCCGATGACGGTATAATCCGTGCGCATGGACGAGCCGCCAATGTCGCCGGCAATGACCGTCCCCCACGCCAGACCAATCCCCATACCGATATCTTGCCCCAAATCACGCCACCAACCCTCGCGCAGCATGGCAAAAGCGCGTTGCATCGAGAGCGCGGCGCGCATGGCGCGTTGAGGCGCATCGGGCTGCGGCAGCGGCACGCCAAAGACGGCCATAATGCCATCGCCCAAAATTTTGTTAATGGTGCCTTCATGGCTGTAGAGCATGTCGGTCATCACGGTAATGTACCGCTTGAGCACATACTCCACCACCGCCTCAACGCCCAGGTGTTCGATCAGGGCCGTATAATGACGCAGGTCGGCAAACAGGATGGCAGCTTCGCACCGGCGCAGGGGGAATCGCTCGCCGCGTTTGAGGAGCGCTTCGGCCACCTGCGGCGAGACATGCCGCGCCAGTTCGCGTCGCACCCGCTCGGTCTCTTGCCGCTCCTGTTTCAACTGAATCTGTTCGATTTCTTTGAGCAGATGAATATCGTGCAGCACGATCACATACCCCACGTCCGGCACCGGTCGGATGGTCGTATGATAAAAGCCCTCGCCCAGCTTCACTTCCAGATTAATCAACTCGCCGCGCCGGGCCGCTTCGGTCAGCAACGTCGGCAGGGGATGATCGGGCCACACCTCTCGAAGAGAATGTCCCACCTGCTCGGCCCGCAGCCCCAGCACCTGCCGGGCGGCGGTATTGAGCAGTACAATCCGCATCTGGCTATCTACCACCACGATGGCATCGGCCGCGCTATCCAGAACAGCCGCCAGTTTTTTACGCTCGAGCCGGACGCCCTCGAACAAACGCGCGTTATCCAACGCGATGGCCGCCTGAGACGTCAGGGCCGTCAACCATTCCACATGGTCTGACGTAAAGTGGTCCGGCTGGTCATGGTCCAGGAGCATCACCCCCAACACGCCCTCGCGCCCTATCAGAGGAACAGCCACAGAGGAATGGGTATGCCTGTCGTTGGGCATCCGCAAAGGATGAGGTTCTTGCGGCGTATTACGCACCATCTCTGGCTGCAGCAGCCGGCAGGCCCATTCCGCGCCGCCGCCCTGGAACATGGCCCTGACCTGCTCTCCCGGCAGTTCGGATAACCCGCTGGTATAAAATTGCTGCACCGGCCGGCAATGAGCATCAAAAAGATATAATCGGCCCTGAGTGGCCTCGACCGAAGCGGCGGCCTGCTCCAGAATGAGCGACAGCACCACAGAGGGATCTAGGCTGGCGCTCAAGGCCCGGGCCGCATGATACAACACCTCCATGTACATCTGCCGGCGGCGTTCATCTTGAGGCAGTAGCGGGCGTGAGGCTTCTGGCGGCTCTTCCCAGGCCGGCCGGACCTGCGGGCCGGACGGCGGGAGTAACAGGGCAGCAATCCGTTCGAGGAATTCGCTCATACGCATCGGCTTGGGGATATAGCCATCGTAACCGGCCGCGCGCGCGCCGGCCTCACCGCCGATGTTCAGCGCCGTCCAGGCGATGATGGGCACATGCAGCATGGCCGGGTCCGATTTAAGCATGCGCGTCGCCGTCCAGCCGTCCAGGAGCGGCATGCTGATGTCCATCAGAATCAAATCGGGGTGATGATGGCGTGCTGTGGCTATTCCCGCCTGAGCATCCGCTTCCTCCAACACGGTATAGCCGTGCCGTTCAAGCATCAAACGAGCCAGGCGGCGGCTCTCCAGTTCATCCTCGATAATCAAAATCGTCGCCATTCACTCCCCCATGCCAGGCGAATCAGATTGTGTTCTTGTTTGTAATTTTATTTTACATCATATTCATTGCCATGCCAATTGACCAAGTGACCGATTTCCGGTATCATTAGACTCAGGAGAACCGATTTTTACGTTCATAGTAACTGCTGCTCAGCCTGTCATTGCAAACGCCCTCGCAGAGGGCGCGAAGCAATCTCCCGGCCGGGAGAGATTGCTTCGCCGCTTGCGGCGGCTCGCAATGACATGTTGCTTCGGCCGCCGGAGTTTACCCTGAGCGAAGCGAAAGGGGCGGCTCGCAATGACAGGAGGGTGAGTAGTAGTTACCCCATTTTTTACGTTCATAGCGACGGCTTTAGCCGTCAGAAAACCACTGACGCGGTGTCTACCCAACGCCTACTGAAAAATTCACCGCCGAAAGTTTCCAAGATGAACAACACACAGGCTATCCTTCTGGTCATCCTGCTGGGCCTGCTGGCAGCTTGCGCGGCCCCACCGCAAGACACGGCTATCCCGGTGGTGCTGGTGGCCGATGGCCAACGAACCGAACTGACCACCCAGGCCACGACCGTGCGCGAGGTCTTGCAACAGGCCGCCATCACCCTGGGCGAATTGGACCGCGTCCGCCCGCCAGAAACTTTTGCCATCAGCCCGGGCACCGTCATCACCGTCACACGCATCACCCAACGCTTTGAGGTGGAAAGCCAGGTGGTGCCTTACGACCAAAAGATTGTGCGCGATGCCACCATCGCCGCCGGTCAACAGCGTGTGTTGCAGGCCGGGCGCAATGGCGAACTCGAAATCACCTATCGCCTGCTGTTCGAGGATGGCCGGCAGGTCGAGCGCGTCGAGGTCCGGCGCGAATTAATTATCCCCCCGCAATCCGAAGTGCTCCTGGTCGGCATCGCTCACCCCTCGGGGGCAGTCCCCTTTACCGGCACCCTCGTCTATCTCGCCAACAATAACGCTTATGTGATGCGGCAGGCGACCGGTAATCGCCGCCCGTTGACCAGCGCGGGCGACCTGGACGGTTGGGTCTTTGCGCTCTCCCCCGATGGCAAAACCCTGCTCTACACACGCGCTGTCACACAGACCGACGAAGAATCGCCGCTGAACACGCTATGGACGATAGACACGGTGCGGGCCGATGCCCAACCGGT
>FWPV01008010.1_pt1 | contig 12426 bp, 11 predicted proteins | sample 2228371 | NCBI WGS metagenome assembly FWPV01 (sample SAMEA103939776, study PRJEB20133) | metagenome | reverse complement strand
GCCTGAACCGCCGCGGGATCCGCCGAATCCTCCAGCACGAGGCTCGTGGCGTTGATGCTCCGCGGCTTGCCGAACATCCGCTGGGCCGCCCGCAGCGTCACGAACGCGGTGCCTCCTTGATTGAACTGGGCCGCTCCCTCCGGCGCCAGAAAGCCGATGACGGGAATCTTGGTATAACCCCGGGTCACAAGCAAGCCGATCTCGTCGCCCACCGCGATGCCCAACCCACGGGCAAACCCCGCTTCGATCAGCGCTCCCTCGTCGTCCCGAAAGAACTCGCCGTCGACGAGGCGGTAATCGCGCACGGCCTCGTCGCGCAAGGGATCGATGCCCATCACGAAAAAGAGGAGCTTTCCCGTTTTGCGAAAGAGCTTGGCCGGCCCGCGGAAAATCGGCACAGCGGTCTTCACGCCCGGCACCTGCTCCAGTTGGGCCACGATGGACTCGTCATAAGCCGCGCCTCCCTCGGCGATCACTTCCAGGGCGGCCCGCCCCGCCAGCTTCGCGTACATCTCCTTCTTCGCCCGGCGCGTGGTGCTCGACGACACGTTGACCGCCACCACCGCCGACACCGCGATGACGATGCTCAAGAGCGTGAGCGCGGCCCGTCCAGGACGGCTCTTGACCTCTCGGATCGTGAATTTCCACAGAACCATCGATCAGGGAACTCGCTTGAACAAACACGTGCGGACCCTGGGCCGCGTCTGGACCTGCCTCACGTCGTTTTCGATCAATCCGTCGCGCAAGCGGACCAGCCGGTCGGCCTGGGCCGCCACGCCGGCATCGTGCGTCACCATCACGATGGTCTGTTTCTCTTCGTCCACCAGACGCCGCAATAGCGACGTGACTTGCTGGCCGTTCACGCTGTCGAGATTGCCGGTGGGCTCATCGGCGAGGAGGATCGCCGGCCGGATGGCCAACGCTCGGGCAATCGCCACCCTCTGTTGCTCTCCGCCCGAAAGGGCGTTGGGAACATGGTTCCGCCGGTGGGCAATGCCTACCAGACTCAGTGCGTCCAACGCTCGACGCCGAGACTCCTTGGCCGAGACGCCGCTCAGATCGAGCGGCAGCGCCACGTTCTCTTCCGCGGTGAACGCCGGCAAGAGGTTGAACGACTGGAAGATGAACCCGATCCGAGTACGGCGGATGAGCGTACGCTCATCGTCATCCAGCGTGGCCAGATCGGTCCCCTCCAGCAACACATGACCACTTGTGGGGGTTTCGACTCCACCTAAAATATGCAACAAGGTGCTCTTGCCGGAGCCGGAAGGGCCCATGATGGCCAGAAACTCACCGTATTGCACTCTCAGGTCGATTCCCCGCAACGCGTGGACGCGCGTTTCGTCGTTTCCATAAGCCTTTTCGAGCCTGCGGGTTTCAATTACATTCATGAGAAGACCCCGCCAACGGGTTATCGGCCTAAGAAACAGGCCATGACGGTACTTTCAATTATGTCGAAAAGTCATCGGCAAACTCTGGAGCAAACCCTGCAACCTTGATCCCAATTCCCGGACCGGATCGTTTCCACGTCGGGATCAAGCTCGGGCAATCCCCCTGCGCGAGGAAGTCGCGCAAGAGTATCTTATGCATTAGCCGGGACATCGTGCAAGCAACCCAGCCCCGCCGGGTTGCTTTTCCCAGGGCTCGCCGCGAACAATGACCCAGCAAGATCCGCAAGAATTCCCCACTTGACGCAGGTCGCCATTTTCAACAAAGGGGTAGGATGAGCGGGGTTGGCTACCCGATTTAAGCGAAAGCCAAGAGCGTGATAGCTCGATTTCTGCCGAAGGAAGGAGTTTTATAAGTGATAGGGGGTCCGGTTGGCGACACGTCCGCATCGGCGGGGCCCGATCGGATTTCAACCCTGGTCCGAAGGGAACCGTATCCAACGGCCACCACCGTCCGTGTTCGACGAATGGGCTGGTTCCCCCCTTTCCGCGAATCAATGTCGGAGATCCCTGCCGGGGAGTTTTCATCCGCCTTGGCTATGCTTCGCGCCGATGGACCGAGAGCGAGACGCTCGATCCGCAGGGTACCCCCTGTCGAGGGCACCGGCGTGCAGATCGACAAACCGCAAGAGGCCGAGACCACCAAGGACAGCTAATACGACAGCGCTAGGTTGACGCGAGTGATAAGACGGGCAAAAGCATCAGCCTCCTTCGTTGCCCATCTTGAACACCCAGCTTACCTGGCTTGACTTTCGGGTCAGCTTGGCGCTGTAGTACCTAAAAGGTTTCGGGCCAAGGCGTTTTGGTACCATCGAGGGCCGGCATGGTTTCGGAGCCTCCCCCTCGCGGAACTCGAAGGTGTCTTTTTACCTCTGTTGATGAGCTTGGCGAGGACCATGACAACGATCTCCGACGCCACATGCATTTTTTGCGGCTGCTTGTGCGACGACATCGAACTGACCGTCGAGGGAAACCGGGTCACCGAAGCGAAAAACGCCTGCGCGCTGGGCAAGGCATCGTTTCCGGCCCGTCTGCACGATCGAAGGAAGACCAGCGTCACTGGAGGAGGGGATCGACTGCTCTGCCCGAATCTTGTGCGAGGCGCGATATCCCGTCCTTTTGGGATTGCGCGAGGCCACCTGCGAAGCCCAGCGCAAGGCCGTAGCCATCGCGGATTGGATCGGCGGCACGATCGACACCACGACGAGCGTGGGGCACGGGCCTTCGGGCATGGCGATCCAATCGGTGGGCGAGGTGACCGCGACGTTGGGCGAGATCCGTCACCGGGCCGATCTGGTGATCTACTGGGGCGCCGACCCGGCCGAGAGCCATCCGCGCCACTTCACCAGGCACACGCTCCTGCCGAAGGGAATCTTTGTTCCCCGCGGGCGCGAGGACCGAACGTGTGTGGTGGTCGACGTCCGCCGAACCCCTTCTGCGGAGGCGGCCGACATTTTCCTTCAGGTGCGGCCGGGCAAGGATTTCGAGGCCTTGTGGACCCTTCGGGGTTTGATCAAGGCCTTGAGCCTCGATGCAAATCGCATCGAATCGGACACGGGCGTCTCGCTGGCCGCCTGGACGGATCTCGCGGATCGCATGAAACGAGCCCGCTATGGCGCGATCTTTTTCGGCGTTGGGCTGACCACGACTCGGGGGAAGCACCTCAATTGCGAGGCTCTCCTGGCGCTGACTCGGGACTTGAACGATTTCACCCGATTCGTGTGCCAGCCGCTGGGGGGCCACGGCAACGTGTACGGGGCCGACAGCGTGCTTTCATGGCGCACGGGCTATCCGTTCGGCGTCAACTTTTCGCGGGGCTATCCTCGATTCAACCCGGGAGAGTACACGGCGAACGACATCCTTGCGAGGCGCGAGGCCGACGCGGCGATGATCGTTTCGGCGGGCTCCCGGATGCGCCTCCGCAAGGCGGCGCGAGCGCATCTGGTCTGCATTCCCGTGGTCGTCCTCGACTCTCACGAGATGCCCTACGCGAGGCCGGCCTCGGTGGCCTTTGCCCCAGCCACTTTTGGGGTCAGCGTTTCGGGTACGGTGCATCGGGTAGACGGCGTTCCGCTGCCACTCCGCCCGGCCATCCCTTCGGCGCGTCCCAGCGATTACGAGATCCTATCTCGCCTCGAGCAACGTGTGCGTCAGATCATTTCGGCCCGTGGCGGGACGTGAGAACCAAGGGTCTCGCCTTGCTCCGCCATTCATCCCGACGGCTTCTTCATGAAGGCGTCGCCAAACATGGTGAGGACCAGCATTCGCCGGCTTGACGTATCGCCGGGCCGTCGGATAAGCATGCCCGTTTCCACAGGGCCAGAACGAACATCGATGGGAAGCCCCGCCAGTGACTGGCATGTTGCCAGGTTATTACCGCAGCCTTTCGAGGAGAGCCGGGCTCGGCGTGGCGTGGCCGCAGTGCTTGCCCTACAATAGGCCAAGGCGAATCCCGTCGACCGTGTTCGTTTGCCATCGGCGCGGCGGAAAGGGGTTCGGGCACTCGTCCGAAGCCTCGCCCATTTCGGTGCGACTTAACACGGGAAGCCGGGGCCCAGTGGGTTTGGGCACGCGACAACATTTGCTGCCAGCCCCAGACGGCCCCTGATTGGGAAAAATCAAAAAACACCATTGGAAAAAGAGAGGGATTGAGTTTTGCGGGCAGTGAACTCTGGGAAGTCAGGCTTTCCCGGCGTAGGGGGGTCACAGCTTGTATCGTGCTGTTGAGACGTTGACCTCGTAAATGAGAGAGATTTGGACAGACCTGTGGCTGAAGCACCCGGGTGCCACGAATCGACAAAAACGCACAAGGGCAGACCGGTCTCGGTATGCCCTCGTCCATTTTCAATCCCTGGCGGGGCGCTCGGGTTGCGTCCTCGCATTGCCCCATCCTCCGCCCAGGCTCATCAACCGCAGCACGAACACGAACAAAAACAAATCGTTAACCCGTTTTGACCGAGGGGGTTGCGCCGAAAGACGCAACCCGCTTGGGTAGACAACAATCGTAGAGGGAGGAGCGTTCGATGAACGTTTTGAAGCAACGCGTGACACGGCGCGAGGTCCTTTCGCGCGGAACCCGATGGGCCGCACTGGTGGCGGCGGCAAGCCGGATGGGCCCGTTGTTTGGGGCGCCGAATTCCCGCTGGTTCAAAATCGGCGCTTGCGAGTGGAATCTGGGCAAGGCGGATCCAACGAGTTTGGAGGTCGCCAAGGAGATCGGCCTGGACGGGGTTCAGGTCGATATGGGCTCGGCCGCCTCTGGTCTTCCCCTTCGCAAGCCGGAAGTCCAAAAAGCCTACCTTGAAATGGCCAAGAAGACCGGCATGGAAATCGCCTCGGTCGCCTTGGCGGCGACGAACACCGTGCCGCTGAAAAGCGATCCCCGGGCGGCCGAGTGGCTGATGGATGGGATCGACGTGTGCACAGCCCTCGGGCGGCAGATCATCATGCCTGCCTGCTTCGGCAACGGCGACCTCGACATGGCCAAGACCGCCGAAATCGACCATCTCGTTGGCGTCCTCAAGGAGGCCGCGGCCAAGGCCGAGAAACTCTCGATCATCATCGGTTTGGAAAGCTACCTTAGCGCGGAAGACAATCTGAAGATCCTCGAGCGCGTTGGGTCGCCAGCCCTGAAGGTCTATTACGATGTGGGCAACTCGACCGACAAGGGGCGGGACGTGCTCAAGGAAATTCCGCTTTTGGGGAAGGAGATCTGCGAGTTCCACTTCAAGGACGCCGGCCACATGCTCGGCCAGGGCCGGATTGACTTCAAGAAGGTCCGCGAGGCCCTGGACAAAATTGGCTATAGCGGTTGGATCCAGCTTGAAGCCGCCGCGCCGCATGGTGTGAAGCGCGACTACGCCGGATATTACCAGTTCCTCCGCACGATCTATCCCGAACGCGGATAAGTCGCGCGATGCTGTTCGACGCGGCATGCCGAAGACCTTCCCGTTGCCCGAAAACCCTCGGATCCTCATCGTCCGACTCAGCGCGATCGGCGACGTGATCCACGCCATGCCAATGGCCCTGGCGCTGCGGGAGCGGTTTCCCAGCGCCTACTTGGCGTGGGCCTCCTCGTATCCGGCGGCGGCCCTCTTGGAGGGTCACGAGGCGTTGGATGAGGTGATCGTGCTGGGGCGACGGTGGCTTCGGTCGCCCCGCGAAATCCTCGCCGTGCGGAAGCGTCTCCGCGCCCAGCCTTTCGATGTAGCCATTGACGCCCAGGGCCTGACCAAGAGTGCGATGGTCGCCCGGCTTTCAGGAGCCCCCCTGCGGATCGGTTTCGGCGACCACTGGGGACGTGAAATCAGCCGATGGCTTCACACGGAGCTGGTCCGCACTAAAACGAAACACACGGTGGATCGCACACTGGAGCTGGTCGAGCCGTTGGGGATCGTCCGCCCGCAGGTCCGCTTTCAAGTCCCCGTGACCGACGCGGAACGCAAGGCGGCGGAACGGATTCTGGTGGACCTGGAGGTCCCCGAGCCGCTTGCGATTCTGAATGCGGGCGCGGGCTGGCCGTCGAAACTCTGGCCGCCGGATCGCTTTGGCGCCGTGGCCCGGCACCTCGGGAGCCAATGGCGATTACCCTCGATCGTGGTTTGGGCTGGCCGGGAAGAACGGGCCCGGGCCGAGACCATCGTGGCCAACGCGGATGGCCATGCGCGACTCGCTCCCCCGACCTCGCTCCGCGAGTTGGCCGCACTGTGCCAACGGGCGAGGCTTTTCGTCAGTTCGGACAGGTGTGCTAGACATCGTCTCGCCGCCCCTGGGGGCGTTGCTCGTCGCTGCGCTACCGCTCCACGACATCCTTGCCGTGGCTGTGGGCACGCCTTGCGTGGGGCTCTATGGCCCGTGGCCGGCCGAGGAAAACGGGCCTTACGGCCCCGGTCACGTCGTCGTCCAGAAAATGACGATCTACGGCCCCAGCTCCCAGCGGCGACATGCGTCCCGCGCCCTCATGGAAGCAATCGATGTGCCCTCGGTGTGCGAGGCGTGCGACCAGATCCTCCGACGCAACGAGGCGTGACGCGGTTTTTACGCCGGCACGCGAGCCATGGCAAAAGGGCCATGTTGCCCTTTGACGAAACGACGCGATTTCCAGGCGACAAGCCAAGAGAGACCATCGAAAGGCAGCGGACCACCCCGTTTATCTCTCGAATCGCCATCGGTCATTTGGAGAGGGCCATGCGCGGATTCCCCGTCGGCCCTTCTCGCACAGGTTGCACGAAGCGCAGGTCGGGCGGCGGCGAAGCCGCGAACCCAAGAATCGCCGAACAAGATAGGCCGCGGAAGCGATCACGAGGCACCCGGCCGCCACTTCTTGCCAAAGAGAGTCCATAATCTTAACCGCCGATGCGCATCCCAATCTGGTAGGTTGCCATGGCCCCAAGGTAGGCAAGGGTGGTCATGTAGGCGAACGTGAAGATCGGCCATCGCCAACTGTTGGTCTCTTGCCGAATGACCGCCAAGGTGGCCGCGCACTGCGCGCACAAGGCGAAGAAGACCATGATCGAGAGGGCCACGGGAATGTTGAACAACGGCTCTCCCGTATCCTCCCAGCGGGCCTCGCGGAGCCAGACGGCCAGCTCCGAGGTCTCGTCCGGCGAATCGGCTTCCGCCTCGCTGGCGCGAAAGATCACCCCCAAGGTCGCGACCACGACCTCGCGTGCGGGAAAGGAAGCGATGACCGCCGAGCCAATCCGCCAGTCCCAGCCAAGCGGACGGAAGACCGGCTCGATCCACTGGCCGAACCGGCCTAGGAAGCTTTGACGCTGATACGCCCCCGCGATCTCGGCCTTCAGACCGGCAAGCTCCCTGGCGACCTGGTCACGGGCTGGGGCGTCCGCGGACATGCTTTCGAGTCGGGCTTGGAGTTTTTCCCGGCGGTCGCGGAACGGCCCTTCGACGGTTTCGCTGTCGTGCGGGTAATAGAGCGCGGCCCAAAGCACGATCGAAACGGCAAGAATAACGGTCCCGGCCAACCGCACGAACGACACCCCACGCTCCACGACCCGCAACGCGACCGTGCGCGGCGAAGGCCACTTGTAGCTGGGCAGGTCCATCAGAAACGGCGGCGTGTCTCCACGAAACAGCGTCTTTTTCAGCAGCCGCGCAACGATGACCGCGACAACGATGCCCAACAAGTAGAGCGACGCCAGGGTGATTCCCGGCAGGTTCAAGAGACCGCCCAGGTAAGTACGGCGCGGAATGAACGCGGCAATCATCAAAGTAAAAACGGGCAGACGAGCTGAACAGGTCATCAGCGGCGCGACGAGAATCGTGGTCAATCGGTCGCGCGGATTCTCGACCACCCGCGTGGCCATGATCCCAGGCACCGCGCAGGCAAACGACGACAGCAAAGGGAGGAACGACTTGCCGCTCAGGCCCACGCGCACCATCAGTCCGTCCATCAGGTACGCCGCTCGGGCCAGGTACCCATAGTCCTCCAACACACCGAGAAAGAGGAAGAGCACGAGGATTTGCGGTAAGAACGCCAACACCGATCCGACCCCGCCAAGCAGACCCTCCACCAAAAGGCTTCGCAAGGCCCCCTCGGGAAGCCGCGACTCGATCGCCTCGTTCAGCAGTCGCACGCTGTCGGCAATCGCGCTCATCAACGGCTCGGCCCAAACGAACACCGCCTGGAACATCATTACCGCGATCAAGACAAAGACCAGGGCACCCCAAACCGGGTGTGTGAGGACGCGGTCGACGCGATCGGAGATCGTCGGCAATCGTTCCCTCGTCTGCGAGACCACCCCGTCAAGCACCTGTCGGATCCATGCGTAGCGGGCCGTGGTTTCCACGTTGGGAACAGGGCACCCGGCCTTGTCGAGACGTTGTCGAGCCGCGCTGATTGCCTCATCGACCGCCGGAGCGGCGACGGGCAGGACCGCGGATCGCAGCGTCCCCGACGTGTCGAGCAGGATCCGCTCCACCACCCAGTCGGGAAGCGGCTCGCGTCGCCGCCTTGCCCCGTGCCCAGCCCCATACCGATGACGTCGCCGGCCTGGAAACGGCGCCCACGGCTCCGCAGGCGAACGCTCGAAATCTCCATCGGCCTTGGCCTGACCCGACAGGACCGGGACGAGCCTCGCAACCTCATCGTGAATTGCGTCGGGAAGGCAACGTGGCGGCTCCGGCGGGGAGATTTCGGTGATGCCACGGATCACCTCGCGCAGCTCGGGCAGGCCGATCCCCCGGTTCGCTCGCGTGGCCAGGACAGGAACGCCCAGCCGCTGGGAAAGCGCCGGGACATCGATTTGGAGACCGTGCTGTTCGGCCACATCCAACATGTTGAGGACCACAACCGTCGGTAGGCGAAGCTCCAACACCTGGCTCAGTAAGTAAAGATTCCGCTCCAGATTGCTGGCGTCCACAACGTAGAGGATTGCATCCACCGGCAAAGTGCCGCGCACACAGCCCAAAAGAACCTCGACCGCCACCAATTCGTCCAGTGATCGCGGTGACAAGCTGTAAAGGCCTGGCAAATCAGTAAAACGGAGCCGTCGACCGCCGATTTCACAAGTGCCGGAGCGTTTCTCGACGGTGACCCCCGGGTAATTGCCCACCCTTTGATGAATACCAACCAGCGCACTGAACAAAGTTGACTTTCCCGTGTTGGGATTGCCAACTAAAGCGATGTGAGGGGCATGGTCGGCGGGAAAGGATGCCATGGAGTTGCCGGATACATCGCGAGGGTCAAAGAAACCAGCCCGGCATGGGGTGGCTTCCAACAATGCCGAGATCGGGCTACCGTGCCGGGCAAGTGTTTGCAGCTCCACCGACCTGAAGTATCAATTATACCTCGCGCGCGTGCGTTGACACGAGGGACTCGGGGGTCGCATGTGTCGGAATGCGAAGAACTCAGCCAAGAGAGTAGCGCCAGCGGACACGTTCAGCGAATCACGCCCGCGTGGAAAGAAGTGGGTCACCCCCAACCGCGGGCCACGGGGGCCGCATCAACCGTGGGGGCGACCAGAATCTCCAAGGAATCATTTGGACGAAGGCAGATCTTGGCTCCCCTCAGTCGAAGGATGCATGTCGTGCCTGGCCGGAACATCTCCACGACCACACCGTCCCTGAGACCGAATTCCTCCAACCGGAACACGTCTTCCAGCCGGCCGTGGATTTGGCGAACGACGGCCGACTCGCCTGGACGCAAACGGTTCAAAGGAATCGGCGGGAGCCGTGAGGCCGGCTTTTGATCAACGGACGGTAGAGAGGACGCAACGGACATGGCAGCGATCCGCAACTGAGACTCAGTATCAATATCAGCCTCATTCTAATGATCCATCGGCCGCCGATCAAGAGGGGCGTGAAAAAAATAGGGCCGACCAGAGGACGGCCATGGCAAGAACCAACCGTGCTTTGGTCGGCCCGAGCAAACGGTTGTCGCGAGCCTACGCGGATTTGATCTCGATCCGTTTGCCCTTGGCCTTCTCGCCCTTGGGCACCCGGATTTCGAGAACTCCGTTGCGATACGAGGCGTCGATCTTCTCTGCCTCCACGCCGTGGGGCAGGGAGACCCTTCGATAGAGGCGGCCGCGGCGGTATCGGTATCCATCCCCCCGCTTCTCCTCATCCTTGCGCTCGGCCTTCAAGACGAGGGTGTCGCCGACGACCTCGACGTTGAAGTCATTCGGCTCGAATCCCGGGGCATCGGCTCGAACGACGATCTCGTTTTCGCCATCCTCGACATCGAAGCCCCAGCCGAGCGTGGGCCAGTAATCGCGGCCCGCCATCAGGGGCCAGTCGTTGAAGAATCGATCGAACAGCGAATCCAATTCGCGGCGGACCTCGGCGAGCACATCGCGGGGCCTTTCGGCCAGGGCCGGGACGCCGCGTTCCTCGCCGCGCCGTTTCCAGGGAATCAGGCTCTTCATCGTCTCACCTCCGAGAAGACTCTGTCCTGCCAACCGATGAACCTCCTTGCCGCACTGCCTAGCCGGCCTTGACGGCGATCTTGCGCGGACGAACCGCTTCGGCCTTGGGCAGGTGCAGCGTCAACACGCCGTTGCGGAGTTCGGCGGAAATCTTCTCGGCATCGATGTACTCGCTGATCGTAAAGCTGCGATAGAAGTCGCCGATGCCGTACTCGCCGTCAATGAACTCATGGTCGACGTGCCGCGGCTCCACCTTGCCCTGAACGGTCAATTGGCCGTTCTCGAAACGGACGTCCAAGCTGTCCTTGCTCACACCCGGCAGATCGCCGTAGAGCACCAGCTCTCCCTCGGTTTCGACGATGTCGAATCGGGGAGTATAGGTCACGGCGTTGCGGGTCCGCTCGGCCACCGCGACATTGCCGTTCCTTTCCCGTTTCATCAATTCTTGTGCCATGGTTGTCCTCCTTTCTCTGTTTCTAAACGTCGGAGATCACCCGAGGGGACGCCGCCCGAAGCGGCGGCCCTCGGACCGAATTATTCGGCCTTGATCGCCAAACGTCTCGGCTTCGCAGCGTCGCACTTGGGCAACGTGATCGTCAACACGCCGTCCTTAAAGTGAGCTTCCACCTCGTCCGTCTTGACCGGACACGGAAGCGTCAGCAGGCGGCTGAACTGGCCATAACCACGCTCCTGGCGATGCCACGTGCCTTTTTCGACCGCCGGAGGCTTGCGTTCGCCACGAATCGTGAGCTGATCGCCCCCAGTGACGTAGATTTCCAGGTCGCTGATATCCATGCCCGGCAGTTCCGCCTCGACATAGAGGCAGTTGTCGTCCTGCCAGAGATCAAGCGCCGGATAGGCCACCGCGGGCAGTTCCGCGCGATCGCCAAACCCAAACCGGCGGAACATCCGATCCATTTCCGCACTGAGCCGATTCATTTCGGCCAGCGAATCTGCGAGCCAAGCTGGACCCGAGAAACCGAATGGCTCCAGAACGCTGCTGCCAAATGGACGCCACAGAGTGTTCATCACCATACGTTTCTCCTCCTTTCTTGTCTCAGTTCCCTCCAGGGGCAGCCTCCCGTCCCTTGCACCCGCCGGCGTGCCCCTTGACCAGCGGGCCGCAAAAGGCGCCGCAAGCAAACGGTATGCCAAATCTTGGGTGTTTTTCGGGAGTCTTTTGTGTCATCCTAAACTGTTTTTTTCCAAGCGGTTCGGATCGTACCACGGATTCGGCATCTTCACTTCCAGGGCGTGCAAGGCACGCATTTTTCTGCCAAATTGACAAGCAACGTGGATGCCGATCGTCATTTTGACAAGATTCGAGAAGCGCGAAGGAAGTTGCCCGGAAAAAGGCGAAAAAACGGATAGAATGGATCTTGAGGATCTCCGCGTCGGGCGTGGCCGAATGGGACCAGGCCACGCGGGTCGTTCCCCGATGGATCGGGAGTGGAAGGCATGAAAGACTACTACGCGATTCTGGGGCTGCCATGCACGGCCACCGCGGCGGAAATCGACGCCGCTTTCCGAAGCCTGGCCAAGAAGCATCATCCGGATCTTCACCCCCAAGACGAGCGATCCCTCGAACTCTTCAAACTGGCGACGGAGGCGCATGAGGTGCTCTCCGACGCCGCCAAGCGCAGGGACTACGATCTCATGCAGCAACAGCGGCGTGCGACCCGCGCCAAGGAGACTTGGTCTCCGCAGCCCCTGGAGCCGTTATCCTTCCGCTCACCGCCCAGGGAATCGCTTGACCTCGAGGCCGAGCTGCCCTTGGTTCCAGAAGAGGCCCGATGGGGAGGCGCGATCCAACTGAAACTCACGTATCCGATTGCTTGCCACAAATGCAGCCGGCCTAACCAGCCCGACTGCCCCCTATGCGGAGGAACCGGAACTTGCCTCGAATCTCAATCGCTGACGCTTCGGTTGCCCCCGGGGCTTGGCCATGGCGAGGTGCTTCGCGTGCCGGGTCGGGGGCGAACATCAGGAAAAGGGGGAGCACGGGGCGACCTCCGCCTCGTCGGCGCGCAGACGGCGGAGCCGTCGGTGCCCGGACCGCGTCGGGGCTCGCTCCTCCAGTCGTGGGAGCG
>FWPV01005397.1_pt1 | contig 12426 bp, 15 predicted proteins | sample 2228371 | NCBI WGS metagenome assembly FWPV01 (sample SAMEA103939776, study PRJEB20133) | metagenome | reverse complement strand
CGCAAGCATGAGCCATCGTACACGATTAATCAACGATCCTCCTACACAACAGACCTTTAGGGTCTTGGAGACCCTAAAGGTCTGGATAACACTATGGAACCGGGTCATAACCGCCCGGGTTCCATGGGTGACAACGGAGCAGACGTTTGAGGCCCAACCAACCGCCACGCCACAATCCATATCTGACGATCGCCTCGTAGGTGTATTCCGAACATGAGGGATAGAACCGGCATGAAGGCGGTAGAATCTGCGAGAGTGTATTTTGATACAGGCGAATCAGCCTCAAGGCTAACGTTCGCACCTGTCCACCTGTAATAATCCGGCGCGGCCCGCCAGCTCGACCAGGGCCGAGTACACGTGCGGCATCTTGGCAGCGCGGATGGCCGGACGCGCAATCAGCACAATATCCCAACCGGGCCCGAGCCGGCTATACAGCAAGCGGGCCGCCTCACGCAACAGGCGACGCGCCCGATTACGCACGACCGCCTTGCCAATCTTTTTCCCAGCCACTACCCCTACCCGTGAAAAGGGTTGACCATTCCGGCAAGCCGCCAGCGTAAAGAGCGGGTGTCGCCAGAGCTGACCAAGCGATTTCACCCGCTCCAAGTCTGTCCTATGACGCAGCCGCACGGAACGCGGCCAGCGCGCCCCCTCACAAGCTGGCGGCCGGCAGTCGGGCCCGGCAATGTGATTCACTCACCCGGACTTCCAATTAATGCGCTTGGCGCGCTTGGGTTGAGGCGCCAGAACCTTGCGGCCCTTGAGCCGGCGTGCCTTGAGGACCTTGCGCCCTCCTTTGGTCGCCATCCGCGCCCGAAAACCATGCGTGCGTGCTCGATGACGCTTCTTGGGTTGATAAACTCGTTTCGGCATACGACTCTTCTCACTCCATTAACAGTATAGTCCCAGACAGAAACCGCCTGCCCTCCCGCCACTTTAGCCCGAATTTCGCACTTTTCCCTGGGCGCGAACATCCTTGCCCATCGGCGCAGGAAGACAAACGGATAACCGCGCTATTATACCTGAAGGCGGGATTATGGTCAAATATCCCCGGCCTAAATCTGGACGCGTTTGATTCTGGCCCCCAACGATTGCAATTTCGTCTCGATGCGCTCATAGCCGCGATCAATCTGGCCGATATTGCGAATGACACTGGTCCCGCGCGCACACAAGGCCGCAATCAACAGCGCCATGCCCGCACGAATATCGGGGCTTTCCAGTCGCTCGCCGCGCAACCAGCTCGGGCCTTGCACAATACAACGATGCGGATCACACAAGACAATGCGCGCCCCCATGGCAATCAATTTGTCAGTAAAGTACAGGCGGCTCTCGAACATTTTTTCGTGCATCAAGACCGTGCCGGCGGCCTGGGTCGCCACCACCAGCGCAATGCTCATCATATCGGCCGGAAAGCCCGGCCAGGGCGCGTCTTCGATTTTGGGAATGGCATCGCCGATGTCGGGCACAACCGTCAACGACTGGCCGCGCGGCACCAGGATGTCCTCCCCATGCGTCTCCCACCGCACGCCCAGGCGATCGAACACCAACGCCATCATACGCAGATGCTCTGGCGCAGCCTTTTGGATAAGGATTTCCCCGCCGGTCACCGCCGCCAGCGCGATCAAGCTGCCGACTTCCAGGTAATCCGACCCGATGGTGAACTCGGCGCCGTGCAAACGGGGAACACCATGAATGGTCAGGGTATTGGAGCCAATCCCTTCGATCTGCCCGCCCATGGCATTAATCAGATGGCACAATTGTTGCACGTGCGGCTCGGAGGCCGCATTCCGCAAAATGGTCGTGCCTTCTGCAAGCGCCGCCGCCATAATAGCGTTTTCGGTGCCGGTGACCGAAGCCTCGTCCAACAGGATGTCGGCGCCGTGCAGGCGCGTGGCCGACATATAAAAACCATCGTTCACCTGAACCTGGGCGCCGAGCTGTTTAAAAGCCAAAAAGTGCGTATCCACGCGCCGCCGACCGATCACATCGCCGCCGGGCGGCGGCAACTCGACCCGCTGCAATCGCGCCAGCATCGGACCGGCCAGCAAAATCGAAGCGCGAATCTCATGACACAGCTCGGCATCCAGATTCGTCTTGCGCACCTGCGGCGCCTGCAACCGAAGCGTGTGCCCGTCGTCGCTTTCGTCAATGTCAACCCCCAAATCCCGGAGCAACTGGCACATCGTCTGTACATCGCGGATTACCGGGACATTGTGCAAGATGACCGGCTGATCGGTCAACAGCGAAGCCGCCAGCGCAGGTAACACGGCGTTCTTGTTGCCGCTCGGCATGACGGTGCCCGAAAGAGCTTGACCACCTTCAATCACAAATTGTTCCATAAGATTGACCTTGTCCTTGAAGCAAGATGGAATCGGAAACCCTATCTCAGCAGCTTCCGAATCTGTTCGACATTATAGCGTACATGCGCGGCAATGTCCTGGGACTCGATGCGGTCGGCCAGCGCCAACAGATGCTCACAAATCTTGTCCCAATGCGGAAAGACCTCGTAAGCAAATTGACCGTCGGGGCGCGGATGTTCACGAATCGCCGCCAGGTGAGGTTTAACCATCATGTTGATAGACGTTTGTAAAAGGCCCTCATGTTCCGTACCCGGCTCGAACAAAATGCCCCCCTCCGGCGAAGAGCGCAAGACGGCCAGCACCGCCGCGCAGGTCGAAACGGCCAACGCCTCACTGCTGATTTGCAGTTGAACCCGCTGCGCTTCGATCTCGGTCAGTTGTTGTTGGAGCGCAGCAATGCGCCGGTCATACTGCGCCAGCACGCGCCGGGCCAGATGCGTCCCCAACCACCGGTCGCTCAGACCAACCACCACAGCCAGTAATCGCTCTCCCCAACTGAGGCTCATGCCCATCCCCTCACGCGCTCAACGCTGTGACCGCGCTCATCGGACCACTGATTTAAGGATGATGCCATCCCCCGGGCGAACATGGAGTGTACGAGCTGCATCGCCATCGCGTATAGCAATTTCGAGCTGTTCCGAACTCCCCACCAGCAGCATCAATTCTCCCGGCGCGCCATCGGCATACGTGCGCTTCAGACCCGTGATGCGCTGCCCGGCGATCTCGACCATCACCTGAGCCGGGGGGACATCGCGCAGAGCCAACGTCATCATCTGCCGGTCAAAATTGGTGACCAGATTACCAAAGCGATCTATATGCACCACCTGACCGCGCCAGGAGCCATCGGGATTGCTCACCGGCCGGGGCCAGGCAAGCTGCACCGGGGCGGTCACCAGCGGGCCCAGCTCATCAAAGGGGGCGCCGCGGGCCAGATGAGCCGCGACCGGCGCGAACACATCCCGCCCGTGAAACGTGGCGCTGACCTGTGGCCGGTGATAACGTGGATTCGACAACTGACGTATCTCGACCGGCCCTTCCGCCAGGCACAGGCTCAACAGACCATTATCGGGCGCAATCCAGATAGCCTGCGGCGTGCGGGCGGCCAAAGCGCGCCGGTCGCTGCCCACGCCAGGGTCCACCACCGCCACGTGAATCGTCCCTGGCGGAAAGTACGGTGTCGCCTGGCGCAACACATACGCCGCCGCACGCACATCGCCCGGCGGGATTTCGTGCGCCACATCCACCACCTGCACGTCCGGCGCGATAGATAGAATCACACCCTTCATCGCGCCAACGTAACCATCAGCCCAGCCAAAATCGGTCGTCAACGTGATAATCATCACCCAACCCGCTCCAGGTCGCCCGGATTGGACGAGGCCCGCACAATTCGCCTGAGGAGGCCCAACGGCTTTTGGGTGGGATAGCCGGTCTCAGCAGATCCAAATTCTGGCCTGAGTAACCGCTTCGGTTTTCTGACGGCTAAAGCCGTCACTACGAACGTAAAAATTTGATCTACTGAGTCTTTTTTGATGCGCGTGCGCTTTTGCGGCCGGCCGGTGTTGAAAGGCAGGTCAATGTAGATGAGGTCTACCCTGGACTCTGGCATTTCCCGCAAGATGGGGAGATTGTCGCCGAAATAGATGCGGTGGGTCATTTCGGTGCAAGGTCTGCCAACAAACGATGGACATACGCAATGAAGGCAGGACTGGCATATAAAGTGCTGTGGGTGAACAGCTCATCTATGGCACTATCCAATTCGCTGCGTTTGAGGCGGCCACTGCTAAAAGCTCGCACCAACACCCCTACTGATCCGACGACTGTTGCGCTGCAACTTTCCAGTCGCTTCCGCAGAGCCAAGTCATCTGTCAATACAGGCGTCTGGAACTGGTTGGAACGCGCCAGAGCAAAAACCTGGGCATCAGCAGGGTGGAGGGTGGGGCAATTATTTTCAGCCACAAGTGTTTCCCACTCTGCCCGGTTCACAACTATAACTGATACATTCAGCCCTGCCACGCCTAATCGCGCCGGCTCAAGACCATAAGCGCGCAACTCCTCCGCGACTAAATCGGGCACAATCAGGCTGTCAAAGATAGCCAGGGATTCAGCCAGCCCAATTTCGTGAAGATGCAGCACGGGGCCGCTATCAGCAATCGCTTTACTCATTCTTTAATCCCCAGACAACATCCCGCCGCAAAGCGTCGCGTTGATATTCAACTTCTTCCAATTGTTCTGGCCCAAGTTCTCTCAGCGCCTTTTCGCGCGGCACTCGCCCCAGCAAATAGGCTTCAATCAGGGCGTCACGATAGATGGCTCGCATGCCGGCCTGCATTGCTTCTGCCAAAATTGCGGCCTCAGCCTGACGGCGCTGGCTCGCCACAAAGGTCAGTTGTTGGCTTAAATTCATCTCGCTCATTTTTCCTCCATCAACTGTTGAGAGGGTTGCTCAAATAGATGCGGTGGGTCATCAAGACTCTATACAACGCACAGAAACCAGCCCATCAGGGCGAATCACATAGAGCGTTTCCTGGATCTTTTCGTCAGAAATTTCACCATCTAGCTGGAACATTCGTCTAACCTCCGCTATCAGGCGCGGCAAACTCTGCCTTAGCGCATCCTCTGGCGTCATGCCCTCTGCCAACTGTCCCAGCAGATAATACGCAGGATACATTCCCCAGCCATCGTAATAAACAGCTTCATAGAGGTTCAGTTTCTTTCTTTTCATGGCTTGCACCCCCCTGCTTCCGGAACCTGGTTCTTGATTCGGCTATAAATAAAGCAAGCTGTTCTACTTTTTCGACAGCGACGCGTGGCAGGTCTGGCTTCATGGTAACGCCTGCGCTAATGTAATCTACGCACTCTGCCATTTCTTTCAAGGCTTGGGCCAAAGTTACTATTTGGGCAGTATGCCCATTGGCAAACGCTCGCGTGTAATATTCAACGGTTTTTCCCATCACGATGGTGAACACATCCACTTCAAGAACAGGCATGCCTGATTCAAGCGTGCGCCGCGTCCAGAGAACAGCATCTTCCAAAATAGATGCGATCAAAGATGACCAATTCTGCTGCGTAAAAGGAGCGGGTCGTTTCCGGCACACAAGAATACAGTCATACCTTATGTTGCCCTCGCTGCTGTGTACTTCACCACGCCCCTCAGAACGCACAATGGGCGTGGCAGATACATAAAAGCCCGCGTCCAGCAACAATTGAGCAAGACCTTCCCAGGCCCAAACCTTATTGTGATGAAAGGTGAACACAAGCAGACCATCATCCCTGAGAACTCGCCGACACTCGGTAAATACCTGTCGCAATCCTCGATTGAAAAAATCGGCCGTCTTGCCCAACTTGTCGTTTTTCACGATTTCATGCGGGCGATTGGATAATTCAGGTTCAAACCAGGAATACGAGTCTTTTAACGCAAGCCGCAACCATACGTAAAAAAAGTCGGCCAGTTCGGAATACTGCACATTGTCAAAATAGGGAGGGTCTGTGATAACCGCATCCACTGATTTATCCGGGATAAATGACAAATCCTCAGAACTCTGGCAATACAACAAAGCGGCGCGCTCTGTCTGCGTCAGTTCCTCAAAGGCGCTGACCAACTGTCCTTCAATGCGTTCATCGCCGGTATGCTGGCTGTAACGCTCGCCTTTCATGTCCAACAATCGCTCATAAGGCTGACGGCAATACACTTTGGCTTTGCGCACTTTTTCAAAGCACTTGACAAATGTGCCGCGCCCAAACGCAGCGCCCCACACATTATTCTCAGCAGGACGCTCAATAGGATGAAAAGCGTGCAGCGAAAAGAAAAGCGAAATCTTGTGCCACTCGACTTCATATTTGCAGAACATGTTATTGGTGTTCAAACAATCAGAGAACGCTGTCAACATCAGTTCGCGGATATTTTGGTCGGGCAAGCGTAGAATATGCTCGAGCAAAAGGGACAAACAGAGCAACTGCCGCTCGTTGAACATCTGCCAAAAGTGAGTATAGCCATGATTGACCGGACGCGGGTCGCTGCGGCCTTCGGTTGGGATAGGCTGGCGGGGAAACAAGAGCGTGTCTTTGTGTTGCTCGAACTCGGCTTTTGCCTGCTCCCAACGGTTGCGGTCCTGTGCGTCTATGCGCTTGAAGAATCGCCCGCACGTCTCGCAATACCCCTCCAAAGCGTGCAATTCCATGTCGAGCGCGCTTCCTTTGCGTTCAACGGCCTCCAAAAGCTTTTGTTTTTCATTACAATGCGGACAACAAAATACCCCTCGTCCCGAGATGCCCTGACGGGGATCAAAGACCATCCCACATTCATGGCAGGTCGTTCTGGAGTTATATTCTGTCGTTTCAATAATCTGCAAACACTGTGGACATAAACAGACATGGATGTGGTCGCGTCGTGATAGCTCATAGTTGGGGAACAGCCTGACCTGCGCCCCGCACCTGACACACGCAGCAGTTTTGACCCAAAAATAATACATTACTTCAGCAGGGTGTCCGGCAGGGCAACTCGTCTGGTAAAAAGTCTTGATGCGCCGTCCCACTGTCTGTTCTAACTCAACAAAGGCAGCGTCTAATGCTTCAAGGTCAACAACGGATATTTCCTGCTTGCTCACGAACCAGGCGACAGGGTTAATGTCCACCCCAATCACTTTGCCGCCAAGGCGCAAGGCTTCCACTACTGTCGTGCCGCCGCCCATGAACGGATCCAGGATAACTTTGCCAGCCAGGTCAGCGCCATGACAAAATTTGCGCCAGACACTCGCTTCTGACTCATCGTCAGGACTAAAGGTAGAAATAATAATCGTTCGGAAAACACTGCCCAATCGCCGTGCCCACCACTTGTGCATCCGATAAACCGGTTTTTTTGAATTGCCCTCACCCAATGCAACCGGATTCAACTGTTCGATGGGGAAATATCGCTCGATAAAAGCCATTGCACCGCTCGCCTTATGAATTCTTGTCCAACAAGTTTTCCCACATAGCGCTTCCACCTGCGCCATAGAGACTCTCAAACTCTCGCGCCAACTCGACAATTTTATCTTCGAGAATTTCTGAAAGCCTCTGACCGTGAGCATCTCTAAATGTTCTACCGACCTCGCCTGCAATAGCATAAATTTCGTCGAGGCAGGTTGGATCATCAGAGATAAATTCCCAAAACTCGCTTCCAATCAACCAATCTACATCGCTATACTTTTTGACTGTACTCATCACTTGCTCACGAGTGCCATAACACATCCCTATCATCGCTACGGAACCACGATTCCGCCTCTGCACAGAGGTCAGGAGAGCAGATATATGCTGCACTGCATCTTTGTCCATTGTGGATGGGCCGCTTTTTATCTGAATGTAATAGCGACGACCATCTTTGGTCTTCTGAATATCCGCTCCCTCAGCGCCCGTGCCTTCTGAAAACAAGGTAGCTATTTTTTGAAGTCGAAAGCCCATAGATGTATTTGCACCGGTCATAGAACGCTGAATAACCAGCCATTTGATAATAGAGCGCGCATCATTCAGTCCCATTTCGTGCGCCAGAATCCGGATCAAGAAAGGATTGATATTCAGGTCTTCAATCTTGAGACGGCGAATTGTCTGCGCTCTATCGTGAATGAACCCTTCAAAAATCTGTTTAATTTGATTTCGCTTTTCTGCATCAAGCGGCATCTGAGCCTCCCAAGTTACACATTGTCTGCATTAGCAGCCCAAACATTATACGTCCAATCTCTCCCTGCGGCAACTATGCGGGCAGACCTTTAGGGTCTTGCAGACCCTAAAGGTCTCTTTCTAGCCCATTAGAACTATCCTTGCCTGTGTAAGCCCCTCATGTGCTATAGACTAGCTCTTGCCCAACGGCTATAATTTTAGTAGGCCTACATCGCCGCGCGCCGCTGCCTGGCGGCGGGGCGTTCGTTGTGTTGTAAAGGCGAATGAGGTATACTGTAGCTGACTGCTGAAAGCTGAGCGCTGATACTGGAGGCTAACATGATTATTGCCGAACAAAAACCACTGGCCGAAATCAAAGAGCTCATCGCGCCGGCCAATAAGGTGCTGGTCGTGGGCTGCGGGACGTGCGTCACGGTTTGCTTTGCCGGCGGCGAAAAGGAAGCCCAAATCCTTTCCGCGTCATTGCGCATGTCCACCAAACTGGACGGCGCCCCCAAAGACGTGAGCGATGTCACCGTCCAACGCCAGTGTGAATGGGAATACATTGACCCGCTCAAAGACCAGATTGGCCAGGCTGATATTGTGCTGTCGCTGGGCTGCGGCATCGGGGTCCAAACCATCGCCGAGCGATACCCAGAGGCGATCGTCGTGCCGGGGCTGAATACGTCCTTCCTCGGTTTGCCGGTCGAGCAAGGCATCTGGGCGGAGCGGTGCGCGGCGTGCGGCGATTGCATTTTGGGACTCACCGGCGGGATATGTCCCATCGCGCGCTGCTCCAAGAGCCTGCTCAACGGTCCCTGCGGCGGTTCCTCGAAGGGCAAATGCGAGGTCAGCCCGGAAATAGATTGCGCCTGGCAACTCATTTACGACCGGCTCAAGGCGCAGAACCGGTTGGAACTGTTGATGGAAGTGCGCCCGCCCAAGAACTGGCGTCCCAGCCGCGATGGCGGCCCCCGCAAAATCGTGCGCGAAGATTTGCGCCTGGAAAAGAAGGCAGCGGAGTAATTTTCACCGCAGAGGCGCAGAGTGATTTAAATTTGCTCTCGGCGTCTCGGCGGTGAACAGGTGGAGAGAAAAATGAGCGAGACAAACGGCTACAAATCGGGCAGCAACCTCGAAAAGATTTTGCGCGCTGGACATTTCGCTGTAACAGGCGAGCTGGGTCCGCCCCAGAGCGCAGACGCTGAGGTCATCAAGAAAAAAGCCGGTTTCCTCAGAGGCGTGGTGGACGCGGTCAACATTACAGATAACCAGACGGCAGTGGTGCGCATGTCGTCCATCGCTTCTGGCGTCATTGCCATGCAATACGGCCTGGAACCGGTGGTGCAGATGACGTGCCGCGACCGCAACCGGCTGGCGATGCAGGCGGATTTGTTGGGCGCGTATGCGCTGGGGCTGCGCAATCTGTTGTGCCTGACGGGCGACCATCAGACGATGGGCAACCATCCCACCGCCAAGAACGTGCACGACATTGATTCGATGCAATTGTTGCGGATGATGGCCGACATGCGCGACAAGGGCGTCTTTCAATGCGGCGATGAAGTCAAGGGCGGAGTCGCGCCGCGCTTTTTCCTGGGCGCGGCCGAAAATCCCTTTGGCGACCCCTTTGAATTTCGTCCTTATCGCCTGGGCAAAAAGATCAAAGCTGGCGCCGATTTTATCCAGACCCAGTTGATTTACAACATTCCGCGCTTTAGAGAATTTATGAAACGGTGCGGCGATTTGGGGCTGCTGGACAAGGTGTACCTGTTGGCCGGCGTGGGGCCGATCAAAAGCCCCGGCGTCGCCAAATACATGCGCGACCAGGTGCCCGGCATGGATGTGCCCGATGAAGTGGTCCGGCGCATCGAATCGGCCGGCAAAGGCATCGAGGACAAGAAGGAAAAAGCCAAAGCGTTCCGCGAAGCCGGCATCGCGCTGTGCGTCGAGCAAATCCAGGAAATCCGCGAAATCCCCGGCGTGGCCGGCGTGCACATCATGGCCGTCGAGTGGGAAGAAGCCGTCAAGCCGATCGTGGAAAAAGCGGGCCTGTTGCCGCGACCGGTCATCACCGAAACGCCATCCGCTTGATTTTTACCGCCAGGACAAAGGATTTCAAATACAAATCCCGGCGTCCTGGCGGTTGTGGATTCCTTAAACTCTATAGGACATAAGGATTGTGGCACCACCACCCCCTGCCTGCGGCGGGGGCAGGCGACGCCAGGTTTCATGTTGAAATTCTTTGCGTCCTTCGCGTCTTTGCGGTTAAAAACACTTGTGTATTGACGGTTCAAAATGTTTCGCCAGTAGAGGAGGTAATAACCATGAAAAAGATGACCGAAGCCAATCTGAAAGATTCATTTGCCGGCGAAAGCCAGGCGCATGTGAAATATCTCAATTTTGCCGAGCGGGCCGAAAAAGAAGGCTTTGTCAACGTGGGACGCCTGTTCCGCGCTGCGTCATACGCTGAACAGGTCCACGCCAGCAATCATCTGCGCGCGCTGGAGGGCATCCAGGGCACAGCGGCCAACCTGGAAGCGGCCATCGGCGGCGAGACGTTCGAGGTGGAAGAAATGTACGCCGCCTACAAAGCCGTGGCCGAAGCGCAGGGTGAAAAGCGCGCGTTGCGCATGATGGACTGGGCCCTGGAGGCCGAAAAAATCCACGCCCGCATGTACGCCCAGGCCAAACAATCGGTCGAGGCCGGGCAGGATATTGGCAATACGCCCATCTGGGTCTGCGAAGCGTGCGGCTATACCTGCGAAGGCGACGACGCGCCCGATACCTGTCCGCTGTGCGGGGCAAAAAAGGAACGGTTCCGCAAGTTCTAACGACGACCACCGACGACGGACAACCAGATACGCAACACGCGCAATATGGAGTTGACTGTGGCGACTGAAATTTCAACGAAACTGGCGAAAACGATCGAAGAGGCGACCGGGCAGAACGTTTACCTGTGTTACCAGTGCGTCAAATGCACCAGCGGCTGTCCGATGGCAGAGCATTTCGACCTCGAGCCGAATCAGGTGATGCGCATGATTCAGTTGGGCGATGAAAGCGTGTTGCAATGCAAGACCATCTGGACGTGCACCTCGTGCCTGACGTGCTCGACGCGCTGCCCGCAAGGGTTGGACATTGCCGGCATTATGGACGCGCTGCGCATCGAGACGCGCAAACGCGGCATCAAGCCCGCCATTCACGACGCTGTGGTGTTCAACGACATCTTTCTCGGCACCATCAAACTCATCGGGCGAGTGTACGAGCCGGGCCTGCTGGGCCTGCGCAATCTGCGCTTTGGACTGGATAATCGCCAGCCTGCCCGCCTGTTGCAAGATATGGATATGGGCGTCGTGCCCATCTTGCTCAAGAACAAGATCAATCTGCTGCCCTCGATTCACCTCAATCCGCTCAAGGTGCCGCGCGAGGTCAGGCGGGTCGAACCGGCCGAAAACCGCATCGGCTACTATCCCGGCTGCTCGCTCCACTCGCTGGGGGCCGAGTTCAACGTCTCGACGCAAGCGGTATGCAAAGAGCTGGGCCTGGAACTGGTCGAGCCGGAAGGCTGGGTGTGTTGCGGCAGCTCGCCGGCGCACAATACCGACCACACGCTGGCGGCGGCGTTTCCGCTCAAGAACCTGGCGCTGTTTGAAAAGAGCGGCCTGACCGAAGTGGCCGCGCCGTGCAGCTCGTGTTACAGCCGCTTCAAGATGGCCGCCCGCGATGTCGCCGCCGATGAGCATCTGGCCGATGCGGTCGAAAAGGCCATCGGCTATCGCTATCAGGGCAGCGTGCGTGTCTTGCACCTGCTCGATGCGATTGCGGAAAAAATCGGGACGGAAAAAATCGCCCGCCGCGTCACCCGGCCGCTCAAAGGCTTGCGCGTGGCCTGCTACTATGGCTGTCTGTATAGCCGTCCGCCCGCCGTCACCGGCGCCGCCAATCCCGAATATCCGATGGCGATGGATTATCTGCTCCGCGCGCTGGGCGCCGAGCCGATTGATTGGGACGGCAAGACCGATTGCTGCGGCGGCAGCATTATCTTTTCGCAGGTCGAGCCGGGGCTGGAACTGGCGCGCAAGGTGCTGCAAGACGCTCACGCCCGCAAGGCCGACGTGATTGCCGCTGTTTGCCCGCTCTGCCAGTTCAACCTGGACGGTCGCCAGGCGCAGATGAAAGGGCTGGGATTTGCCATGCCCACCCTGTACGCCACGCAATTGATGGCGCTGGCGTTTGGCATGGACGAAAAGGCGATGCAACTCAACAAGGCGATGGTGGACCCCAGGCCGATGTTGAGGGAAAAGGGGCTGCTGGACTAGGCTATTCTCCTGTCAACGAATCGCCTTCGGCGAAACGAATAAACGAATGTGGCCGTGCGCCCATTCGTTTATTTGTTTTAACTCCCCCTCCTGTCATTGCGAGCCGCCCGCCTGCCGAA
>FWPV01013270.1_pt1 | contig 12430 bp, 9 predicted proteins | sample 2228371 | NCBI WGS metagenome assembly FWPV01 (sample SAMEA103939776, study PRJEB20133) | metagenome | reverse complement strand
TCCCCTGCGTCAGCGGGAGTCGTACTCCATTGCCCGCTTCTGCTCGCCCCTCTCCCAGCGGGAGCGGAGGCGGGGGTGAGGGCGAGCAGGGCATTGCCTTGCTTCCGTAGACGGCGCGCGATGACTCGGCGGTGATTGTTGGGATGGTTACGAGCAGCCGCACAAATGCCCCCAGAGTTTATCTGGGGGCAGTGGGGAACACCAACTATCAAAATGCTCTAATCGAGATAGCCGCGCAACTTCTTGCCCAAATGCGGATGGCGCAACTTCCGTAGGGCGACAGCCTCGATCTGGCGAATGCGCTCGCGGGTAATCCCAAACTCAATCCCAACCTCTTCCAGCGTTCGATAGCGCCCATCCTTCAGGCCGTAGCGCAACTGAATGATCTTCCGCTCGCGTTCGGGCAGTTTGAGCAGCACCTCTTCCAGTTGCTCACGGAGCAGTGAGACCGCTGCCGCCTCAGCCGGAGTCGAGATGCGATCATCCTCGATGAAGTCGCCCATCCGCCCTTCGCCTTCTTGCCCAACCGGCATCTCGAGCGAAAGGGGATGCATACTTGCCTCAAGGGTGCGGCGCACTTTTCCGGCAGAGATGCCCATTGCATCGGCAATCTCTTCAGGAGTGGGTTCGCGCTGCATCGTCTGTTGCAGACGATGCGACATTCGCTTCACCTGACTGATGGCCTCGCCCATGTGAACTGGCAGGCGGATCGTGCGGCTCTGGTCGGCAATGGCGCGCGTAATCGCCTGGCGGATCCACCAGGTTGCGTAGGTGCTGAATTTGTGCCCCTTCTTATAATCAAACTTCTCAACGGCGCGCATCAGGCCGATATTGCCTTCCTGCACCAGATCCATCATCGTCAGACCATACGATGTATACTTTTTCGCAATGCTCACCACCAGTCGCAGATTAGCCTGGATCAAATGATGGCGGGCATCTTGCCCCTGTTGCACCAGTCGCTCAAGCTCAAATCGCTCGCGAGCAGAGGCATACTCTTCGCGATCGAGTCGCTGACGCGCCGCAGCGCCGGCCTCCATCGCCTTGGCCAGTTCAACTTCCTGTTCAGCAGTTAACAACGGCACCTGCCCGATCTCTTGCAGGTACATGCGAACGGGATCATCAAAAGCAATATCTCCCAGATCGGGCAATTCGGTGATCAGCTCTTCTTCAACATCGGCGTCAAAATCAACAGGAGCATCGGGATCTTCGTTTACCTCGATCACCTTGATCCCTTCAGCTTGCAGCATGGCATAAAGCTGATCAATTTCGGCAATGTCGTGCTCAGGGTTGGGGAAGGTTGCAAGAATGTCGGCGTGGGTAATGAACCCACGCGCCCGTGCTGTGGCGAGCAGTTGCTCGATCATCGCCTCTGACTCCGGTGTGGTTTTGCTCAACATCGTTCAACCAATGCTCTGCTGATGGCATCAATCTGCGCTGACACCATCACTAGGCCATCTGTCTGACGGCGGGCTGTTGCGATCAAGAATACAAAAAGGCCGCAGCGAACGAATTGGTAAAACGCCGGGCCTTTCACGTCGCGCTCTCCGTTTGTGCTTCGGCAAAGAGATGGGGCTGAGAGCAGACCCTCAAACCCCAGGCTGTCACCACGATGGAGGGACGCAGACGTGGCACCCCATTAGACGTAACTAAAGCTACTATATCACTGTTTGATTACCAGAGTCAACCCCTCTTTCGACTGATTTTGCGTCGATGTCGGGGAGATAGGCGCTGATCTTCGCGATGGCAAACTTGCGCAGATCGTTGCGGAGGTAACAAAATGCGCGCACGAAGAGTTCACCCTGTTCGATCACCAGGTCGATCGGGCGAATGCGTCGTTCGGTCGGTTGGGGATTGCTGTTCGAGGTATAGATGATCCGAATGGCGCTGCCATTGCTCAAAGCCTCAGCCAGGGGCGGCGGCGCTTCCGGTTCAGGCTGGCCGGGCAACAGGCCGCGGGCGAAGCGGAGCGCATCACCCAGACTGACGACGCCGTAGGTTGCCATCGTGTCGACCAGATGGTTGAATAAAGCGCTCAGAGTGAGCACATCATCCATTGCCCGGTGGGTTGGCGCGGGTAGTCCAAACACGCTGGCCAGCGCGCCCAGACTGAGCGCGCCGCGCCTGATGCCAATTCGACGGGCCAGTTCGAGGGTGTCGATCCCAGGGCCAGACAGCGGCGCTTGCCTGGCCTGCGCCAGTTCCATGGCGAGAAATGCATCATCAAAGGGGAGATTATGCGCTACCCGCACGGCATTGCGGCTCAGATGCACCACTTCAGCCGCGATCTGGTCGAAGGTCGGCGCGGTCGCGAGATCTTCAGGGCGAATCCCGTTGACCTCTGCCGCCTGTGGATCGAGTGGTCGGTTGGGATTGATCAACGTGTTGATCCGTCCCGTTTCCCGTCCAGCTTCGCAGCGCAGCATTGCCAGTTCGCAGATGCGATGACCGGCGCGAATATCGAGACCGGTTGTCTCGACATCGAAGAACAGCAGCGGCACATCGCGCAAAGGTTGGGCGAGATCGATCGTGGTCATTGTCTTACCGGCACCTGGGTAATGACATCATCGGGAATGCCGAGCAGGCGCGCTTCAACCCATCCCTCGCGGTCACGCACATTGCGCACACGATACCATGCCCGATCGGCAGTTGACTCAAGCAATTCGACCACCTCATTGACCTGGACCTGATCGATCTGGGCGCTGGCCGGATCGGCAGCCAGATAGACCGGGCCATTAACGAAAACGCTTACCACATTGGCGACAGGTGTCTCAGCCGCAATCAGATCGGTGATCGCAAGCAGCGTGCCGCTCACCCAGCCTACCTCGTCGCGAATGGTGCGCACATAGTACCAGAGCGCGTTGGGGGTGCGCGCCAGGATTTGCACCTGTTCGCCGGCATTGACGCCGCCGATGACGTTGTTGATCCCGGTAAAGGGCAGTTTACGGACGTTACCGCCGTTAGTGACGGCGACCGGTTGACCAGCAGGAGGTGTTGGCGTTGGCGTCGCTGTCGGCTCCGGTTGAGGGGTTGGGGTTGGCGTTGCCTGCGCAACGGGCGGCGGCGTAGGAGTGACCGTCGGTGTTGGTTCGGCGATTGCCGCCGTGCCAAAAAACTCTGCGGCAAAACGCTCTGGAATATCCAGACCGGCTTCAGCGCTTAACTCGCCGTCAAGCGCGCGCACTACGACCGTGTAACGAGCGCCTTCTGGCGTTGGATCGCCGTCAGCGATTTTGGTGGCGCGCAGATCGCCGCGATTGTTGCTGATAACAATTCTTTGCGCCGGATCGATCCAGCGTAGCGGTTGCCCGTCGGCGCGCAGTTCGACCGCAAGTTCGGCGCCATCGCTCAGGCCGGTGCTCCGCACGCGCACGTTGATCGTCAGCGGATTGCCGCGCACCACGGCGGCATCCTCGATCGTCAGCGTCAGCGGAACCGGCGAAGGTGTCGGCGTCGGCGGCGGGCCGGCAGTGCGATCATTGCTCAGACTGAGCGCGAGCACGCCGACGCCAAGACAGAGCAAGACGGGGACAAGCACAAACAGAATCTTGGCGGCCAGTGACAGATTGCGCAGCCGATCCTGCCAGGTTTGCGGTTCTTCATACGAACCGGCAGTGTAATCAATTGTCGTTGCCGGTGGAATCTCAGGCAGGACTGGTGATTGTTCCGATGCCTGTCGGCGGCGGCGAATTGCGATGGCAATCAGCGCAATAATCAGCACACCAGCAAGAATCAGCCCGATTGCCAGCGGAGGAGAGATTTCGTTCAGCATGGTTTGCATTGACAACCCCGACCACAACGTCTTCAGGCGTCTATAATATGCGAATATGGCGGTAACTGCAACTACTGTCTGTGTTATACTACGCTCATAGCCGTTGAGGTGTGCGGAGCAGACATGGCTGGCAAACTGGCAACAGGATCGGCGCGACGTTCGTTTACCCCGGCGCACTGGCAGGGGATGCGATTGACTGCGCGCGGCTTTATGGCGGGGTATCCGCCATCACTCCTCTGAAATCTTTTCCCGTTGATGTGTGGGTCAGACTGACAGGTTGGGCAGAGCGTTGCGGTGTGAATCGTCACTGCTGGCGCCATTGCGGAGTAGTTGATGGCGCTCAGTCATTGTTTAGAGGTGTGATCTATGGCTGAACATATTCTGGTTGCGGTGGCATGGCCGTATGCAAACGGGCCGCGCCACATCGGTCATGTCGCCGGTTTTGGAGTGCCGGCAGACATCTTTGCCCGCTATCATCGTCTGCGCGGCAATCACGTGCTGATGGTGTCTGGCACGGATGAACATGGCACACCGATTACGCTGGTCGCCGACAAAGAGGGAACCACGCCGCAGGCAATTGCCGATCGCTATAACAAGATCATCGGTGACGATCTCTACCATCTGGGTCTGAGCTACGATACCTTTACCCGGACGACGACCGCCAATCACTACGCGGTGACGCAAGACATCTTTCGCGCGCTGTACGAACGTGGCTATATCATCCGGCAAGAGACGTTAGGCGCATTCTCGGCCACGACCGGGCGCACGTTGCCTGATCGCTATATCGAGGGTACCTGTCCGCTGTGCGGCTACGACGAGGCGCGGGGCGATCAGTGCGATCAGTGCGGCAGCCAGCTTGATCCAACTGACCTGATCAATCCGCGCTCAAAGGTTGATGGCCAACCTCCGGTCTTCAAACCGACCGAGCACTTCTTTCTCGATCTGCCGGCATTTGCCGATCAGTTGCGCGCATGGATCGATCGTCAGACGCATTGGCGGCCCAATGTGCGCAACTTCTCGCTCAACTTCTTGAAAGAGCTGAAGCCGCGCGCCATCACCCGCGATCTGGAGTGGGGCGTGCCGATTCCGTTGCCTGAGTATGCCGATCGCGATGACAAAAAGATCTATGTCTGGTTCGATGCGGTGATTGGGTATCTTTCGGCGAGCATCGAATGGGCGCTCAATCGCGGCGAGCCGGATGCGTGGCGGGAATGGTGGCAAAACCCAGACGCTCGTCACTTCTATTTTATGGGCAAAGACAACATCGTCTTCCACACCGTGATCTGGCCGTCGATGTTGCTTGGTTATGGCGCTGGCGGCACATTCGGCGCGCAGCCGGGCGGGAAGTATGATGGCGTGCCGCTGCAATTGCCCTATAACGTCGTTTCAAGCGAGTTTTTGACTATGGAAGGCAAGAAGTTCTCAAGCTCGCGCGGCATTGTCATCTATGTCAACGATTTTCTCAGCCGGTACGACGCTGATGCCTTGCGCTATTTCCTGACCATTGCCGGCCCGGAAAATCAGGATACCGACTTCACCTGGGCTGAGTTTGTGCGACGCAACAATGATGAGCTGGTTGCGACCTGGGGCAATCTGGTCAATCGGGCGCTGACCAATGTCTACAAGAATTTTGGCAGTGTTCCCCAGCCCGGCCCGCTTACCCCCGCTGATGAGCAGTTGCTGGCTGAAGTGACAGGCGGGCTGGATACAGTTGGCGATCTGCTGGCTACGGCTCGCTTTAAGGCGGCATTGAGCGAAGCCATGCGGCTGGCCGGGCAGGTCAATATCTACCTGAGTGAACAGGAACCGTGGAAGGTGATCAAACAGGACCGCGAACGAGCGGCTACCATCTGGTACGTCGCATTGCGTTGCGTGGATACGCTCAAGATCATCTTCACGCCGTTTTTGCCGTTTTCGAGCCAGCGGTTGCACGAGTATCTGGGCTACGACGGCTACATTGCCGGGCCGCTGCGCTTCCAGGAGGTGACGGAAGCTGATGGGCGCACCCATCGCGTGCTTACCGGCGACTATGCGCAGTGGGTCGGGCGTTGGGAGCCGTCGGCGCTGCCGGTAGGACAGGCGCTGCGCGCGCCGCAGCCGTTGTTCAAGAAGCTCGATGAGCGGGTGGTCGAGGAAGAACTGGCCCGTATGCAGAGTCGGGCAACAGGTTAAGTCAGCATTGATTGCGCGGCTAACGATCGTGCCCGGCGCGTTAACAATTCACGCCGGGCACGATCTTCGCTAACGATGCAGGTCAGGCTGCTGCGGTGGCCGGGCGAGCGGGCTTGTTGCGGCCCCAGGGTGTGCCGAGCAGCGGCAGCAGGTAATAGTCGAGACCGTAGTAACCGGCGACTTTCCATCCCAGCATCAGAATAATGGCCAGCGTGAACATCACCGGGTTGGTGCTCGCAGTGCCAGCCAGCATGAAGTTGAAGTTCATCAGCGCGCCGAAGAAAGCCGCAAAGCCAACCAGGCCGCCGACGATCAGGCCAATTCCAACCAGGATCTCGCCATAAACGATCAGTTTGGCAAACCAGGTGTGCGACTCGGTGTCAATCAGGAATTGAATGAACGATCGGTACCAGTCGTAGGCAATCGGTGGTCGTCCGGTCTCTGGAACCACCACGGCATTCTTCCAGAAGCCGAGGATGGCCGCGCCGCTCTCCATCCAGGCTGGATTGTTAAATTTGCCCCAGCCGGAAGTCAGCCATGAATAGCCGAGGAAGAGCCGGATGATCAGGAAGAGCCAGGCAAATTTGGTGCTGCTGAACAGCACACGGACGAACGGCGGATCGGGGAATTGCACTTCGTGGCGCTCATTAACCGGGGTTTTCGGCAACATTGTTGGCCTCCTTGCCAGATTCTTTGTGACCGATTTCTTGTGATGAGCATAGCACACCTCTGGCGCATGGTGGCGAAACAATTGATAACTGTCGGTTAATGCTGGGTAAGACAGATGTCTTGCAATGTTGGGATGCTGCGTGACATTGATGGTTCAGCCGCTGCGTCATCCAATCGCTGGCTCGCAATGCTGCAACGGGGGGGAACGTCAGCATAGCAACGAAATGCCAGACATGGAATCATTGTCGGCAAGCCGTTACGCGGCAACGGCTCGCCGGGCAGTAGGTCGTCAAACCGGCTTTAGAGCCTTTGTCGCGTATCAAGCAGCCGCGCCAGCCTTGCCACATCCTGAACGATCAGGGAAGGGAGATCAGGGCATCGGTTGCTGGCAGCGCGTATGGCACGCCTAACGTTGGTATGACATACGTTCACGACTAATCCTTCCCTCTCGATCACCAACAGCAGGGCAGCATCATGAGAGCATGATAACGTCCGCAGCAATTCCCCGCGACAACGAGAGACAGGCCGTGAACGTGATCGAGGCGACTTGTGATGGCGAAAAGCTAAGAAAGAGTGCCATTGCCCAACAGCGATGAACCGCCAGCAGCGCGCACACAGGGAGTTCCTGAACGTGGTGAGCAACAGCGCGAATAGATGCCGGACGCAGGCGAACTCTGTGCGTGGGGGAAAAGACAGGGGCAGGAATTGACCTGCCCCTGGCCGTTGATATGCGCTTAGCGGGCCCGCTCAACCGCTTTCAGCAAGGCGCGTTTGGTATAGACCTTGCACATCGCGCGGCGGTACTCGTCGCTGGCGTGGATGTCGCCAAGCATCTCCATGCCTTCGCCGGCGTGCGCGGCGGCGGCAGCAATGGCGTCAGCGCTGCCATCAGTGCCGATCAGCGCCTGCTCAACGGCTGGCTGTCGCTCGGCTTTGGGGCCAGCGCCGGTGATGGCGACGCGACAGGCCGTGACCTGTCCATTTTCCAGCTTGACGTAAGCAGCCGCGCCGACTATCGCATAGCGGCTGGCGGGGTGGGGGAACTTGGCGTAGGCCGAACCTTCGCCGGGGCCATGGCTATTGAAGGTGATCGTGGTGATAATCTCGCCCGGCTCCAGGGCAGTGCTGAGCATATCGGTGAAGAAGTCAGCGGCAGCGATGGCGCGCGGGCCATTCGGTCCTTCGACGTGAATCTGGGCATCGACCGCAAGCACAACTGCCGGCATATCGGCAGCCGGGTCGGCATGCGCCAGTGAACCGCCAATCGTGCCGCGGTTGCGCACCTGAATGTCGCCAATCAACGCCACGGCATCGGCCATTGCCGGGCAGGCTTTAGCTAGCGCCGCATGCTGCTCGATGGCGCTCCAAGTCGTCATCGCGCCAATCTCCACGGCGCCGTTCACCTTAATCCCGCGCAATTCAGCCACTTTGTTGATGTCGATCAACACCGCAGGCGATGCCAGGCGCAGCTTCATCGCCGGCAGCAACGAATGACCGCCCGCCAGAATCTTAGCGTCATCGCCATGCTTTTGCAGCAGGGTCAACGCTTCGGCGAGGCTGGCAGGCGCATAATAATCGAATGGAGCTGGAATCATAGCTACTCCCTGTGATGCTGGCCGGAAGGCGCAGATGAACGAGTCATCTGCGCCCCGGTATGCCTGTCTACTTCCTGTGAATAGCCGCCCAGATGCGTTCTGGAGTGGCCGGCATTTGCAGGTGCTTGACGCCGAACGGCGCCAGGGCATCGATGATTGCATTCATCACGCACTGCGCCGAGGCGATCGTGCCGGCTTCGCCCGCGCCCTTCACGCCGAGCGGATTAACCGGCGATGGCGTGACTGTGTGATCGGTCTCAATATGCGGCACCATTGCCGCAGTCGGCACGGCGTAATCCATCAGGGTGCCCGACAGAAGCTGGCCATCTTCGTTGTAGACCGCGCCTTCATAGAGCGCCTGCGCCAGCCCCTGCGCGATCCCGCCGTGGATCTGGCCCTCGACGATGAGCGGATTGATCTGGTTGCCGCAGTCATCGACGGCGATGTAGCGCAGCAGTTTGACGTGACCGGTTTCGGGATCAACCTCGACGATGCTGACGTGCGTGCCGAAGGGGAAGGTGCAGTTCGGCGGATCGTAGTAGCTGGTCTCGTCGAGGAAGGGTTCCATGCCGGGAGGCAAATTGTAGGCAACTGCCGCTGCCGCTGCCAGCTCACCGATCGTCTTGGCCTTATCGGGCGATCCCTTCACATAAGCGCGCCCATTCTCGAAGACGATATCGGCTTCGTTCGCTTCCAGCAGGTGCGCGGCCAGCTTGCGCGCTTTCTCTTTAATCTTATCGACGCTGCGCTTGATCGCCACGCCACCGACGGCTAGCGAGCGCGAACCGTAGGTGCCATAGCCGAACGGTGTGCCCTGGGTGTCGCCCCACTGGATCTCGACATCCTCGTAGGGAACGCCCAGCTCATCGGCCACAATCTGGGCGAAGGTCGTTTCGAGGCCCTGACCATGTGGGAGCGAGCCGGTCGTCACAACCACCTTGCCGGTGAGATGAACGCGGACATTAGCGCTCTCCCAGAGGCCGGCGCCCCAGCCCTGACCGCCCATCCAGGCGCTGGGCGCGATACCGCAGATCTCGACATACGATGAGATGCCGATGCCGAGATAGCGGCCCTGCTTGCGCAGCTCCTCCTGCTGTTTGCGAAACTCGGCGTACCCGGCAATTTCGAGCGCCTTGTTAAGCGCTGGTTCGTAATTACCGCTGTCGTAAGGCAACAGACCCAGACCGTTATCATAAGGGAAGTCTTCGGGCTGAATGAAGTTCTTGCGCCGCACTTCCGCCGGATCCATGCCGATCTCAGCCGCGAAGCGATCGACCATGCGCTCGATCAGATAGCTGGCTTCGGGGCGACCCGCGCCGCGGTAGGCATCGACCATCGCGGTGTTGGTGTAGGCGCCGGTGACGTGGACGTAAGCCGCCGGAATCTTGTAGACACCGGTGATGATCCGGCCATACAGGGTGGTGGGAATACCGGCAGCGACTGTCGAGAAGTAAGCGCCGATGTTGGCCCAGGTCTTCACCCGCAGGCCGGTGATCTTGCCGTCGCGCGTGCCAGCAATCTCGGCCTCGGTGATATGGTCGCGTCCGTGGGTCGAGTACTTATAGTTCTCAGAGCGATCTTCGACAAACTTCACCGGGCGACCGAGCTTGCGCGCCGCCCACATGGTGAAGGCCATGTCGTTGTAGCAGAAGATCTTCTGGCCGAAACCACCGCCGACATTCGGCGCAATGCAGCGCAGCTTGGTTTCAGGAACACCAAAGACGAACGCTGTCAGGAGCAGGCGATGGACGTGGGGCGCCTGTGACGTCATCCAGACCGTCCATTCGCCGGTCAGCGCATCGTACCGCGCGATCGATCCGCGCGTCTCCATCGGAGTGGGAATGAGGCGCTGGTTGATGATCTCTTCTTTGACCACTACATCAGCGCTGGCGATTGCGGCATCAGCCGCGGCCTTGTTGCCGCACTCCCATTCAAACACAATATTGTTCGGCGCAGCCTCGTGAATCTGCGGCGCGCCCGGCTCGACTGCTTTGCGCGCATCGACCACTGCTGGCAGCGGCTCATATTCTACCTCAACCAGATCAACCGCATCGCGAGCGATGTAGCGGTTCTCGGCGACCACCATCGCGACCGGATCGCCGACCAGGGCGACCTTATCGACGGCCAGAGCGCGCGGCGGCACCGGATAGTTCTTGACGCCGGCGGCCTGCCATGCAGCCGGCATGGGATTGATGTCGAGCATATCCTTGCCGGTAAAGACGGCCACTACTCCCGGCATTGCCAGCGCCTTGCTCGCATCAATCGAGACGATTCTGGCGTGAGCGTAGGGGCTGCGCACAAGCGCGATGTGCAGCATGCCGGGCAGTTTAATGTCATCGAGATAGTTACCGTGACCGGTAATCAGCTTCGGATCTTCCCGGCGCTTCAGCGCCCGCCCAACCAATCGCTCCTTCATTTCGGTAGCGGTCATCCTCGACTCCTCACTAGGTTCGTTGTGTCTATCTGCCGGACAGATTTAATCAGCCGCCTGCGTGGCTGCCATCTTTTCGGCGGCATAGCGGACAGCGCGGACGATGTTTTCGTAGCCGGTGCAGCGACAGAGATTGCCCTCCAGACCGTGGCGAATCTCGTCTTCAGTGGGATTGGGGTTGCGTTTGAGCAGATCAGCAGCAGCCATGATCATGCCGGGGGTGCAGAAACCGCACTGGAGACCGTGTTTTTCCCAGAAGCCTTCTTGCAGTGGATGTAACTGACCATCTTGCGCCAGACCCTCAATCGTCGTGATCTCAGCGCCATCGCACTGCACGGCCAGCGTCGTACACGACTTGACACTCACCCCATTGATGTGGACGACGCAGGCGCCGCACTGACTGGTGTCACACCCAATGTGGGTGCCCGTCAGATTGAGGTGCTCGCGCAGGTAGTGAACCAGCAGCAAGCGCGGCTCGACCTCACTGGTATGGCGAACACCGTTGACCGTGACCGTAATCGTTGTCACTCTCCAACCTCCTCGTTGACTACGAAGCAACCGACATGTAGAACCGAATTCCGGGTGGCACAGCGAAGTGTGGCAGGGGTAGCCACCCGGTCAGGAAGTTGTGCAGGATGGGCGGCGACGCTCAGCGACGCTGACCGAGCAGATAACCGAGCAGAAAGGCGATAATGACCCAGGGCACCCAGGGCCGTTCCGTCAGAAAATCCTCAATCACGCCAAGCGCTACGTCAACTTCGCTCAACCCTTCGCCAGCCGGAACGTGGATAGTGCGTCGGAAGGCAGTAGTATCGGCTGAACCTGTTGCAGGCGGCGGCGCAGCCGCAGGCGCTGGTGAGGGCGCGGCGGCAGACGCTGATTCAGGCGCTGGCCCAGGCGCTGACCCAGCAGCCGGCGCAGCGGTGGACACTGGTTCAGGCGCCGGTTCAGGCGCTGGCACTGATGCTGGGGCGGGGGGGGCCTGCGGCGAAGGAGCGCCAGCAGATGTTGCGCCTGCGCGGCGAGCTTCGATCTGAGCAGCCAGCGCTTTCAGACTCTGCGAGATGAGCGTCTTCGCTGCGCCATCCAGCAGACGTTGCCCAACACTGGCAATCGTGCCGCCAACCTGCGCTTCACCACCGTAATCGAGAATGGTCTGCCCGTTATCTTCCCGCAGCGTGATGCTGCCTGAGCCTTTCAGGAAGCCGTTGCTCCCCTTGCCATCGACATGGATTTCATACGACTCCGGCGGGTGCAGGTTGTCGATCTTGACTCGCCCGCTATACACACCGCGCACGGCTTGCAGACCGATCTTCAGCGTGCTTTCATACTCATTCTCGCCAACTTGCTCGAGACGCTGACAGCCAGGGATCGTTCGAGCCAGCACTTCAGGATCGTTGAGCGCTGACCAGACCTCTTCGCGACTGGCTGCGAAGGTGTAATTGCCGGCGATCTTCACACTAACTCCTTGCTGGCCGGAGTACCACCAGCCAACCTCTGACTCAAATCCGTCATGCGCTGATCAATCCCATCTGCGCGAAGGATTGACCTTTCGCCTGACACTCGTGAGCAACTCGACGATGAATGTATATATCTTCAGGTATGGATGCTATTCCTATCGTACCTGATGTGATGGGCTTTGTCAAGGCAAAACACAGGATTTGCCGGGAGGCTTGCGGCTGACAGACAGCCGGCAACAGCGCGAGTCATACCAACTTTAAGTGCCCAATCATCTTCAGATCAGCGCGCGGCGCTTCCCGCGCGTCCGTGCCATCCTGCTGTCTGGTCAGGAGC
>FWPV01013267.1_pt1 | contig 12434 bp, 8 predicted proteins | sample 2228371 | NCBI WGS metagenome assembly FWPV01 (sample SAMEA103939776, study PRJEB20133) | metagenome | reverse complement strand
ATATATAAGGGGAGAATATATGATTTTATTATCCGGCTTCTTTCTTTAAATTATATCTTTAAAAAAATTCCTTTTATAATGAAATGGAGAATTGGAATAAAACAGAAAAAATTTTTTTTATTTAGAGAACAATAGATTTCTCGCGTTCAGATTCCCGGGGGCGACGATTCATCCCCCTTTTTCGATTCGTCCCGGGCAATTGTGATGCAGGTGCCCGACCTGGGGAGACAGGTTGGGCATTTTTATTTTCCGATGGAAGATTGTGGGCATAAAAGTCAACATTAATTAATTGAACTAAAATCAGACACAAGTTGGTTTTGTTATTTTAGATAAATATGAAATCCGTTAAGGAATACCTCGATTATCGCGACTTTTTGCGGGATTATTATATCGAGACCAAAAAAACAAAACCGTTCTATTCCTTACGATATATAGGCTGCAAAATAGGCGTGGATCCTTCGCACCTTGTTAAGATATTTCACCGGAAAAGACATATAGGCAACTCGCTGATCGAGGTATTTATCAAACATTGCGGTCTGAGCGGTTCCGACGCCGACTATTTCGCCAACCTTGTTCGTTTCAACAAGTCAAAATCCGACCGCGAGGGCGGGATCTATTTCGAGAAAATGCTTGCATTAAAGGGGGTCGGCGCAAGGAAACTTGAAAAAAGTCAGTACGAATTCTATACCAAATGGTATCATTCGGCTATTCTGACGTTGCTCGATTTCTATCCGTTTACGGATAACTATGCAGAGCTTGCGGCGAAATTATCGCCTCCTATAACCGAGGCCAGAGCGCGCAGGTCAATTGCGTTGCTTGACAGACTCGGACTCATACGAAAGAATCCTGACGGAAGATGGGAGTTGACTCATAAAGTCATAACTACGGGAGAGCACTGCCGTTCCATTGCGGTGCATGCTTTCCAAGAAGCTACAATGCGACTAGCAGTGGAGGCTTTGCATCGTCATCCGGCAGAAAAAAGGAACATTTCTACGGTAACCGTAACCATTGCGGAAAATAAACTTGACAGAATAAATGAACTTATAGCCCGGTTCAGGGAGAATCTGCTGAAAATAGCTTACGAAGAAACCAACCCCGACAAGGTATATCAACTTAACATTCAATTCTTTCCTCTCACGAAATAGCCGTATGAAGAAACTCGGAAAATCTTTACTTACTGCAATTCTGGCGACGACAACCGTCCTACCGCCCGACTGTTCCGAAAAAATCGCCGGAGCAGGTTCGGAAACCACAAACGGTATTTCAGGACGCGTTATAAATCGCGACGGTACTCCCGCCGCCAACACCGTCGTCAAACTTTTTCCCTCCGCCTTCGACCCGGTAGCCGATACCGGCATAGGATATCCTCTTATCGACACAACCGACAGCAACGGACACTTTATTTTCAGAAATCTTGACACGGGTAGTTACTGCATTATGGCGCGTAATGATACCCATAAGTCCGGAATGACGGTTCAGAATATATCGGTCTGCGGCCTCGACTCCGTAACTTCTCTTTCGCCCCTGAAGCTTGCGGGGCTCGGTTCCGTAGAGGCTGACTTTTCGGGAGCGGCCGACAATGCATCCGGCTATATATACATTCCCGGCACCGATCTGTTCTCTGTTGTCAATGCTGATTCCGCCTTACTCTACGACGTGCCGTCCTGCACGCTTCAATCCCTTATTTATGCCAGGTCGGATGGAGAAAAACGCAATATTCTGCGTCGAAGCGTATTTCTTCCGCCCGAAAGCCTCCTGACGATTCGCTATGCCGCATGGAAATATTCGAGACGAATTATTTTAAACACTTCCTCCGAGGGCGCCGGTATTACGGGCGACATTTACGATTTTCCCGTGCTCATCCGGCTCGATAACTCAAACTTCGATTTTTCTGAAGCCGACTCTCTTGGAAACGACCTGCTTTTTACCGGAAGCAACGGAAAACCGCTCGGTTCCGAAATCGAACGCTGGAATTATGAAGAAAAAAAAGCGGAGATATGGGTGCTGATCGACACGATCAAAGGCAATAACGACTCCCAGAGCATTACCATGTACTGGGGCGGCGGCAGATTCGCATCCGTTAATTCTGTGTTTGATACAGCAAAAGGTTTTCAAGGCGTCTGGCACTTCAGCGATGAAGAAAAAGACTTAGCCGCAGATGCGACACCCAACAAATTCAACGCCGTATCATCCGATCCTGCTTCTACGCCTCTTATTACCGAAGGAATTATAGGCGACTGCCGCCTCTTTAACGGAAGCAATAGTTTTCTTACCGCGCCGAATTCGGCAAACGGCAAATTGAATTTCCCTCAGAACGGCTGTTTTTCGGTTTCGGCCTGGGTCTACATCGAGAGCGCCGACGCCCACTCACACGTAATAGTATCAAAAGGCAACATGCAGTACTTCCTCTGGCATACGCCGATTCACCTGAATTCGACGCTCTGGGAGTTTGCGAATTATAGAAACGGAAGCGGCTGGGATCTTTCGGTTTCGCCCGTCACTACCGGAGAGTGGGTTTTACTGACAGGAGTACGTGAAGGAACTACACAATATCTATATGTCAACGGGATCCTCTCCGATACTCTTATAGATTACCCGTTCTCGACGCCCCGCAACACATCCTCTGATCTGATGATAGGCAGATTCGCGCAAATAATGGCTTCGCCCAACAACGACGAAGGCTACTGTTATTTCAAAGGCCGGATCGACGAATTAAGAATTTACAGCCGGCCCCTGGACGCAGACTGGATCCGGCTGTGCTATCTGAATCAACGCCGGGACGATAAACTTGTCGTATTCAGATAAAAAATATCCCAGATAAAAATATTGCAACCGGCTATTTACTATTAGTAATAAGAACCGGAGATCGGACCAGAATACTTTCACCGGGTTTTCCCTGGGCGTGTCTGCCGCTTATCGTAACGAAATAGATTCCCTGCGTAAGTCTCCCGACTGACAGGCCTTTTACATAATCAGACTTGCCGGTAAAACGGTATTCTCCGACTCTTACTCCTGTTGCGTCGTAAAGGTTTATAACGTGGCAGGCGGTTTTTCCCAACATATCTCCTTCAAGCCTTAGATCATTTAATCCTTCGAGAAAACTGTTTTTTTACAGCCTTCAACCAATCCTGTTTCTTATGGTAAAAAAGCCATCACCCCACAGGACGACTTCTCGGTTTTAAAGATAAATTTGAAGATAAATGCATCAACGACGACGAATAATCTAACCTGCGCGCTTTTCTGCATTAAATCATTGTTGAATTTGTTTTTTTTTCTTACATCCGCCTATTTTCTTACCATCATTTTTCTGTAAGAAGGCTTTGAGACCGGTTTCGCATTCTTGTTAAGAAAACCTATTTTAGCAATGTAAACCCCCGAAGGCAGGCCGTTGTGTTCTTCGACAGCCGTCTTTGAATTATGTAAAGGCAATTTTCTCGACATTAATCTGACGCCGGAAACCGTAAAATATTCTACGACTGCAAACTCGGCAGATGGTGGTATGTCGAGGCCGAAAAGCGTCAACCTGGGTTTTTCGGCTCTGTATTGAATTCCGATCGAACATAGTACGGTATCGATTCCGACCGTATCCTTTTTGTATCCTAGTAAAGTGTCATGTAGCGTATCGATTCCTTCAACACTTCTGAACTCGAATTCCGAGAGACCGCCCATAAAGAAATTGCCGCCCATTCTGCGTTCGACGAAAAACACGTCGAGATCGTACTTTTCGTTGACGGTCAAAGGAACGCCTGCAGGACGTACGCTGTCAAGAAATAGCGATTCGATTATTTCCTCATGGAAACCGCCGCATTCCAGTATCAGCTTTCCGTTTATGAAAAGATAAAGGTCGTCGTCGCCGCCGAAATAGATCTTTTCACCTCCCTTATATGTGATCTTATTATGCAAACGGAATGTATACCCTGCATTTCTGATGGAATCGCTCTCGTTTCCGAATCCTTTATTATGCAGAGGATCCTCCTTGTCGCGGCTTCCGAATGTCCACATGCTGTCGGTAGTGTCGTCATAGGTTATCTCGTTGGGAATCCAGTAGGCGGTCAGCGAATCTTCAATTACTATGTTTTTAAACATAGTATCGCTTATCATAATTGTATCGGGTACCGGTATGGTGTCTGTTCTGTAATAAAATTTTACCGTGTCGATATTGATTATCACATTGTTATCTATATCGTAATCGTAAGTGGTATCAATATAGAACGTATCGATTAAAGTATCCCTGATTACAGGCGGGAACTTCAGTACAAACGTGTCCACACTGCCAGGCTGCCATGGAGTGAAAAGTTTTTCGATATTCCAGCTTATGTCAAGATAAGGGTCTTTAAGGCCGGGATGCCTTTTCGGCGAATCGGTTTGCGTGGAAAGAGTCGAATCCACCCATCCGTGCAGGTTGGCATATTGCTGACCCGTACGATCCCACCTGGCGGTTACCCTGTATCCGAAATCGGGATTCGAGCCGTTTACATGGTAATCGTAATAAGTTACCGGAATTCTGAAATATTTTACGATCCTCGGCGTAACGGTGGTGTCGTCTTTGTATTCTATCTTGTAAAGTGTATCGCATTTCGTTTCCTGTGCTCTTACGGCTGCCGATAACGACGCCAGTAAAAACAAACACACATTAACACATACGAGCATAAAGTCTCTCCCCTTGAAAATGAATTAATTAAAATTTCTATAAATACATTTTATTGCCGATTTATAAAATCCAAACACTCTTAGCCGTCTCCGGCCGGTATTGCTTTTTATCTATACCGACTATTGCCGTCGATTATAATTGATAAAAAAGCATTTGAAACCATAATGATCTCAAATGCTTTTACTGTTAAATTATAAATTTTGCTTTTACTCGAGTTTGGTGTTCATATCCCAGTCTACCCACATTGATTTCCACTCTCCCTGTGGTTGCTGTAGATCTTTGTCTCCTTCGCCGAAAACCATCACGTCCGTTTTTGCGTTCTTGTCACCCTGAAATACTCTTTTAAAGAATTCATTCGCCAGATTTCTAGCCGATGTAGGGTTGCTGCAATGGTTTGGGCAATTTCCACCTTCGTTGGGATACATCATGAATCCCATATTTTCCGGAACACCGAGAGCGTTCCATACCGGTTTAGCAGCCCATGCGGAGAGCGCTTCGCACGTCCCGCCAAGATGGCACCATTCACCGGCAGGAGGATTTCTTGTTCTATCTGTTTTACCATGTTGATTTGTAAAATGACAGAGTGCCCTAGGAGCAATACAGGCCAACAGACAGTGCTGGTCGTAGGGAAGCTTGGTTATATTTTTAATATTTGATGATGAAGCTACCCAACTAGCAACGCTTGTACTGAAATAAGGAGCTCCCGAAAAATTGCCATTATCAGTATTGTCAAGGTTCTGAGGATATTTTTGAGTGCCTTGATCCAGACAATCGTAAATAGATTTACCGGCCCCATGCTTGAACCATTCCGCCATCCGATAATTGGATGCTCCGCAGCCTCCGGATTCAACGATAACCGTTAAATCAACGCCTTCACAGAATGCACCGGTAACAAATGCCGATTTCGCGGATGCGGAACATCCTGTTGTCATTATATACTTTATTCCCGAATTGGGGTTCTGCTTTATAACAGCACAAACTACATTCACCGCCCATACGGCAGCCATTACCCGGCATCCCGCCTCCTTGCCATAAATGCTCTTGATGGTGCTGTTATAACTATCCATATCTCCATTCTGAATATTCCACGTTCTGCAACCGCTCGGAGCAATACCGCTACCGTAGGAAATATTTAAAATGTTTCCACTGCCGCTGCCTATATTGAAACTGGCCGATTTAGTGGTTCCATTTACTTTTATCTGAGCTGAAACAGTGCTTCCCGATATGGTTCCGGTAATGTCGGCAGGATTCACATCAGGTGTCGGACCGTAGATGTACTTCTGAGCCATCGCAAGGATTTCCTTACGCCGACAAGGCCACTGAGATTTTTTGGTCATTTTGGTACCGTCAAAAAACGTAAAAGGATCGGGTAATTTAGGATTCTCTTTTGTTAGTCCTGACGGCGCCGGAAGATTTGGTAAAACGCAATTTTCTTCTACTTCTTTTTTCAGCACCACTTCAATTCCGGTTTTTGTATATGAGTCTATAGGTTTTTTTGCAGTGCTATAGCCCGATTTTTTTACCACTAATGTATCGACGGCAGCAGGAGCTGAAGCTGTTTTGCCGAAACCAGCGCCGAGGTTACCAAAGAAATTTTTATATGACTCATTTAAATACATTTCGTTTCCCATAGCAATAAGTCTCTTCGAGACACTTACTTCGTCGATTGTAAACACTAAAAGATAAACTCCGGCCGCAAGATCGGGCAGAGGTGTAATCTGTGTGCCCGCCTTTACACTGGAAAGTGGAATAGAAGCAACAGTACGACCATTGTTCGAAAAAACGGATATTTGTCCATTCCGACAGTCACATGCCAGTGAAAACTGAAGAGACTTTCCTTTTATCCCTGTAATAACTGAATTTTTAATCGAGACAGAATATGGAGTAATAACATTGGTAATGTTTCCCTCCAGATTAAATTCTCCCTGATCATTTGATGTAGTGGAAATCGACGGCTTACTGGCAAGACTTATTGAAGCGTCGGCTATTGGTTTTGCTCCATCCTCATCCTTAACCGTTCCTTTTAAAGACACTTCAGTCGATGCGGCATTAACTGTTATTAAACCACAACATAAAATCACCATAAAAATTCTTGACATTTAGGAATACAATAAAAAATTATTTACTATTCAATTGGTTTTATTTAAATATTTAGAGGAAAAAATATTAGTGTTTTAGACTCCCCTTTCCTCCCCCTGATATAGATCTACTTTTTTTAATATAATCCAAAATAAGAAAATTCTTAATGTAAGGCCTATCTTTAAACTCAGTTTCCGTATACTTTTTGTGTACGAAAGAAAGATATAACAGAGATTTCCTATCTTTACATTTGAATACAAAAAATATGTATAAATTCTAATACAATAATGTTTTTAAGTATTTACAATTAATAAACATATAAGATTTTTTTGTGCTATGAAAAAAGAGAGCCTCTAACAGCTTGTACGGTGATTTTTCTTTTTTATTCAATTTTTTGTCCTATAGTTGGATCCTCCAGAATATCCATTCAGGTGTTTTTGTTTTGACAACGACATAACACCAAACCGTTCCTGGAAGAATCTGGATTTTACTTCCGTTTGTAACGGTAAATGGGGTATCGGAGCCGGTTAACGGAACATTTTGCCATGATGAATCCACACGTTTTTTGATTATCACATTAGATTCCTCAAGACGTGCAGCGTAAAGTACCCCAGACGGAGAAACAGCCATATCGAATGAATTTGCGGCAACTCCCGTGTTTGACATTTTTGTTATGTTCCATATACCACTTTTTTTCTCATAAATGATATAATCATTGCCTTCAGAAAATGAAGCGTATAGGGTACTGCCGGCTGCCACTATCTTATAGTCGCCGCCATCATTATTTATTTTTTCAATATTCCACAATACACCGTTAAGAGTTGCAACAGACACACCACGGTCACTGTGATCATTACCAATAGTATAGATATTTTGACCGCCGTTTGTTATGTAAAAACAGTTACCACCTCCTACACTACCTGCATATCCAAGAGGTATTTCAACATTGCTGCCAACCATTGTCCAAGTACCGTTGTCCAGCTTCCAAATACGCATTTGTAATGTCATATCCATTGCGGCTATATAAGGTGTGTTGGATGAACCGATATGTAAACCATATCCTCCTACAGAATTCCAGGTTGTTTCATCAACATTACTCCAGTTAGGTGGAGAATATGAATATATACCCTGTGTCGTTCCAACGAACAATGTACTTCCGTCACTTCCTACTGCAAGCGACAATTCATTATATGATTGTTTGTCGTATAGTGAACTAACCCATACAAGATTCCCGCTTGTGTTCAATTTTCTCAAAACAAGATTATAATCGTCGTTTTCTTTTTCCTCTTGAACGATATAAGGCGTCTCGTTTGCACCCAATACGAAATACGATGTAATATCAGCTGCCGCCGCAGTAGGGCCAAACCGCTCCCACGCAGGTACAACTACCACAGTTCTTGTCACAGAACTAGAGTTTCCCGCCTTATCTGTCGCAGTATAAGTAAGAGTATAATTGCCCGGCAACGAAGTGTTGACACTTCCTGTTATAACCGGAATTATAGGTCCATCCTTATCATCAGTTGCCGTTGCTCCCGGATCATTCCAAGTGCTGCTTTTATTTAATGTAACCGTACTGCCACCATTGAGCGTAATCTGTGGTTTTGTAACATCATTTACCGTCAATTTCGCATTTTCTGAAACTGCAGGGGTGGCTGGAAAAGCGGGACTGTGGACCACCACTTTGTAATATCCGGAATCCGAATACAGGTTGGCACGAATCGTACACGTTAAAGAATTTGTACCTGGTATTGTATCTGTATTATTATGTACCCACCGGATGTAATCCGGCTGAGGATAGACATCGTTATTTATAGTGACCGAGAAAGTCGCCGTCTGACCTTTATTGACAGAAGTTGATACGGGGTTGTTAACAATCTTTGGAGCAATATTGTTGGCGGTTACAGTAATGACAACCTTGCCAGGATTGCTTGTGCTTATTCCGTCTGAAACTGTAAACATAAGGCTATCCTTACCTTCATAATTTCCTGAAGGGGTATAGGTAAAGGTTGGTAAGGTTGTTGTAGTAATTGTTCCGTGTAGCGGGGTGCTTATGATGGCCCACCCTGAAAGCGGATCGTTATCAGGGTCGGTTCCCGAAAGAGTAACTGTAAGTGCCGTAGCACGAGGCGTTTTCAGGTCTAGCTGGGAAATTGCCGCAGGAGGTTGATTATAGTTCAATGTAATTGTCTCTGATCCTCTATTATGGTTAGAGGACCTGTCTTTGGCATAAATAACAATAGTATTATTGTGTGGCGGGGACCTCAATGTTGCGGTAAAGGCGTATTCGTTATTGTTTAATCCTTTAGCAGCCAGATCGGCAATACGGGTACCGTTTAATACCCAGTAAACACTATCAACACCGTTGTCATCTATAATCCTGTAGGTATAAGACACAGACGCGGATGTTAACGTTGTCCCGGATGCCGGCCCGCTTACCAGAATAAATACTGGTGGAATAAGATCATTCAGGGTTGAGTCATAATATACTGTAACATATAATGTCTCCCGGTTGCCGTTGGCAGAAGCGTCAGTAGCAATAAAACGTATGGTGTTAAATGTATTTACCTTTAGGCCGGTAATCGTAGCGGAAAAAATGGAATCAGTAGCAGTAACTACGGGTGTTGTATTACCGAAGTTGCATATTACAGAATCAATCCCGCTTTCATCGTTTGCTCTAATTGATACAACCATAGATGGAGTTTTTACAATGGTACTGTCTTTATAAGGATTACAAAATGTAAGCAGGGGAGGAGTGGTATCAATAAGTGACGTCTTAACATTAATGAGAATGAAAAGAGTATCTTTTTCTTCATACGGATCTTCGGCAACAATCGTGGCAATATATGAGTTGCCTGCTGCTTTAGGATTTTTAAAAGAGTAAACGCCCTCCACTATCGTATCACCGTTTACTCCGCTATATAATAGAATGTAAGTTAACAAATCGCCATCCGCATCATTGCAGAGGTTTGAAAGAGACAGTAAAATGGAACCAGTATCGTTTATCAACATAGGAATAGTATCTACTGTCCATTTCGGGGCATGATTTATTGGTTTCCCAGATACAGTTAAAATAACCAATGCTGTAGTACTTAATGGTGGAGTTCCATTGTCGGTAACTGTAAATGTAATGTTAACATTGCCGGAATAACCATTCGGAACAGGCCATATAAAAATTGAATCATCTATTAATTTTGATCCTTGCGGATTTCCCGACATTGAAATTGACAAGTTCTGTTTCTCGTCTTCATCGGAAACATTTATGAAAAGCGAACAGATTTCGAGAGGTCTAAGAAAACGGTTCCCTTTGATTTGAATCGCAGGAGGGTGAGGAGTATTAGTTACTGTAATAATTGTTGTGGAAGTATCGGACATTGGAGGTATACCGTTGTCAATTACTATAAAATGAAATGTTGCTTTTCCTATGAAATCTTCCGGCGCCGACCATATAAAGAGGGAGTCGCCTATAATAAGTCCATCTGAAAAATCGCCTACTACCTGCACAGACAGTTTCTGGCCACTATCGATATCAGCAAGTTGTATTGACAATGAACAAACCTGGGAGGGTAGAATAATTTTAGTAGAAGGTATGATAATGCTCGGTTTGTGATTTGGAGAAGAATCCTTGGGTTTCATGAAAATGGTTGCGGTTAAAGGTGTAATAGCAATCGAAGAATAAGGTGTAACAGTAACAATCTTCTTACCAGGCTTATTAAATATGATTTTTTTTGTCAGAGTATCGTATATTCCTTGTTTAAAGCTCTTAAATACTGTGTCAAATACCGCCAAACCACTTTCTTCGTTTATCTTTAGTTCAACAGAATCGATATTTTCGGGAAGAAACACAGGTATTTCTATATAAACATCTTTGCCTACTGTATCATCAAGAAATATGCTGCTTGAATTCCATCGAGATGTACTTATAAGCAGACTAATGGATGTTTTCGAGGGATCGTATGGGTCTTCTGGAAGCGTGCATAAAAAATATGATAATAAGCATAATAACAAAATAAAATAATGATACTTTACCATAATAACTATCCTTTGTGAATTTGAATTAATTATTAATAATAGGAAAAAATATAAACAATTAAGATCTTTTTTCAAAACTGTTTTTTAATTGTTTACTTCAACCTCGTCGATTTCTCTTGCATATTGTTCCGCGTCTTTCCTTGTTTTAATGAACTCTTTTATATTAACAAACACAAAAAAATTCAACTTATATGTTTGAATAAATCCGGATAAAAGATTTTAGATAGTGTTTCGCAGCCTTTTTCCTGTTTAATCTTATCCTGCTTCATCACCCTTGACAAAGAACAAACTCTTTGTTTCGTCTTATGACAATTTTGTCATAAAGTTTTGGAAAGAAAGTTTTTACCACCCATCCCAATGTTTCTATACCTCCTGGCAGAGCTTCGTTTTTTTCTGAAGAAATTGCTTTAACAATTTTGTGAGCGCACTCTTCGGCGCTCATTCTTTTTCTTCCTGCTTTTCCTTGTTTTTGATAGGTTGTACCGTCTGCAGTTAGTGCATTATATGAAATAGCGGTGGATATCCAGCCTGGGCTTATTACGGTAATGCCTATTCCGCTTCTGTGTAATTCTGTACGGAGCGTATCGAAATATCCCTGAAGCGCATGTTTTGATGCCACATAAGCCGACCGGCCGGGAATATGAATTTTGCCAAGCACGCTCGAAATTACAACTATTCTTCCAGAGCCGCGGCCTATCATCGACGGAAGGAGTTTCTGTGTAAGAAAAACCGGGCCGAAGAAATTGACGTCCATTATTCTTCGTAATACTTCAGGCTTTGTTGAGAGTGCAGTTGCCCTCTGCCCCACGCCGGCATTGCTGACAAAAACATCTACACCGCCGGTAATACACAGTACCCTTTCCACAATATCAGTAAAGGCATTATGGTCGGCCATGTCAAAAAGTTCGAGGTATGGTGAACTCTGTGGATTATATTCGCAACACCTTGCTGCAACCTGATGTATCTTGTCGGCGTTACGTGCACTAAGTACAAGGTGCGCTCCGCGTTTGGCAAATTCAACAGCAAGTGCTTCACCTATCCCTGAAGAAGCGCCGGTTATCCATACGGTTTTGTTTGTAAATGATATCTTTTTCATATCTATAGAGTGATAAGTTAAAATGCTATATACTATCCTATTTATTAGTTAGAAACAGTAGTGTCCGGTTAAAATTATTGACCGAATCCTGATAGAAGGCCAATTGCTCTCCCAGAGACTGCATCATTTTCAGTCGTTCATAATTGACACGTAAAAGCCCCGGAATGCTTTCAAAGCTCAACAGACGCTCCCGGATGGATGATCCGAAGCAACTCCTGCATTGAAAATCCATATCGAGTCTGGAATTTGATGAACGACACTTGTATGCGCCGAAGGCAGGCATAAGCAGCAGATACAGAATTATCGCCACCCATACCTGCGTCATTACCGCGTTCTCACTGGTTCCATAGAACGTTTTAATCTTTGTATTCTGCTTGATCCACCGGAAAAACGTTTCGATTTTCCACCGCTCTTTGTACAAACCCGCGATTGTCGTCGCCGCAAGAGCCATGTTGTTTGTCAGAAGAACAATCTCCTGTTCTTTGCCCTTCGTGTCGATGTACCGATACCGGATCAGACGGAGTTTCTACGGATAATCTTTCCGCTCATAATAGTTCGTAAATTCAATGATTTCATCTG
>FWPV01013266.1_pt1 | contig 12435 bp, 13 predicted proteins | sample 2228371 | NCBI WGS metagenome assembly FWPV01 (sample SAMEA103939776, study PRJEB20133) | metagenome | reverse complement strand
CGCTCAGCGTGGGAGACGCGCCTGGGTCGCCCGAGTTCTACCTTCGCGCCGGCGTGGCCCTACTGTCCATGGGGGAGCACCGCGCCGCGCGGGTCCTGTTTGGCAGGGCGAGGGACTTGGCGCCGGATTCGCCCGTGGCGCAAACCTACTACGCCTACTGTCTCCACCTGGCGGGCGACGAGGCGGGCGCTCTCGGACTTCTGCGGGATGCGGCGGCACGCTGGCCGTCGTATCCTCTCGTGTGGTACTTCCTGGGCGAGGCGGAGCGCGACGCGGGCAACTTCGCCGCCGCTAGGGCACACTACGGAACGCTTTTGCGGCTGGACCCCAAGAACGCCGCCGCGTGCGTGGCGATGGCCGATACCTATGCCGCCGAGAACCTTCTGCATGACGCCGAGGCGTGGTACGTGCGGGCTACGGAATACGCGCCCCAGGACGGCCGGTTCTGGCTTGCGCTGGCGCGGTTCTACGTGGAGCACCTGGCCGGTGTAGGGGGCAACGGCGTGGCCGCCGCGCGGAAGGTGGTCTCGCTCTTGCCCGAGGACCCCGCGGCCCACGACACGCTCGGGTGGGCGCTGTTCCTCTCCAACGACCTAGACGGGGCGCGCGCCGCGCTGGACACGGCCCTGCGGCTGGATAGCAACGACCCGTCGGTGCAGTACCATGCGGGGAGCCTGTACTATGCCCTGGGAGACCGCGCCAAGGCGCTGTATCACCTGACGCGGGTGCTGGACGTGCAACCCGAAGGGCGCTTCGCGGACTTGGCCCGAGACCTGCTGCGTCAGTTGAGATAGCCACCTGCCCCCATCCCCGCAGACCTCGCGCAACGGCCCGTATGAAATACGCCAATTGTACTATTTAAATTAGTAGAATCTTCTTGACAAGCCGCCCCAGTATTGCTATAATTGTACTAGTTAGAATCGTACAATTTTGGAGGCGGTGCGTGAACATCCGAATCAACACGGAAAGCGGCGTGCCGATTTACATGCAGATCGTGGACCGCATTCGGCATCTGGTCGCCACCGGTGCCCTTCGGCCCGGTCAACAGTTGCCCACCATACGCCAGTTGGCCGTGGACCTCAGGGTTGACCCGAACACGGTGGCCCGCGCCTACGCCATTCTGGACAGCCAGGGCGTCATCTCCACTCAACAGGGGCGCGGCACCTACATCGCCGAGCACCCTGACGAGGCGCGCCTGGCCGCATTCCGTGCGGAGCAACTGCGGCAGATGATGAGCCACGCCATCCTGGACGCCCTGAGCCTGGGATACCGTCCTGAGGAGGTGCGAGGCGTTTTCTTGGAGCAGTTGTCGGACTGGGAGAAACGCGCCCAGAGTCAAAACACCACACATAAGGAGGATTCGCAACCATGAACCCAGCAGGAAGAAAGAGAACCCTGTCCCCGGAGCAGGCCGCGCTGGCGGCGAAGGCCGTCAACGGCGTCTCGTTGACCGCGTTCTTCGTCGTGCTGACGATTACCTCGGTGCTGGCCATTGTGCTGGACACGCAGACGGCCGCGCCCGATTGGGCTATTGCGCTGGTCGCCGTGGGCGGACTGCTCATCGCGCTCTACCTTCTGTTCGCCATCAAGATTGCCGACCAGTGGGAGAAAGCGGTCGTTCTGCGCTTTGGCCGGTTTCAGGGGTTGAAAGGGCCGGGCCTGTTCTGGATTATCCCCATCGTGGATTCGGTGCGCACGTGGATTGACCACCGGGTCATGGTAACGCCGTTCAACGCCGAGAAGACCCTGACCAAGGATACGGTGCCCGTGGACGTGGACGCGGTGCTGTTCTGGATGGTGTGGGATGCGGAGAAGGCCGCGCTGGAGGTAGAGGACTACAAGGTGGCCATCGCGTGGGCGGCGCAGACGGCCCTGCGCGAGGTCATCGGCCAGATGGATTTGGCCGACATCCTGGTGGGGCGCGCCAAGATGGACGACGACCTCCAGCGCATCATTGACGCCCGCACCAACCCGTGGGGCATCACGGTGCAGTCGGTAGAAATCCGCGACATCGTGATTCCGGAGGCGTTGGAGGATGCCATGTCGCGCCAGGCCCAGGCCGAGCGGGAGCGCCAGGCGCGCGTCATCCTGGGCGAGTCCGAGAAGCAGATCGCCGAGAGTTTCCGCGAGGCGTCGCTGGCCTACCAGGAAAACCCCGTGGCCCTGCACCTGCGCGCGATGAACATGCTGTTTGAGGGCCTGAAGGAGAAGGGTGCGCTGGTCATCGTCCCGTCCAGCGCCGTGGACACGATGAACCTGGGCGGGCTGATGGCGACGACGGCGCTGGCACAGAACGCCCCCGTCGGGCCGCAATCATGAGAGCCGTCGTGATAGGAGCAAGGGCATGATTCGCTGGGAGTACCGCGTGCTCGTGGTGAAGAGCGCCTGGGGCGCGCAATTGAAGGAACAACACGAGGAGATGCTCAACGCGCTCGGACGGGAGGGCTGGGAACTGACGGGTATGGCGGCGGAGAGCACGGCCATGAGCCTGGTGTTCAAGCGGCCCATCGGCGAAGAGAGGCTATCGCGGCGCAAAGAGCGAGACAAAGAGCGAGAGTGGCCCTCCTGGGAGCGGTAGCCTGCCGCCCGCCAGGCCGGCGCAGGGTTGGAGAAAGGGGCCGATTCCCGTATAATCCTCCGCGAGGAGGGATTTCATGGAAGACGACAAGGATCGGCCTCTCATCCTGGTAACCAACGACGACGGCATCCTCTCGCCAGGGCTGCGGGCGGCAGTGCGTGCGGCGATGCGCCTAGGCGAAGTCCTCGTGGCCGCGCCGGCCAGCCAGCAGACGGGCGCGGGCCGCGGCACGCCGTACACGAAAGGCCTGCTGCTGGAGCCTGTGGCGATGGTCGTGGACGGTCAACCCATCCGCGCCTACGCCATACCCGGGTCGCCCGCCCAGACCGTGATGTACGGGGCGCTGCTCTTGGCCGAGCGGCCTGTGGATTTGGTGATATCCGGCATTAACTACGGCGAGAACCTGGGCGTGGAGATCACGACATCGGGCACGGTCGGCGCGGCGCTGGAGGCGGCCGCCATGGGGATTCCCGCCCTTGCCATCTCGCGCGAGACGCATAAGCGATTCCATTTCAATCCGGAGGAGGGCATGGATTTCGTGGCGGCCCAGCATTTTGCGGAGGTGTTCGGACGCCTGCTGCTGGCCCGCAAGATGCCGCCAGATGTGGACGTGCTCAAGGTGGACGTGCCCGAGGATGCCAGCGCCGCGACCCCGTGGCGGGTTACGCGGGTATCCCGCCAGCGGTACTACTACCCGCTGCCGCCCGCGAACCCGGATCTCTCCAAACCGGTCTATGTGGACTACGGGGTGCGGCTGGACATGGAGACGCTGGAACGCGACTCGGACATCTGGGCGTTGGCGGTGGATCGCGTCGTGTCGGTCGCGCCCATCTCGCTGGACCTATCGTCCCGCGTCCCGCTGCCCACGGTTGAGGCGGTGCTGCGCGGGCTATATCCGAACGACAAGAGGTGAAGTTGGATGACCGTAATGATAGAAACACAGGATTTAACGCGCCAATTCAACGGCAAGTTGGCGGTGGATCGCCTCACGGTTGAGGTATGGCAGGGCGAGGTCTTCGGCTTTCTCGGCCCAAACGGCGCAGGCAAGACGACAACCGTGCGCATGCTGGCATGCCTGATTCGTCCCACATCGGGCGCGGCGCGCATCAACGGCTACGAGGTCGGGCGCGACAATCAGCAGATTCGCCGCATCTGCGGCATCCTGACCGAGACGCCCGGCCTGTACGAGAAACTGAGCGCCCAGGCGAACCTGCTGTACTTCGCCCGGCTGTACGACGTGGAAGACCCCGATGCCCAGGTGCGCAAGTACTTGCAAATGCTGGGCCTGTGGGACAGGCGCGATGAGCCTGTGGGCACGTTCTCCAAGGGCATGCGCCAGAAGGTGGCCATCGCCCGCGCGCTGGTGCACGAGCCGCGCCTTCTGTTCCTGGACGAGCCGACGGCGGCCCTGGACCCGGAAGCGGCCAAGACCGTGCGCGACTTCATTGAGGAACTCAAGGGCGAGAAGCGCACCATCTTCCTGTGCACGCACAACCTGGACGAAGCCGAGCGACTGTGCGACCGCATCGGCGTCATCCGCCAACGCCTGATTGCCCTGGACACGCCCGACGGCCTGCGCCGCAGCCTCTTCGGCCGTCAGACGGAGGTACAGTTGGCAGAGGTTACGCCGCCGATGGTGGAGGCTGTCCGCAGCCTGGACTTCGTGTCGCATGTCAAGCAGGACAACAACCGACTCCTGATCTCGCTTGCGGACCCGGAGGCGCAGAACCCTATCATCGTGGAGCGCCTGGTGAGCGCGGGCGCGAAAGTGCAGTACGTGAGCGAGGTCAAGCATTCGCTGGAAGACGTGTACCTGACATTGGTGCGGGAGGAGGCGCGATGAAAAAGGCGCTGATCGTGTTCCGCAAGGAATGGCACGAGATTTTCAAGAACAAACTCCTTGTTTACACGGTGGGGCTACCGCCTGTCCTACTGGCGATCCTCCCGCTCGTCATGCTGTACTTCATGCGCAACGAGCCGGTGGACCCCAAGGACTTGGAGATGTACTCGCAGTTCGTAGCGGCCCTGCCCTGGCTGACGCCCGAAGAAGTGGTGATGTACGTCCTGCTCAACCAGTTTATCCTGATGTTCCTGATGATGCCAGTGATCATTCCGGTTACCATCGCGGCCTTCAGCATCATCGGCGAGAAGGAGCAGAAAAGCCTGGAGCCCCTGCTGGCGACGCCCATCCGCGTAACCGAACTCCTGGCGGGCAAGACGCTGGCGGCGGTGGTGCCGGCCTTGCTCACGACGTGGGTGGCGTTTGGCATCTTCATCGGGGGCGCGTACTTCCTGGCGACGCCGGCGCTGTTGCGGGCGCTCCTGTCGCCCATGTGGTGGTTGGCGTTCTTCGTCATGGCCCCGCTGTTCTGCATCCTGTCGGTGGCCATCGGGGTCGTCATCTCGTCCAGGGTGAACGACACGCGCGTGGCCCAGCAAATCGGCGGGCTCATCGTCTTGCCCGTTGTGGCGCTCGCCATGCTCCAAACGTTCGGCAAGGTGCTGTACACCACGCAGACCTTCGCCATCGCGTGCGCGGTGCTGGCTGTGGTGGACGTCCTCGTCATCCGCATCGGCAGTAGCCTGTTCCAGCGCGAGACGATTTTGACTCGGTGGAAGTAGCACAGCCCATGATGAACCACGCGCGAGTCAGGCGAGTAGACAGGTATAGGAGGGCATGGGATGGATAACCTGGCTCGTGTGCTGGCACCCCTGGTCGTGCTCCAGTTGGGCCTTCTGGTGCTGGGCTACGTGGACTTGGCGCGGCGGGAGAGCGTCCGCGGCGGCAAGAAATGGGTCTGGGCGCTGGTCATGCTTATCAGTTTCGTCGGCCCCATCCTCTACTTTGCGATGGGCAGAGAGGAATAGCCATGTCCGATGCGGCCATCCGCTGCGAGGGCCTCACACGCCGATTCGGCGACGTTCTCGCGCTGGACCATCTAGACCTTGAGGTAAAGACCGGCTCCGTGTTCGGGTTCCTCGGGCCCAACGGCGCCGGCAAAACGACGACGATCCGGCTCCTCACCGGCCTGCTTCACCCGACCGGCGGCAGGGCCTTCATCGCGGGCGAGGAGATCCGTGTGGAGCGCACGCAGGCGCGGGCCTTGTTTGGCTACCTGCCCGAAGAGCCGACGTTCTACGGATGGATGACGGCGCGGGAACTCCTCACCTACGCCGGACACCTGTTCGGCATTCCCGACCGCATTCTCAAGTCGCGCGTGGAGGAACTGCTGGACCTGGCGGGGCTGAAAGCCGTCGCCAAGCGCAAAGTCGGCGGATTCTCGCGGGGCATGCGCCAGCGGCTGGGGCTGGCCCAGGCGCTCGTCAACGACCCCAAAGTGCTCATCCTGGACGAGCCGGCGTCTGCCCTGGACCCGCTGGGCCGCCATGAGGTGCTGGCCCTCATCCATCGGCTACGCGCACGCGACGGCATGACTATCTTCATGTCCACGCATATCCTCGCCGACGTGGAGCGCACGTGCGACACCGTGGCCATCATAGACCGCGGGCGACTGCTCACCGTCGCCGACCAGGAGGAACTGCGCCGACGCTACGCCGTGCCGGTGTTCACGGTCGTCGTTGGCGGAGAGGAAGCCGACATCCGCGCACTGCACGAACGGATACGGTCGCTGCCCTGGGCCGACCATGTGGAGCGCGCCAACAACTGCCTGCGCGTGTTCGCCGGCGACGAGGAAACCGCCCGCCGCGAGTTGCCCGCCGTCATCACGGCCAGTCCGGTTATCCTCCTGCGGTACGAGGTGGGGACGTCCAGTCTGGAAGACGCATTCCTGCGCGTGCTGGGCCGACAGCCCGGCGACGAAACGGCGAAAGGGGAATGACCATGCGGCTGGGGACTCTCCTGAAGAAAGAACTCCTGGAGCATTGGCGAACCTATCGTGCGCTGGCGCTGGGCGTCGTATTCGTGATCTTCGGAATTCTGTCGCCGGCGGCGGCCCGCTACATGCCCGACATCTTCGCCGCGATGGACATGCAAGGCATCGTCATTCAACTGCCCCCGCCTTCGGTGGCCGACGCCAACGCGCAGTTTGTCAAGAACATGTCGCAGGTCGCGGCCATTGCCGTGATTCTCATCGCCATGGGCGTCGTGTCCCGCGAGCGGGATAAGGGGACGGTGGTCTTCACATTGAGCAAGCCTGTGTCGCGGGGCGCGTTCCTGCTGGCCAAGGCGCTGGCGCTGCTCATCGTCGTGTGGGCGGGGCTGTTGCTGGCGACCCTGGCGCATTGGTACTACACGCAACTGCTCTTGGGTTCACTTCCCCTGGGCAACTGCGCGGCGATGGCGGCGCTGGTGGGCATTTACCTCACGGCGCTTGTGGCGCTGACGTTCCTGGGAAGCACGATTTCGCGCAGTCTGGCGGTGGCGGCGGCGGTCGGCTTCGGCGGCTATCTGCTCATCAGCCTGCTGGGGGCGATCCCTCGGCTGGCTCCACACCTGCCCGGCGACCTACTGGGCCGCGCGTTGGCGGCGGGCAACGGCGCGCTCCAGATGGCATGGGGCGGCGTCGCAAGTTCGCTGGTCCTCGCGGTCGGATGCTGGGTGCTGGCCTGGCTCGTTTTTCGCCGGGTGGAACTATGAGCGCGGGCGCGGTTGGGACGGCATCGCCCGCCGCGCGATCGCACAGATAGGCAGGACAGCGTGATGCAAAGCCGCACATCCTACTACCGCTCCTTCCCAACCCAACTGTGGGTGCTCGTGGTGGGCGGGTTCATCAGTTCCCTCGGCAGCGCGCTGGTATTCCCGTTTCTGACGCTCTACCTCCGCCAGCGGCTGGGGATTCCATTGGCGCAGATCGGCCTCGTGTTCACCGTGCACGCCGCCGCCAGCCTGGTGGCCGGCATGGTGGGCGGGTTCATCGCGGATCGCTTTGGGCGGCGCACGGTCATGCTCGTGAGCCTGCTGTCCTCCAGCGTTGTCCTGCTCCTGATGGGCTTGGCTTCCACGTATGGGCAGTTGGTGGCGCTGGCCGTGGGGGTCGGGCTGAGCGGTCCCCTTGCCCAACCGGCGCGGGACGCGATGATCGCGGACTTGACGCTCCCCACGCAGCGGGCCGAAGCCTACAGCGTGCTGCGGGTGGCCTTCAACCTGGGCTACGCCATCGGCCCGGCCATCGGCGGGTTCCTGGCCAGCGTTTCGTATCTGCTTTCCTTTGGATTGGCCGCGGCCGCATCTTTCGTAGTTTTTCTCTTGACCCTGTGGAAGGTGCGGGAGACCCTGCCCACAGCCGCCAAAGAGACGGCCCGCACAAACCCGACGCGGGGGTTCGGCCCGGCGCTGCGCGACAGCGCGTTCATGCTCTTCTGCGCGCTGATGCTCCTGACGTCCGTGGCCTACAGCCAGGTTACCACAAACCTGCCGGTCCACATGAAGGAATCGCTGGGGCTGGGCGAACGCTACTTCGGCTGGGTCATGACAACGAACGCGGCGATGGTGGTGGCGCTCCAGGTGGCGATCACGCGCGCTACATCGCGATGGCCGCGGCTCCCCTCTCTCGCGCTCGGCGCGGCGCTGTACGGGGTGGGGGTAGGCGCCATCGGGCTCATGGGGGCATTCCCCGGACTCATCGCATGCGCGGTCATCTACACGCTGGGCGAGATGCTCGTCTCTCCCATGGCGAACGCGCTGACCGCCGACCTCTCTCCGCCCGACATGCGCGGGCGCTACATGGGGCTCCTGGCGCTCACGTGGGGCGTGGCCTACGGCATCGGCCCAGCGCTGGGCGGCGCCATGTACGACGCAGGGCTGAAGACCGCCCTATGGTTCGCGGCAGGCGGCCTGGGCATGGTTACCGCGCTGGGGTTCCTCGCGTTGGGGCGCCGCGTTCGCGTGCGGGCCTAGCGCGGGGCGCGGAACACCACCGGCAGGAAGAGGCGCCGCACGATAGGTAGCCGGGTGGGCGTCGCCGTCGGCGTGCGGGTGGGCGTCCGGGTCGCCGTCGGCGTGGGCGTTGGCGTGTCGGCGGCTCGCCAGGCGTACCTCACGCGGACGAGGCCGTCGCTCCCCAATTCGGCCCAGGCGAGGTGCACGGCCCCGTTCGGTGCTGCGCCCAACGCCACATCCACGATCCACCCCGATGCAGGCAAGGTCTCCGTCGCGCCCCAGATGCCCGCGGCCCAGCGCCGATAGGCAACCGCGTTCTGCTGGGCCCAGGCCAGATGCAGGCTGCCATCGGCTCCCTGGGCCAGGTCCGGCGAGAAGGCGACGGCGGCGTCCGACACCGCTACGGCACTCCCCCAGCCTTCCGACGAACCGACGGCATGGTAGATGCGGAATCCCGTGGCCGTCTCCTGCTGCCAGACGGCATGGACACTGCCCGCCGGGCACGCCAGCCGTCCCGCTGAAGCGTTGAACGCGGGTGCGTTGGAAACCGAGACCGGCAGCGACCAACTCACGCCCTCGCGGGCCGTGTACCACATTTGCTGCTTCCACGTTCCAGGATCAATCTGCTGGAAGAGCAGGTGAACTCGCTGACCGTCAAGGCACACATCGGCGGCGCTCCCCGACACGCCGGGTACCGGGCCGCTCCCCCAGGACCCGGGGCTGCTCCGCGTGGCCAGGTAGATTTCGTCATACGCCGTACCGCGCTCGGTCCACACCACCGCCAGCAGAGCATCCCATCGGTCGGCGGCGGGGGCGAACGAGTCCCCTGCGGTCCAGAGCAGGCCTGTGGGCAACGCCCAAGCGCTCCCATCCCAGTCAGCCTCGTAGATGTCCGTCTGACCGCCGAATTCGGCAGCGAAGGCCAGGTGCGCGGCGCTGCCCTGTCCGCCAGTGAGCGCCGGGCTTATCCCATGCGCCGCCTCGGCGGCGGTGGGGTTCACCGTCGGCGCGCCGTAGGCGTGGAGCAGGCGACCGCCGTCTTCCCACACCACATGCACGACGCCCGTGTCGGACACGGCCAGGGCCACATCGGCGATCCCCGGCGACGCCGACCCCAGCACGATCGGCGTGGACCAGCCGCCTGCCGACGTGGGTGCAGGCGCACCCATCTGGGCCTGTGCGGCCGTAATGACGAGCAAAACGAGAACGGAAACGGCTACAAGGATGCGGTGCATCGTTCTTCTCCAGCAAACTTCTCCAACAAAATGCCGGGTGCGGAGCAGGCCGCACCCGGCTAAGACACCCCATCCCCCTCGCCTACTCTGTCGTAGCCCGGATGGCCTGAATCTTGAGCGCGACCATGTGCCCACTGACCGAGCGGATGGCAAGGACGCGCACGTGGGAACCTACCTCCACCCTGCCCACGATCACCGTCCACGGGGTAACCCAGACGTCGTAGATGACGGGCAACATGCCGTCGGGCGCGATCTTCCAGACGCCGGGCACCGGCGACTTCTGCACGACCCGCCCGGTGAAGTCCAAGATGTCCGGCACCGCTTCCCTTACGGTGATGTGCGAGGCTTCCACAACCCGATCCGTGCGGAGCGTGCCCGTAACGACGGCCATCAGGCCCACGGCGGGCGTGAGGCCCTCAATGACCGTTGCCGACGTGATGAGAACGCGGATGCCCCGCACGATCCAGTAGTCGTCATGAATCTCGTCAATGCGGCCCGCGAAGGTGATCTCCTGATTCATGGGGGGGCGCAGCACCTTGATGCGCAGGGCGACAAGGACGGCATTCGCGTCTGCGGCGGTGCTCACGCTCACCGGCACCGCCACCACCTGGACCAGCGCACCGATGTCGGCAGGCCCCTTGGTCTCGTCAATCGTGGTGCTGATGGTAACCGTTACACTGATGACGCTGGGGAGCAGGTCTGTGTTCGTGAGCGGGCGGATGCCCCAGACGGCGGGCAGTTCCGCGCCGGACTTGCTCACGATGATGCCCTGGAAACTGACCGGCTCAGGCTGGGGTTCGCGCACGCGGATGCGGGTCGCCACCACAGAGCGGTCCGCCTGGAGGTAGCCCTTGACCTCGGCGATGAGGCCGACCTGCGGCGTGCCGATGATCTCCGTGGTTGCGGTGATGATCACCTTCACGTTGCGCACCGTCCACTCGGTGTCGCCGATGGCCTGAATGGGCCCCACGAACTCCACTTCCCTCTGGAGCGGCTTGTGGATGGTGATGATTCGGGCGTCCACCTTGCCATCATTGGTGCGGAAGCCCGTTACGCTGGCGATGTCCCCGACTACAGGGATAACGCCCTCCGGGAGCAGTTTGGTCCTGTCGGACACGAGGACAGTCTCCTGCCCGACTTTCCACTCGCCCAACAAGCCATCGGCGGGAAGCGCCACGATGGGCGCCGTGAACTGGACGGGGCGCTGTTGCACGGGTGGCTTGAGCACCCTGATGACCCGCGCCAACACGGAGCGGTCCTGCTGTCGGACGCCCACCACCTGCACGGTCGCGCCCACATCGGCAGGACCGGCCTGCTCATTGACGACGGTCTGCTCGTTCAGGCGAACGGTGATGCCGGATACGACCCACTCGGTGGCGCTGTGTTTCTCCTGAATGACGCCTGTGAAGTTCACTGCGGGGTTCCCCGGCGGTTCCGGCGACGGGCCTTCGGCCGACGCCATCGGCACAATGAGGGCGAGCACGGCCACAACCACCGCGACCGCGGAGAGGTGCCGAATCCATTTTCGCTCCATGTTTGTCCTCCCGCTCAGTGTGAAATCGCGTGCGGGGTCTCCCAGGATTGGCTGGGCGGAGGGAGGCCGCCTGCCGCCCGAATGCTTGGGGGGCATTCGTGGACAGAGGTTGGGCCAACCCCGGGAGACACCCCGCCGCTTGTTTCCGTTGATTCAAACGCACCGCGGCGACAGCGGATACGGCCGTATCCCCAACTGCCGCGCCGGTTGGGACGTGGGGCCCTAGCGGAGGCGCATGATCTGCTGACGCAGGCGAGGGATGGCGCGCAGGTCTTCAGCGGACGCACGCCCGTGCCGATAGCGATGCAGGCGGAAGGCCAGTTCGGCCAACAGGCGGTAGAACTGCGCCACGTTTCGGGCGTGGGTGAGGTTGCGCGTGGTGGCGGCTTTGCCCTGGGCCTGCAGTCGCCTCCACGGCGATTGGGCGATGTGGTACTCGTCCACCGTCAGGAGGATGCCGATCTCGGGGCGCAATTCCTCCGCGATCCAACGGCGCTCCTGGCGCAGCGCCAATGCCAGGATGGCGACGACGACAAGCACCCCACCCGCGTCGGCGATGAGGCTAATGCCGATGGCAGCCAGCATCTCGCCCGACAGCGTCGCGCCCAGGTTGTGCACCGAGTGAAACCCCATGCCGATCAACAGCCCCAACACGGGCACGGCCACCTTCGCCAGCGGATTCCGCGCGTTGCGGGCATAGCCCAGGCCGGCGCCCGTGAAGGCGGTGTAGAAGGCATGGTTCAGCCCGAAGACGATGGTGCGCAAGAGGGCCAGGATGCCGAAACTCTCCCAGCCCTCCGACGTGGCCGTATTGACGAGGTACAGGAAGTTCTCGGTCATGGCGAACCCGAACCCGACCAGCGCGCCGTAGATGATGCCGTCCAAGACCCCGTCAAATTCATCGCGAAAGCGGCGGTAGATGAAGTACAAGGCGATGGCCTTGGCGAGTTCCTCCACGATGGGCGCAACGACAGACGCGGACGCCAACTGGCGGCTCATCTCCGAGTAGTCCACCAGCGGGACGTCCAGTGCCACCTCAACCACCAACGACAGCAGAATGGCCGGGATCGCGCCCCAGATGAAAGCCGCCGCCAGCAGGAACATCGGCTCCTTTTCGTAGCGGTCGCACCACCAGATGATGAGGACGTACGCCACGGTCGGGATTACCGCGGCCAATAGGCTGGCGACGATTTCGGCCATCTGTCCATCTCCTGCCAGAGCGGAGGCGGTGCTATGGCGCGCCACGCCT
>FWPV01013264.1_pt1 | contig 12438 bp, 11 predicted proteins | sample 2228371 | NCBI WGS metagenome assembly FWPV01 (sample SAMEA103939776, study PRJEB20133) | metagenome | reverse complement strand
AAGGGATTAACGTGCAGGGGGCAGCCCCGTCACCTCCTGAAAGAAAGGGAGGCCCCATCCCAGGGCCTCCCTTTTTGTTTGATGTTCCCGTTGACGCATAGTCGAATCGACGCCTTCGCTTAGACCTCACAGTCCCTTACGTAACCGGACGATGCATTATCCTCCTGCCTTGTCTCTTTGAACCGGCGCCGAGGCAACCTCCCGTAACTGGCGCCTGAGTATCTTGCCACTTAAGGTCTTGGGCAATTCTGTGACGATCTCCACAGAACGAGGATACTTGTAGGCGGCCATGCGCTGCTGGCAGAACTCTATCAGGTCGGCCGGACTGGGGGGGTCGTCCAGCCCATCGGCCAAGGTCACGAAGGCCTTCACGGTCTCTCCCCGGTAGGGGTCAGGGACACCGACGACGCAGGCCTCTTTTACGGCAGGATGTTGGTAAAGGACGTCCTCGACGTCTCTGGGCCAAACCTTGTAGCCTGAGACGTTTATGAGGTCCTTCTTTCGATCAACAAGATAGAACCACCCATCCTCGTCCATCTTGGCCACATCGCCTGTACACAGCCATCCCTCCTGGATCGCCTTGGCAGTCTCATCGGGTTTTTCCCAATAGCCGGGCACGACCATTGGCCCTCTAACCAGAAGCTCGCCGATCTCTCCTGGATTCAGTACCTGGCCAGTGGTCACATCCACGATCCTAGCCCAACTGCCTGGCACAGGTACACCGATAGACAATGCCCCCGACTCCTTGTCCACTGGAGAGCGGGCACCGATAGGGGTGATAACTGCAGGGGATGTGGTCTCGGTCAGACCGTACCAATTGTGGATGTAGAGCCCGGAGGCCTCCTCGAATTTTCTAACGAACCCATCGGGTACCGGAGCACCACCGCTCATGACTGCCCTAAGGGATGAGATATCACTATTCCTGAACTCAGGATGATTGAGCAGGGCCACGTACACGGTCAAAGGGGCGATCATCATGGAGCCCCGCCATTTTTCAATGAGTCGGAGCAGCTCACCGGGATGGAAGCGGAAAAAGGCTATGACAGGAATACCCAAGAGCGAAGATACGGCCAGATGACCGATACTGCCCGTGACGTGGAAGAAAGGTGCCACACCCACGACCACATCTTTATCGTTGAGGCCGCAAGCCAGGCGGTAGATGCACGCTGAAAAGACTATGTTGGCGTGGGTATTGACGGCCCCCTTTGGCGGACCTGTCGTGCCCGAGGTGTAGGTGAGGTATCCAGGATCCTGAGGGCCTGTTGATGCCGCCTGGGGCTTCTGGCCCAGATGCCGAGAGGTGAAATCCATCAAGTCGAGGCTTCCCTTGTGCCTGACCTTGGCCGAATGGGTCAGAACAGCCGGTCGGGGCTGGTCTTCAGGAAAGAGATCCAATTCTGAGGTCGTAAGGACGTGTTCAACAGGTGTTGTCCCCACCAAAGGGGACACCTCGGGGTAGCATTCCTCCATGGTGATGATGACCCTGGCCCCGCTGTCTCGTGCGTAGAACTCCATTTCTCGCGTCTTGTACATGGGGTTTAGTGTCACGGCTACAGCCCCAAGTTTCCATACAGCATAGAGGCTGATCAGGTACTGGGGCATGTTTTGCAACTGGAGGATGACCCTGTCTCCCTTGGTCACCCCAAGAACCGTAAGTCCCGCGGCCAAGGCAGAGGCCCTGGAATCGATCCAGCCATAGCTAAATGCGGTATCAAAGTAATACAGGGCAGGAAATTGTCGCCTTTCCGCCGCCGCTTTTTCCCAGAGATCCAGGGCGGTCAAGGGAGGCGGCTCGAATTCCGCGGGCAGGCTTGCTGGATAGTTCTTGAGCCAGACACGTTCATCGAATGGGCTTCCCATCCTGCCTCCTTTCAGGCTTTGCGCTCCAGGGCCGGCTGCCCCAGGCGGGCCCGTTCCTGGTTGATCTGAGCCAAGAGCCCCTCATCCGGGGTGCGGACCTTGAACCCGATCTCCTTTTCCAGTCGCGAACCATCAACGAGATGCGGATAGGGCCACTTGGGAGCTTCAGGGTCGAACTCCACGCGCAGCCCAGGGTAGTACCTGCGCACAATGCTTGCAAATTCGGCAGGGGTGGAGGTGTGCCCACCGGAGTTGTAGGCCCGATAGGCAAGCTTCTCAGCTACAGTAAGCCTAAAGAGTTGTTCCGCCACGTCATCGACGTAGATAAAATTCGATAGTTGATCGGGCCTCAGCCGGATGAAGGCCTCTCGACCTTCGATTGCGGCAGCGACTAACTGGGTTGTCCAAGCAGTTACACCCCGCTCGGCCCGGCCTGTGCCGTACACGGCAGATATCCTTAGCGTTATTATCTCTACCCCGTATCGGCCCTCGAACCGTGAGGCCATAAACTCATTTAGGACCTTAGTCGCCCCATAGATAGAGGTAGGCCTCAGCAAGACCTCTTCCTCTGTGACCGGGCGGTCTCCGTAGAATTCCGGCGGTGCATACGCGGCGATTGAGCCGCAAAATACGACCCGCTTCACCCCTGCCAACCTTGCGGTCTCGAAGATATTTCCGGTTCCAAGGACATTGACCTGGAGGGCCTGGAAGGGGTTGGCCTCACCCTCGGCTGTGAGGGTGTAAGCCACGTGGACTATCCGCTCGATCTCGTATTCCCTGACAACTCCGATCACATCTGAAAAGACCCTTATGTCAGCGCTAACCGCTTTTGCCCCCAACTGCCCCTGTGTCGCTGTGAGGGCCGGCCGGCGTGACATAATGAAGGTCTGGTGACCATTAGCGAGGAATCTGTCAACCAGACGCTGACCTATAAAGCCGCTGCCGCCTACTACCAAAACGCGCATTCTGTCTCCCCTGTCATCCTCGAACTGTTTCGTCGTGAGATACGGTGCAAATGGGCGTCATTCGCATTGGAACGAGTTGGGCTTCTTCTTTCCAGCAGTGAATGTGGCAGAAGACTGCCTAATGTATAAAACGTAAAAGGCGAGGCCCCAGAATCCCTCAGACCGACCCAGCTCCCTTTAGACCAATCCCGCCGTTCGAGGCAGATACTTGAGCTGGAGGTCCTCTATCTGCGGCAGACCTACCAACTTGTTGAATTCCTCCATCGCCACCCGACCAATAGGCAGATTTGCCGAAGACTTATCCGCCAACAGCTGTCGCAGATTGGTGCGTAGGGAGTGGACAGCCGTAAAGAGGGGTACCAGAGGCCAAGTTGCAATGGCCGCCAGTTCGGCCAGGTCCTTGGGGCTAAGCTCCTCCTCCAGCCAGGCTATTACCTGAAGGGACAAAGGCGCCCCCACCTCGGCCTTGAACCGACGCAGTTCACTCGGGCTACACACACCTTTGGAAATAGGCTGGATTACGTCGGCCCCCGCCTCCTTGTAGGCCTGTGCGCGCTCGATGGCTGCCTCCAGGGGACGGGCGTCTGTACGTGCGATTATGACCAGGTCTGGGTCACTCCTGGCGTCCAGGGCAGCCTTGATCTTTCCCACTGCCTCCTCGACGGGAATGACAGCGAACGTCTCAACGCATGCCGGACATCGTTTTGGTGCCACCTGGTCCTCGAAAATCATGGCCGCCACACCAGCCCGCTCGAACTCCTTGACAGTCCGGATCACGTTAATGGCATTGCCGTACCCGGTATCAGTATCCGCTATGATCGGCCTGTCCACCACGTTTGCCATCTGGCGAACCACCTGGAGGTTCTCGGTCATGGTGTACAGCTCAACATCGGGCTGCCCCAGGTGGGACGCCGAGATCCCGTACCCGCTCGATAGGATTGCGTCAAAGCCCGCCTCGGCTATCAGTCTGGCGCTTAGGGCGTCGTAGGCTCCGGCGGCCCAGACTGTTCGTCCCTCCTTGATCATCTGCCGCAACTTGCCCGTTGGTTTCATCGGGGAACCTCCAAGTCAAATAAACGGCCCCTTGATGAGGATATCCCCCTACACAAGGGGCCCCATTTGGATCACTTGCGAATGGGGTCCACGAACTCCCCCAGGGCCCTGAATTTGCCCTCTTCCAATCGCACCACAACCACCGCGGTCTGCCCACGGCGAGCATAAGCCCCTTCGGACACCGGCTGAAAGGTAATCGGCGGTCCTATCTTCTGATCCAGGTCCTTCATACCCTCCAGGGCCGCAACGAGCTTTTCCCGGGTCGGTTCCGGACCGCATCTCTTCAGTGCCTCGCAGAAGACCAGGCCGGCAGAGTAGCCCATCAGGGCCATGGTTGACACCTGGGAGCCAGGGTACATCTTCTTGTGGACTTCCACAAACTCCTTTATGGCAGGCACATCGCTGTCCAGTGGCCAGTAGTACGACGAGCAGTAGAGCTTTTTCTCGGCGATGTCTCCGACCAGCTCGACTGTCTTGGGGTCATTGAGGCCGCCTGCTCCAAATACGATGGGCTCCCATCCTAATTTCTGTGCGGTCTTAAAGAAGATCGCCGCCTGCTGGCCCAGGGCGTAAAGGATCACAACGTCAGGGTTGGCTCCCTTGAGCTTATAAACCTGGGATGTGAGGTCAGTGGCCAGACGCTCGAAGGCCTGGGTCTCTACCAGCTTCAGGCCGTGCTTGGCCAACTGCTTCTCGGTGAACTCCAGGGCCGGGGTGCCCCAAGCGTCGTTCTGGTACAGAATGACGAACTTCTTGGCCTTTAGTTGCTTGACGGCGAAGTCAACGTAGGCCGGGGCCTCTGCCGACTGGGGGGCCGGAAGGGCAAACAGGAGTTTACGTGGTGGGTTGGTGACCTGATCCGAGATGCTCAGGGCGCCCGCCATAGGCACGCCCTTTGGCTCCAGGTACTCGTAAGCGGCCAAGGTGGTAGCAGTTCCCATGGCCGCAACCACGGCAAAGATCTTATCCTTCTCCACCAGCAACTTGGAATTTGCCACAGACTTGTCCGGCTTGTACTCGTCGTCGTACATCGTGGCCTCGATCTTGCGGCCATGAATGCCCCCTTTGTCATTCACCAGGGAGAGATACACCTGGAGCCCCTCGACAATGGACTTGCCCATTGAGGCCAAGGTTCCTGACAGGGGAAGCGAGGCTCCGATTTTCACCTTGTCTGCCATGATCCCATGCTCAGTATTGGTAAAGGCCCAGGCCGAACCGCTTGTCTCCAGGGCCAAGCTCAAGGCCAGTGCCAGGCAAAGCGCTCCGGCCTTCCACACGAACCAACGTCTAGTTCCCTTTTGCATCTCTCGATCCTCCTTTAAGTAGTTTCTTGCGCTTCGGTTTCTCTTTTGGGCCAAGGAGCATTTCATCCCTTGGCCCTAATTCCCGTATGCATCATCCGCCCATGTAAGCCCGTCGGAGTTCGTCATTGGCTATCAGCTCCTGGCTCGTTCCGGCCATTACTACCCTGCCGGTCACAAGGACGTATGCACTCTCCGCCACGCTCAAGGCCATATCTGCATCTTGCTCCACCAGCACAACGGTCGTCCGCTCCTGGCGTCGGATGGTCTGAATCTGTTCAAATATCTGCTCTTTGATCCGCGGGGCTACACCCATGGACGGCTCGTCCAGGAGCAAGAGCATGGGCGTCAGTACAAGCGCTCGGGCTATGGCCAGCATCTGCTGCTCCCCGCCGGACAATGTTCCCCCCATCTGCTTGAGTCGTTCCCTCAGAATAGGAAAGTAAGAGCACACCCTCTGGATGCCCGCCTCCACCTGCTTACGGCTGCCCAGATAGCCGCCCATGGCCAGGTTTTCTCTTACCGTCAGCGAGGGGAATATGAGCCGGCCTTCCGGCACATGTGAGACTCCCAGGGAAACAATAGCCTCCGGCTCCAGGCCGTCGATCCTTCGGCCGTTAAAGTGGATCTGGCCGGTGCGTGGCTTCAGCAGCCCGGAGATACACCTAAGAAGGGTGGTCTTACCTGCGCCGTTGCTTCCCAGGACCGTTGCGATACTATTTTTTTCGACTTGAAGGCTTAAGCCGTGCAGCGCGGTTATCTCGCCGTAGGCTGCTACGACATCTTTGATCTCCAACATCCTAGGCCCCCACCTGCCGAGGTTTGTAACCCTTGCCAAGATACGCCTCAATCACCTCGGGGTTCCTCTCAATGTCCTCGGGCTTCCCTTCTGCGAGGAATCGCCCAAGGTGCATCACCGTGATCCGATCAGAAATGGCCATAACCAGTGCCATGTTATGTTCCACCAGCAAGATGGTTACATTTAGGATCTCCCGTATACGCAAGAGGAGATTTGCCAAAAGGCCGACCTCTTCGTTGTTGCGGCCTGATGCAGGCTCATCCAGGAGGAGAATTCGCGGCTCAAGGGCAATAGCGCGCGCGAGCTCCACCAGCTTTTGCTGGCCATACGGGAGTCCCCCGCAGCGCTGGTTGGCCAACCCTTCCAAGCCTACCAGGCTCAGGATCTTCTCTACCCGGCGTTTATTCTCTCGCTCCTCTCGGCGCGAACGGGGCAAACTGAGCATATTCTCCAGGACAGAGGCGTGCATGAATCTGTAGCGTGCCGTCATAACATTTTCGAAGACGGTCAACTCGCCGAAGACTTCCAAATTCTGGAAGGTACGGGCAATGCCCGCCCTGAAGACATCGTAATCCCTCCATCGTAAAATGTCTTGTCCGTAGACTAGGACCTGTCCCGCATCGGCCTTGTAGAAACGGCTTATGCAGTTGAGCACGGTGGTCTTTCCAGCTCCGTTTGGCCCTATCAGTGAGTGAATTGAGCCTTCGTCCACGCTAAACGAAAGAGACTGGACGGCCCTAAGCCCGCCGAAATGTTTGGATAGATCAACTATCTGTAAAACGTCCATAACCCATCACCTTGATTAGCCCCGCAACTTTTTGAGCCAAGGTAATTTATCCGGGAGGCTCACCAACCCATTCGGCAGCATCATCAATGACAGAATCATTGCCGCACCGTATACCGATCTCTGGACCTCGGTCAGCCCAAAATAGGTCAGTAGTTGAGGCGTCACGACCACAAACAAGGCCCCCAATACCGAGCCCAGCACTGAGCCCAACCCCCCGATGATGACCATGGACAGGAAACTGATGGAGACGAAGATACTAAAGAGGCTGGGGTCAATAAAGCGGACTAGAATTCCGTAAAGACCCCCGGAGACTGCGCAGTAAAATGCCTGAACCGCAAATGCAATAACCTTGATCCTGGGTGCTGGTATACCAAGGGAGCGAGCTGCCACTTCGCTGCCTTTCACCGCAAAGAAAGCCCGTCCGAAGCGGGAGTGAGAGAGATTGACGCCTGCCACAAGCAGGACGAAGACAATGCCGAGACACAGGTAGTACAGGCCGACCTCATTCAAGTTGTAGCCAAAAAGACTGACCACAGGCACCCCCATGCCCATGGTCCCGCCCGTCAAGGACTTGGCGCCTTTGGCGATCTCGGCGAAGATGAACACGTAGCCCAGCGTGGCGATGGCCAGGTACACGTGTTCGAGTCTGAGGGTGGGGATAGCCACTACCAGGCCCAGCGCCACTACCAGTAACCCCGTTATCAGTACTGCCGGGAGAAAGGGCATGCTTAACTTGGACATGAGGATAGCCGTTCCGAAGGCTCCACAGCCGAAGAAGGTAGCCCCGGCCAGCGAAAGAAGGTTGGCATAACCGGACAATATATTGGTCCCGAATGACGCCAAGGTATACACGATGGTGAGGCTTGCGATGTAAAGGAAATAGCCGCCGAGATAGAAGGGTGCACTCAGGAGGAGCAATGCCCCTAAGAGATGCCGAAGAACCCTGCCGCTGCCGAGACGTCTCATACCTTCTTCTCCGATTCCCTGGAGAGCAGTCCCTGCGGCCTGAGGATAAGGATGACCAGCATGATCAGAAACGGCATGGCTTCCTTCAACTCAGACGAGAAATATACACCCACCAGGTTGGTCACGACTCCAAGGATGACACCTCCAATCATGGCCCCAGGCAGGCTGTTTATCCCGCCCAGGACGGCAGAGGCAAAGGCAAAGTGGAGAATGGTTTGCATGAAAGTGAAGTGGAGAAAGATGATGGGGGCAATGAGGAGGCCTGCAATGGCGGCGACCATGGTGGCAAGTACCCAGGAGAGTGCGAACATCCGTTTTACCGGAATGCCCATGAGCCTAGCGGCCACCTGGTTGTCCATAGTTGCCTGCATGGCCACGCCCACCTTTGTGAACTGAAAGAACAGGTACAGACCCAACGCAAGCCCGCAGCACACAATGATGGGGCCCAGATCGGCTGGGGAGAGGAGTACCGGGCCCAGGGAAATCGGCTTCTCAGAAAAAGGGGAAGGGAACATGTAGGGGTCCTTACCCCAAATCCAAACGGCCACGTCGCCCAGGATAAGAAAAAGGCCCAGGCAGACCAGCGCAGTGCTTAGCAGAGGAGCCCCGATCAACTTCCGCACCAAGGCAGTCTCCACCAACAGACCGAACAGGGCCGCAAAGGCAAGGGTTATGACCACCGCCAGCCAGTATGGTGTCCCGAAAGAGAGGAGGGACAAGGCCACGAACGTTGTTACCATGACCATCTCGCCATGGGCGAAGTTCAGGATACCGGTAGTCTTATGCACCAGGACAATGCCCAGGGCGACCAGGCCATAGATGGCCCCCAGCGCGATACCGCTGACAATCATCTGAGCCATTGCACGTTTATCTCGCTTCCTTTCTGTCTTCAGCCACGGCGGCCTTGAGGTATGGGATAAGGCCGCCATTCTCTATCATCCTTCGGTCAGCTAGGCTCAAAGGGGCCACGGTTAACTCCTGGCCGCTAGTGAGATTGCGCACTACACCCTCGTTCCAATCCACCAATAGTTGGTCCCATCGCTTTACCAAACCCAGGATGCCAGGGCAGGGTACCAGTGGAAAACCCATGCTAATCTCACCCCGCCAGAACCCTGGGGAGAATGACTCGGCAATGACCCCAGCGATCCCCAGATACCGCATGGCCTTCATAGGAGGGTAGTGGGGGTGACCATAACCGAAGTTTTCACCACCGACTAGGAGATCGCCAGGCCTTACCAGCTTGGCGAAGTCAGGGTCATATGCGGCCATGGCCACGCGGGCCAGCTCTGCAACATCGGTCAACTTGATGTTCTTGATGCCAACTATCTGATCCACATCGAAGTTACTCTGGGTGAAGACCCAGGCCACCCGGCCGCGTAAATTGGTGAGTGCCATACCTTCGCCCTCCCGGCATGCCGGTGTGAATCTTCAAAGATAAGACCGCGGGTCCTCAATACGTCCCGCCACAGCTGCAGCCGCCACAGTAGCGGCGCTTCCCAGATAGATCTCGGAGTCAGGGCTGCCCATCCGACCAGGCACATTAAGAGTGCCAGTGGAGATCGCCCGCTGGCCAGCGGTCATTGTTGCAATGTGGCCGAAGCAGTAATCACAACTGGGGGAGCTTATAAAGGCACCCGCCTCCAAAAGCGTAGTCAAGAGTCCCTCTTTGGCGGCTTCGGCCATGATGAGCCGGCTGGTAGGGACGACGTTGAGTTGGAATCCTTCTCTTACCCTACGGCCCCGAAGGATCTTGGCCGCAATCCGCAAGTCCTCTATCCGACCGCTTACACAAGACCCGACATAGCCAACATGGACCTCCAGTCCTACCACCTCAGCCACAGGCTTTATATTGGCAGGGTGTGGCGGTGCGGCAACCAGGGGCTCTGCAAACGAAAGGTCGATTTCGTGAACCGCTGAGTAATTGGCATCCGTGTCGCTCATCATTACGGGCACATCCAGGCGTTTGCCGAGGGCAGCGGTTTGGGTTAAGGACTTCTCGTCCGGATTAACAACGGCCGTGCTGGCCCCGGTGAACATGGCCAAGCCGCAAACTGTCTGACGTTCTCCCAATGTCATCTCGGCCACTACCGGGCCATCGAGCTCCAGGACCTGAAATCGAGAAAAGCTTGGACCAAGCTGCCCCAGGATATGGTGAAAGACGTCCCTGGCCATAACCCCCAAAGGGAGCCGTCCACCCAGGATCACTTTCGTCGTGGCCGGCACCTGCAGGGAAATCCGTTCTCGTACGTACGCCTCCAGGACATTTCGGCGCAGGCCGAGGGCCAGCATACCAAAGGCGCCCAACTGGCTGACATGGCCATCGAAATGTACCAAAAAGGCCCCGGGAACGGCATAGCCGACTTCAGCTGCAACCTGATGGCCGATGCCCATCCGTTCGAAAAGGGGCACCCTGTTTTCTGCAGACCAGCGTCGGGTGACCATATGAAGATCTTCCTCAGTTGGGGAATGCGGTGGCACCATATGGTCGATAAAGAGCGCGAAGCGCCCGGGCGCGGGAGGCGAACTAAGACCGAATTCCTCCCTCATTTCCCTGAAAAAGGTGTCCGTGTAACCCGGGAAATCGTAGCTGTGAACGAAGTCAGGCCGCGCCAGGATTTCCTCTCCGGCCATAACGGCCTTCTTCCCAGCCGCCCGCGCCAGGATTTTTTCTGTGATTGTAAAGCCCATGCGGGTCTCCACTCCTTGCCTTAGGCAGCGTTTCGCCTGGGGCACAGCCGGGCCTGCGATAAGCCTCCCGGACCAAGGGCCCAGTAACCTGTGCCCGCAACCTCGCCTTACCTTTGAATGGCCTTTCTTTATTGAACCCCTGGACCGAGGCCTCCACCCACGACGATGACCTGCCCGGTAATGTACTTAGCTCCAGGGCTGGCCAGGAAGGCCACAGGCTCTGTTACATCGCTGATCTGTCCCAGACGGCCAGCAGGGATCCTCTGCTCAATCTCCTCCCTGTACCGCTTTTCTATCTCAGATGGGCGGCTTGTCCCTATGAACCCCGGGACAACACAGTTTACGTTTACCCCACGGCCTGCTAGGGCTGCTGCCATGGCCTTGGTGAGGGCCACAGCCCCGGCCCGAACCGTCTCGAAACATAATGGGGCTGCGAACTGGTCCCATCCCCACGGAGCCAGGTAAATGATCTGCGAGGGCAAATGACGCGAGACCTCAGCCTCCAACTTGGCAGCCACCTCCTCAGCAGTCCTCAGATTTGCTACCAACCTTTCACCCAAATTTTCCCAGCCTTCGTCTGCCTCCTTGACAGTACCCGCACCCAGATCGTGCACATACAAGTCCACAGGGCCTATCTCGGATTCTATCTTTTCGAAGAGCTCAAATGACATCGGACCATAGGTTTCACTGGTGAAGGAGCTTGCCTTCTCCAACTGCCCATCAAAGACAAACCTCTTGGCACGATTTAGATCTGCTGCATCGGAATATACCGCCACCGTAGCCCCTCTTGACAGAAACGAGGTGCAAATGGCACTTCCTAGAGGAGTGCCGCCATTTGCAACAAACACGGTCTGACCTTCCCAGCCACCGATGAGTTCCCTCTCTGAATTATGCCCCTTTCTTCCTACGGATCCAGAGGCATGGTCCGCTATCAGCAGGCCATTGAAAATCAAATCGAGTATGGCCTGCTCTACCTCCAGTCGGTTGGCGTGGCCTCGCAGATCCCATCGCTTTATGACCCATGCATCGATCATCGACTTTATGAAGTTCGCGGTGAGCCGCACATTGCAAGGGCGAATTCGCCCAGCTCCCTTGGCTTCGGCGATGGCCTCCTCCACCAGCTCCAGATGCTCTCGCTCCTTTCCAAGCAGCTTGTGCAGATAAGGCTTGGACAGTATATGACTTTCCTGGTATATCAGGAGAATCGCATCGGCCCATTGGTCCATCACATTGAACTCTGCCCGGACAATGCGACGTAGCTTCTCGATGGGGTCCGTGATATTCTCTATGGCGGAGCGCAAGGCCGCCATTACCAAGTTGGCCGCAAAGTCGTGGATTAGGGAGAAGATGTCTTCCTTGGATCCAACGTAGTCGTAGATGTTGCCGTAGCTTAGTCTTGCCTCCTCAGCCAGCTCGCGCAAGCTGGTACCATGAAAGCCTCTTTGCGAAAAGAGCTTTATGCCTGCCCTGACTATCTGTTCGCGGCGTTTTTCAACTAGCTGCTTGTTCTTGACAGTGGTTGGGATGTCGGTCATCGAGAGGCCCTGATCAGGTGTATATTAATTCCGACCATAGAGTCACCAACCGATTGGTGAATCACCCTAGCGCACCTCTTGGGATTTGTCAAGCGGAAATTTCCACTGTGACTCAAGGTCCAAGCCACTGACAATGCCAGTGGGGGGGTGCGGGCGCAGAGGCCCACACCATTGGTGAACCAACCATGTTGGTGAGCCTGCATCTGTGGTACAGTGTACTCGCTACCGTTTAAGTAAGGTGGCAGGCGTGGACTGCAGGTTATCAGAGGTCGTGGCATGGATACTATCGGTGCGAGTATCATTTTGTGTGGGTGCCCAACTACCAGGTGTTGGTGAAAGAGGTCAAGGAGAGGCTGAAGGGAGCTTTTTGCGTTGTTGATGGTTGGAGGAGGGCTCGAAGAGAGGAGGGCTCGCAGCACAGCGAAGGGCCTCCCCGTCTTTCGGGGTGAGCCCTGATGAGCGAGGCGAGCTTCCATATGGCGAA
>FWPV01013263.1_pt1 | contig 12439 bp, 12 predicted proteins | sample 2228371 | NCBI WGS metagenome assembly FWPV01 (sample SAMEA103939776, study PRJEB20133) | metagenome | reverse complement strand
AACCCCTAAAAAAGCATTAGAGCCAGATTCGTAATTGGCGCTTGTGTTAGACCCAATCACCAGGGGTAATCTGACCGAGTATGGCAAATCTGGTTCGGGTTTGAGTTGACCCAGGTAATCTACCTGGACATAATCCAGATAGAATCTGCCACTCGCGCCCATAGACGGAGAGCTGGTAAAACGAAGGGTTAAATCTCCCGGTGCAAATACCGTCAGGTCGTATTGAACGGACATCAACCCGGCATCTGTCGCTGGACCAGACAGGCGGTCCAGCTCAAACCAATTATCCCCGCCATCGGTAGAAATTTCGACGGCGACATAGTCTGCATTGCTTTCAAACCCTTTACGACGAAATTCGATGGTCAGGGTAGCAAGCCTGGTTTCGGGCAGGTTGAGCATACTTTGGATGCCCTTGGAGGCTCCCTGGATGCGCACACCCTGGGACGTACCGCTCAGGAATGCTGTGATAAGCACATCGCCGTTCTCAGCGCCATCCGCCTCGCCCACTTCATACCAGGCACTCCGCCAGTTTGAGGCGCTATCATGGTATGTGGGTGAGTCGAAATCAGCGCGTAAGCTGACAAATTGACCATCATCTACCCCGTTCACCTGCATGACTGGCGCATCCAGACTGACCCAGCGAACGCCAGGATCTGAGGCGATAACCAATGCGTCGTGAGCAGTCAGCGTTGCTGCAAACGCGTTGATGATTTCAAGTTGTTTGGTGACCGTCCCGCCGAACTCAACCACCCGTTTTTCCAGGTGATTATCCTTCACCAGTTTCTGGACGATGACCGAAACCTCTTTCTCAGGGGTTTTTCCGGCGACCTGGATCAATAAAGGATGCGCCTTGACCTTCACAGCGCCGGTGGTGATGACTGTCGGGCTGATCAGACCAAGGGTCAGAATGATGAGGAAGATAATTTGGACAGGCTTCTGTAATTTATTCATCAATATATCTCCCCTTGAAGCCTATGAATTATAAGCTTGCCAGATTCCAACTCACACTGCTAAGAACTAAAAACCACGGAAAAGCGTTTGATACGAAATATGCCATGATCACAACGAAAAGAAAAATGATGCTGCGCTTTAATAAAACTCGGGCATGATGATTTGCCATTTATCACCCTCCTAAAAACTAATTCCCCTTGGTATAGCCGCTGCCCAAGGGGATTAAAAACAATCATTTGCTTAGGCAGCCCGACTGTCATATGTTGGGCAGACGACGTCTGCATACACTTAGACCGTGGCTTTGCGCCCCTGCTTTTCAACAGGTTTGCCTTTTCTGTGCGATATTATTTTGTGTTTTGATTATATGTCAGTTAAGATTTTGTTAAGTCACTCCTGTCACAAAGTTGGTTGGCGAAATTTTTCATCTACCTGTTCAATTTTTCAATTCAATTACCCGGGACTTTGTTCTCGATTGCCTGCGGTTTCGAGAGCGAGAGAAAATCGGTGGTAACAACCGAAATCTGAAATTCAAAACCGGGGATGAGTTGCTCCAGCCAGGCTTTGACATTCCGTGGGTTGAATTCATCCATCGTCCCTAAAACTGCTCGTTTTCCGGTTCCAATGTCTAAAACCAATACGACCCCAAAGCGCGAACTGACGCCAGGTATATACACTGGATCTAAGGTGTACTTCTTCCAGGCGTTGTATGGCACACGTTCTTGTAATTCCCGCGCCAGTTCCCGCCCTTCTCGCCAGACGGTCATCCGATTCAGTTCGATACCCAGGACGTGAAACAAATCCACCACATCCCGACTGCTGATGCCCATCACCCATGCCAATGCGGCAAGTTTTCTTATACGCAGCGACTGCCCGTTGCGATTCACCCCCTGAGGATAGTGCCGGAAGGTGCGACCGCAGTCCGAGCAACGGTATCGATGAATCTCCGCAGATGTGGGTTGGACGTCCTGAATATGCCTGGGAGATTGACCCCAGCCTTGTAGGATGGAGCTATGGCAATAAGGACATTGTTCCGGACGTCCATCGGGAATAGCTTTAGAATCGGGTAATCGCACAACAACGACCGGCATTGAAATACCTCTCCAAAGGTGACATTCAATTGGTAAAACGTGTTGTGCCTGGATTTGTAACAGATTATTAGCTGAAATACGGGCGAATAACAAAACCGTAAGTCTGAAGGGGTGGTCAAAACAGCAAATGACCGGTAATCAGGGCTGCCAGGGTGATGGTGAGGTTGTCAATATCCTTTAGGGGAAGCGACTCAACCAGGGTGCCTACCAGGGCGATCAGTGTGACCGGCAGAAGATAAGCGGCGAGGGGTGAAGGGAAGATATCCATCGTCAGGTAAATGCCCAAGATGACCAGGGAGAAAATCCAGCCGCCCAGGAACATCCCCAATGAACCAATATAAGATTTTCCCTTGTTCCAGGGCAACTTTTTCTGCCCAAAGCGACGCCCGAGGATGTCAGCCAGACCGTCTCCTCCGCACATCAACATCAGGGCGATGATTCCAACCGGGGTATCGTACCAGTACAGGATGGTCATGACGACAAAGATTACCCCATAATATAAAGGTCCTCGGAGGATTTCTCGCCGGTCGCCGGTTCTGGACATCGCCCGAACTGCCGCCGGATCTTGGATAACGCCTGTTCCCACCAGGACAAATTGTCCGGTGATCAATAGCGGGATCGTTGCAGCCAGAAACCTGGCTTCGGGAGTATTCTTAAAGAGCAGCCAGCACGCCACAAAGATCGGTCCGGTGCCGGCGTGGATGATTTTACGACTGACCTGACTGCTGATCCAGCCTCGATGCGCTCCAAAATCGTTCAGACGTAACCAGACAATGGCGCAGAGGGCAGTTATGAGAAGGGCAACGAGGTTATTGGAGAGCATGGAAGGGATTAGTCGTTACCAGTCGCATCCCTGGGTGGTGGATAAACCGGCTGATTTTCCAATTCTTTTATACATCGTGACGTTGGTAAAGGGTTCGCCCAGCAGTCCGTCGTGAATCGCCCAGGAGCGTAGACGGATGCTGTTGGCTGCTGCAGGTTGCCTGAAGGGGGTAGATCCGTCAAGGCGAGAGGTGAGTTCGCCTCCAGGGGCGAATCCAGCCTGGATGCGCTCCATAAAACGCCGACCCTTCTCATAAGCAAAACCATAGCGCTCAAAAATCACTGCGTTATGGTAATAAAGTGGTTCAGCGAAGAACATGTCATGACCCAGACTGCTGACAAATGATTCAAAAGCCTGAATAGCTGCGCCGAGCATTCGCATTCCACGCCGGATTTGTCCAGGAGCCAATCCGGCTTGCATGGCAGCCAGTTCGGCGGGGATGTTGCGCCGCTCAATGCCAAAGTTGGTCGGTGTGCCATCTGGCATACGATCCACATCGAAGCGAGGTGAATAGGGGTCATTGAGCACATAGAGGAGCACGTGAACTAATCCGGTAAATGTGCCGGTGATATGCCCGTGTAAGACCGGATCCGGGAATCCTGGTTGATGAAAGAGCTTCATCTCAACCGAATTGCTCCCTGGAGGACAATCTAACTCCAGAAGGTCAACCCCATCTGAGTTGATGAAATTCTCCGGAATTGATAACCGCTGAAGCAAAATCGTCGGGATCAAGCGGGTATAGATCCTGCGTTTTTCTTCTGTTGGCAGTTTATTGATGCTGCTGATGGTAGAGGCGTTCAAATTTAAATTTTCCATGGTCATGCCTAGTCGTGGCGCTGGCGCATCTGGCGTTCGATATCTCGTTGCATATCACGTTTGGCAATTTCCTGACGCTTGTCGTATTGTTTTTTGCCTTTGGCGACGGCAATCTCCAGTTTTGCTATCCCCTTCTTGATGTACACCCGGGTTGGGACGATGGTGATCCCTTTTTTACGCACCTCGTTCCAAAGGCGATTGATCTCTTGCCGATGGAGTAATAGTTTGCGCGGACGGCGTGGTTTGTGGTTATACAAACCCGCGTGTTCATACGGGGCGATGTGAGCATCCATCAACCAGGCTTCGCGCCCATCAAGATGAACGTAGGCTTCTGCCAGGCTAATTTGACCGGCGCGAATGGATTTAATCTCACTGCCCTCCAGCACGAGACCGGCTTCATATCGCTCCCCCAAAAAATACTCGTGGGATGCCTTGCGATTGGTGGCGACAACCTTAATTTCCATATTGACGCGATTCTAACATGTTTCAATTGCCCTAAGCGAAGGCGCTCATTTGCCAAACATTTCGGTGATTAAGGGATTGATTTTGCTCCAGTCTGGGATGAGCACATTGGCACCCTGATCAGTGGTATAAGGGGTCACCATCTCGCGCGTGATTGTCCGATTATCTATACCATCTGGACCGGCACGCACCAAAGCCAAGCCCAGACGGGGGAATTGCCAAAGCGGCAGATTGGTGTCTATCGAACGCATCAAAGCCAGCGATACGGCAGGGATGTGCGACCAATTGAGGGGATTCATCATCTTCCTGATGGCGGATTTGATGATGATTTGTCCTTGCTGCATGCGGAAAAAATCATCCGAGCCCATTCGGCTGCGCGCAAATGCTAATGCCTTGTTTCCGGTCAGGTGGTGTCTGCCGGCGGGATAACCTGCCATTGGCTCGGGCAGATCGATATCCACACCACCCATTGCATTGACAATGTCTTTGAAGCCTTCGAAGCGGATGCGCAGGTAATATCCTACCCTTAATCCAAAGTTTTTCTGCACCGTTTCCATCGCTTTTCTCGGACCTGTTCCCGGTTGTTGCGCTTCAGCGAAGAAATGAGCCGTGTTGATCCGATTTTCACCGATGCCGGGGATGGTAACCCACAGATCGCGCGGGATGGAGAGCATGCCGACTTCAGGTTTGAGTGGGTTCACAGAGAGGAATATGATCGTATCGGTTCGTCCTGCCCAGCTCCATGGCTCTACATAATCAATCCCCAAAATCAACACGTTGGTGGTTATAGGCGCCAGGAGATATAATGCCAGGACGACGATCAGCGGTAACCCGAGCAAGAAGAGCAAGCCACACCCAGAACCAGCGCAGCAACTTCTACGACGTTTTGGGCGCATCCAGGTGGGAGCAGGAGGATTCTCCCAATAGCTGTTCTGGGTATCTGGTTTCATGATACCTCCGCAATTCTTATTGGTATAAGGTGGTGGTTGACCCGGAACCCGATATTCAGAACATGACGAGGATCGGCAGTAATCATCAAGGTATTTCCCCACCAAATAAGAGACGAGATGCGGTAAGCAGGGCGGTATCGGGACCGTTCTGATCATGGTCCTCGATCATGATGTCTGGGGTGACGCCATTGCCATCAATGGGGGGGTCCAAGCCGGGAATCCACCAACGAGCTGCAGTGACATGCAGACTGGAGCCATCTTTGAGATCGAACACAAGTTGGATGGTATTTTTGCCATAGGTGGAATTGCCGACCAGTTTCGCTCTCTGGTGAGCTTTGATGGCGCCTGCCACGATCTCCGCCGCGCTGGCGGTATTGTGGTTGATGAGAAGGACCAACGGGGTGTCTGCAAAGGGACCGGGTTTATTGACGCTATATTTTTCAATTTCCTTGTCTTTATATTGCTGCTCGATAACCTCCCCCGATTTTAAGAACAGCCGGGCAACATCGATGCCAGAGGTCAAAAGACCACCGGCGTTATCGCGCAGGTCCAAGACAAATGCGCTTGCGCCACGCTGACTTAATTCTTCCACCGCGGCTTTGATTTCATCGGGAGTGCTGGCTGCAATGCGATTGACTTCTATCACCCCCAGACGGGGTTCATCGGCGTCAATGTGGAAGGTAACCGATGGCAAGGGGATCTCTGCCCGCTTGATTTTGACTTCCATCTGGTTATAGTCTGGGGGACGGGCGATGGTGATGGATATCCACTGCCCTACCCGACCTCGGATGGCTGCCTGAATGACATCTATCTCAGTCTCTGGGGTAATGTGCAAATCATCTACTTTGATCAATCTGTCGTTTTCCCGGATTCCCGCTGCTTCGGCAGGACTGTCCGGTAAGGGATAAAGGACAACATGACCTTCGTTATCTCTTCCGAGACGGACTCCGATACCTCCAAATTTGCCTTCAAGTGAGTTGCTTTCAAGTTCATGTTGTGCCGGTTCCACAAAGATGGTATACGGGTCATCGTATGCCTGTAACATACCGCGAATCATCCCATATTCCAGACGGCGTGTCTCAGGCATATCTTTGAGACCGTTCTTATTCAGGATTTGATAAGCCTGCTCCAGGATTTGCCATGAATCGCCAGATGATTCGGCGATTGATTTAACCAGATAGCCGCCGGCAAAGCCGCCTATGGTAAAGAAGATGATGATCAGGGTGTAGAAGTAAGCGCGCTTAAAAATCATGCTGAACCATCGCTTGCTGAAAGATTATTGCTGACAGGCGGGTAGTTTATCACAAAGATTGACAAATAAGCATAATCCATCCTACGCCTTTCGCGGCGATGGGTTGTCTAGATATCTTAAAATTTATTGAGAATAAGCATGGAAGTATTGACACGGGTTAATTTTTTTTGTATAGTATTTATGCTTGAAGGGAGATAATTAATCAATTATCTTCCGGATAGCCAGGGAGCCCCAAGAAATTGGATGGCGTGCCTGCCGAAGCAGAAGCTTAAACTGGTTGTTTGGTTGATCTCTGTTAGAGATACCACCAAAAGTAGACCCACTAATGGGTTTAGGGTCCAGGGAGAGCAGAAGCGTCCTGTAAGCAGCAAAGCTTTGTTGGTGAGTCTGTAAGTCTTTTCGCAAGTGGAGAAGACCCAAAGACAAATCAATAAGGTGACCTGACAGGAAACCGAGGGCATGGGTTATCACCGCCAGAACCTTATGAAGAATAAGGAACTGAGCAGGTACCCACCAGCGGATCGGCAAAATGCCTGAAGGTTACTTGGAGCCCCTGCTTTTTTCTTTTGGGGGAGTTTAAAAGGAATTCACGGTTGAGTTAACTCTGGACTGAAACGTCTCGTTTTTGAAAGGCTTGCGGTTTGAGCATCGCCACAAAGGGTAGATTGCGGTATTTTTCTCGGTGATCGAGACCGTAACCGACAATAAAACGATCCGGCAGGTCAAACCCCTTATATTTGATGGGGATATCAATCAGCCGTAGTTTTTGCTTATTGAATATGGTGCAGACATTCAGGCTGGCGGGTTGGCGCATCTGTAAAGTACGCAGTAAATAGTTCAATGTGAGACCGGTATCGACCACATCCTCCACGAATAATACATGTCTGCCAGCGATGGGAGTCTCCAGATCTTTCACCAGGCGCACCAACCCTTTATCGCGCGCCTCCTGAGAATAGCTGGAGATTGCCATGAAGTCCACCTCGACCGGGATGGTGATGGCGCGCAGCAGATCCGCCATAAATATTAACACCCCTTTGAGAACGCCGACCAGAATTGGGTTTTTTTGGTAATAGTCCTGTGAGATTTGCTCGCCCAGTTCGATCACACGCCGTTGAATTTCTTCGGGGGTGAGAATAATTTCGGAGATATCCTTCGAGAAGTCAGGATATTTATTAACAACGCTGGTATTCATCCTATTGCCTGTTGATCAGTGTCCGAACTTTGAGCTTCATCCCCATGAATATCTGATGCTTCCCGGTCTAACCCGTATTTGACCATCAAATCACGCATCTCCCGGCGTTTAAAGAGTTTTATGTTGATATGAGGGTAGAGTTCTTTCATCCGCCGTAATTTGCGGTTTTTCTTGGTTGTTAGTTCAGGGCGCAGTGTGGTCAGTTCGATATAGAGATTTTGTTGGGGAAGGTAGAAATCCGGGGCAAAGGCTTCAATCACATTGCCTTCAGCGTCCCATTCAAGGGGAAAGGTATGTGGCTCATATTGCCACTCAATCCCGTAAAAGTCCAGAATTCTGGCGATGGTCTCTTCCGAAGGATGGGAAAAGGATGTTGTTTGCGATCGATTTTCGGATGGGCTAGAGCTCTTCTTTGAGGGCTTGTCTGTGGATGGCATAGGGAGTACGTTGGATGCAATGGGTGAGCGCCTGACAAATCAGACACGCGGCTTGTTCTGGTTCAAGCCGATCGGTATTGATGATGAGATCGTATAATTCGGGATCATCCCAGCGAGCGTGATAGTATTTTTTCAGATAGTTCTTTCGATTGCGATCGCTGGCTTCAATTTGCGCTTTGGCAGCTTCGAGAGAAATATTGTATAACCTGGCTATTCTTTCTGCTCTCAGGGCTGCGGGTGAGATCACTTTGACATGGAGTACATGGGGGTGGTTACGCAGAATTACCTGACCTGCTCGACCGATGATGACCACATCTCCCTCGTCCGCCAGTTCTTTCATCACGCTTTCTACAGCGAGCTGATAGGCGCGGCGCGCCTTTACCGAGGGCTGAATTCCCAGCAACCCAAGTTCGTCTATGGTTGCCAGCGCCATTTCGGGCGTGCCCGCCCTTAGAGCTGCCTGATTGATGATTTCGCGCGAGACCACCCGGTAATTCAGGCGAGCAGCAATCGCCTGAGCCACCTCATCACCCAGGCTACCCATCTGGCGCGAGATCGTAATAGCGGTCATATAAATTCATTATAGCATAGGGGTCAATGGTCAACCCTTGTTATTACAACATCTTACTTACAAAGAGCTATTCCTGAATGTGGCTTGCCAGCGCACAAACATCCTCCGCATCCAGGATGACCTTGATTTCTTGTCCATGCTGTTCGACCCATCGGTGGAGTGGTTCTTGCCAATCAAGTAAGGTCCATGTGTCCGAGGGGTAATGGCTTGAGCGGGTGCCGATATTGATCCAGTCGAAATCTTTCAAGAGCGATTCCCAATGAGAAAACGGGACGATGTCTGGTGTCAATGAAAAGGTGGATAGGGGTGAAAAGAATACCGGCTTATCGTTGGGAAACTCGCTCAGCATTTTCGATAGGAAAGTATGGCTGTCCCAGGTGTTGAAAATTAACCACAGGGGGAGCAACCCCGACTTGATCACCGCGCTGGCGTCAAACTGGCTGAACATTTCAATCAGAACCCCGGACGGTTTCCGCTTTTCCAATTCCAGCTGTCTTGCGACCGCCCTAAAGGCGAGCCGGGAGTAATCTTCTGGTTTGGCGAGTGCAATCCGGATGAAGCGGTATCCGCTCTCCTGACAAAATTTCTCCAGAGCGTCAGCCAGGGCGGGTTCGCTTCCCCATTCGGATTCCGGTCCTGCGACGATCGGGTAATCTCTCAGACGCCATGAATCTGGATTGATATGTTGAGATTTACAGTAATCTCGGATGCGCTGACTCCCCTGAAGATATTCCTCCGGCTGGATATCGCCCCAACCTCCAACCTGGAAGAAACATCGTTCACCAACCTTATAGCGAAGCCATTTTGCTCGACTCTCCAGACAGACGATCGTCCCACCGGGGGTTAATCTTTCTTTGATAAAGCGGATATACCCTTCTGGGAGGTCGAGCAATTTCAGGCGAAGATGGTTGACGTAACGCGTCAACCAGCCGTCATGAATGGGGTCAAAATGCTGAATGGTGATTAATTCCGGGTGATCCTGGGCGATTTTGGCGGCATAGCCTGCCGATTGAGAGAAATAGAACGAAGCATCTCCATCGGGGGACCCGCCTCGCAGGGTGAAGACAAAAGCCTCGGGGAGGAACAGGCTGCCCATCGCTAGGGCAAGATGAGCGCTGGCTCCGCCTATTGGTGCCCCTATGGTAATCGTCTCAAATTTTCCCGGGATTTCCTTGTAATCCTCAAGTCGGGTTTGGATGATGGTGTCCAGATTGAATTTCTCAAGCTGCTTTGGATCAATGCCAGCCTGCGCTTGAAAACGGGAAATAATCGCCCTGGCTACCTGTTGTGGAAAGTAGCCAATCAACCGTAGCAATGGTCTTTGCCAGGGAGCGATAGAGGCTTGATAGGTTGAGTGGTATCGCCTTTGTAATCCTGCGGCAACCGCTCTGGTGACCGTAGGAGAAGAACTCTCGGGACTTTCGAATAACATGGTACGGTTAGAAACTTAGGCGGTTACATCCGAGTCATTCACCACGCTTGGACCTGGTTTGGCAAGAGTCTGTGCGATAGAGCGTAAAGAAAGCCACCACTGTTCTTTTGGTCGTTGTTTTTCTAAATCCACCATGCGGGGAAAATCTTGAAGGTCGTGAAATCTGATCTCTTTCCCCTGCAGCCCGATAAAGGCGCAGTTGTTGGTTTGATTTTCTGCTTGTTGTATCAAAAAATCGATGGATCGCGTTGCCAGTCGAGTCGCTTGAATGCGATCGAATGGCGAGGGATTACCGCCCTGCTGCAGATGCCCTAATATAGACTGACGGACATCAAACAAATCTTTTCCCTCCTCCTCAAACAGGCTGCACATGAATGGCGTGGTGTACACGGCATTAGCGTTTTCATTGCGAATCATCAAGCCCAGGCGTTTGCCCCCACTGAACCCTTTCTTCAACATTTCCAGGTCTAATTGTAGGTCATGTAACGTAACACCTTCTTCATTGAGGTAAACGCGTTCGGCGCCGGTTGCCAGCCCGCTCATCAATGCCAGGTAACCACAATTTCTGCCCATCACCTCAACCACAAAACAGCGGCGCAGGGCAACCGCCGAATGTTTGATCTTATCAACTGCATCCACGATATTGTTCAGGGCAGTATCAGCACCAATGGATAATTCTGACCCTGGTAAGTTGTTATTGATTGTGGCAGGCATCAAGACTATCGGGATATTGAAAGACGGGAAGTTGGTACGTTCAAGCAGCATCTTATAAGCCGCTTCATAACCTGACCACCCGCCAATGATGAGCAGCCCTTCGATTTGATGGGTCTCTATGGTGCGGGCGATGGCGTAGAAATCGCTGCCGGAAGGCACGTGACGGTTTGTGCCAAGCTCGCAACCGCCCATCGGCGCCCAGCCGTTGACGCTCATCCAATTCATTTCTAAAATATCGCCTTCAATCAATCCGGGATAGCCGTTGCGGACGCCCAGCATGATATGACCCTTATCCAGACCGATACGAACCGCAGCTCGGACTGCAGTGTTCATCCCCGGAGCAGGAGCGCCTGAGTGCATCACCGCCAGACGTAACCGTTTTCTACCCGGTTGAGGCTCATGCGGCAAGGCGCGTAACATGGTCTTTAGAGTCTGGAAAGCTTCTCGGAAGCTGTTGCCCCGCAGCTCCATCGCTTTTTGATAATCCATCTCTTCGATCGCCCTGGTTGCCTCATGCGATTTTTCCACGCATTCCATAAGTGGAGAATGGGTGATTCGGTTGCCGCGCAAGCCGATCAACTGAGGCTCGCTCTCAGGCGCGGCTGACAGCAGGTAATCCACCGCTGCGCTTCCAAGCAAGGTGCCCAGATTTCGGTCAAACGCGCTGGGTGCGCCACCTCTTTGGACATGTCCCAAAACCGTAACCCGCACCTCTTCGCCAAGGCAGGCTTCGAGCACTTTCGCCACGTGACTGCTGCCGATATAGTTGGCATGTCGATCGCGGGCGCCCTCCGCCAGAATCACGATTGTATCTCGCCGACCTGCCCTACGTCCGGCTTTCACTCGCTCACACATCACCTCTTCCCAGTTATCCACATCTGGTGGGCTTTCAGGGATAAGCACCCAGTCAGCTCCAGAAGCGAGGGCGCCCATCAGGGCAAGGTAACCGCAATTTCTGCCCATCACCTTGATCACAAATGCGCGTTGATGGCTGGCAGCGGTGCTGGTGATTGCATCCACAGCTTCGGTGATGCGGTGCAAAGCGCTATCCGCGCCAATGGTCATGTCTGTGCCATAAGTATCGTTGTCGATTGAGCCTACCAGACCGGCAATCATGAGGTGAGGATGGGCGTCAACCATTTCCTGACCGATTTGACCCTCCTCAACCAGTTCAGCTAGCAGGGATGACCATTCCTGACGGAATATGTTCGCGCCGGTGAGGCTGCCATCTCCGCCGATAATGACAAGATGGTCTATCCCGTGTTCAACCAGGTTCTTTGCTGCTTTTTTCCGACCCTCGCGTGTGCGAAAATCATCACTACGAGCGGTGCCTATTACCGTTCCACCCTTGTGCAGAATTCCACCCACGGAGTCCCAATTCATTTTGCGGATGTAATCGCCACCGTCAACCATCCCCTGGTAGCCTTCATATATTGCGTAAACCTCCACCCCACGGTCAAGGGCGGTTCTCACCACGGCTCGAACAGCCGCATTCATCCCCTGGGCATCTCCGCCGCTGGTCATGACTCCAAGTCGTCTCTTTTGGCTGGACATTATCATGCGCTCCGGTTTTGTGGCATAATTGATTCGATAATTGCTTCGTGAAAACGGGGTGAAGGTGATGGATTAATTTCCAATCCAGACACCTGGAAATCCCGTTTAGCTTCCATGACATGAATTATATCAACCTAATGGGACTCAGGAGGAGAATATGCTGATTGTACATGTTCATGTCCATGTCAAGCCGGATT